>Ga0307380_10006431_pt1 | contig 15437 bp, 11 predicted proteins | sample UN3MG_FD_202239 | JGI IMG/M metagenome (GOLD analysis project Ga0307380, IMG submission 202239) | Soil microbial communities from Risofladan, Vaasa, Finland - UN-3 | ecosystem: Environmental > Terrestrial > Soil > Coastal area > Acid sulfate soil | place: Finland: Risofladan, Vaasa | collected...
ATTTGCGAGAAAACACTAACCCCAAGATCATTAAAGCAATAGCCCGGGCGGCCCAGCAGCTTAGTCGAGAGAGCATAGACCTGATCTGCATAACCGGGGACATGATCGAGACCGATACGGGTCTGCCGCTCCTTGAAGAGATCATGCGCAACCTCGATCGCATCGGCCCAAAGAACGGAACGCTCGCCATACTCGGCAACCATGACTATAACCACTACCCGCTAAGCAACCTGTTCCTTGAAAGATACATCGTGAATCAGAAGAACGATACGACTCAGCTCGTCGCCGCCCTGAATCAGTTCGAGGCCCGTGTTCTGCGCAACCAGAAGCACGTCATCGAGCGAGGAGACGAGAGGCTCGTCATCATCGGGATCGACGACTTTATCAGCGGGCGCCACTGCATTCAGTCGAGCTTCGAGGGCGTGCTTGTGAGCGACACGGTTCTTTTCTTGACGCACTCCCCGGATGTGGTCTCTTACATACTCGATAGAAAAGTCGATCTCGTTCTGGCGGGGCACACACATGGAGGCCAAATGTGTCTTCCGGGGGTCGGGTCCTTCGTCTCACGGTCTAGGGTCTTCAAAAGATTTTCGGCAGGGCTGTTCAACGCTGGCGACATGTTCATCTTCATAACAAAAGGCATCGGCATCGTTCGATATGCGCCGTTCAGGTTCAGATGTGCTCCTGAGCTGGCTGTCTTGGAGCTATGCCCAAGAGCACAAGTCGAACGGAAGGACGCTGCATAGATGCGCATAATGTTCATCATCCATGACATCGTCATGGAGCCGCTAGGCGTTACTTACCTATCAAGCGTCCTGAAGCGCGCGGGACACGAGACGCGGCTCGCAGCAATCACGCAGGGCGACCTCTTCGACGTGGTCGAGGCATTCAGGCCCGAGATGCTTGGCTACAGCCTCTCCACCGGCTATGAGCAGCGGTTCTTCGACATCAACCTCGAGCTCAAGAAACGCTACAAGGTCCTGTCAGTCTTCGGGGGAGCACATCCCACTTTCTTCCCGGAGATGATCGAGCAGCCGGGCGTCGATGCGGTCTGCCTCGGCGAGGGCGAGTTCGCCATTGCTGAGTTTGTCGAGGCGCTCGATGATGGTAAGTTCCCGACAGACGTTGCGAACTTCTGGGTCAAACACGACGGGACGATCCATAAGAATCCCGTCCGCCCGCTTGTGGCAGACCTCGACAGCATCCCATTCCCCGACAGGGAGATATTCTGCCACTATGCAGGCAAACATCAGATCAAGACTATGTTCATGATGGCAAGTCGAGGCTGCCCCTACGATTGCAGCTACTGCTTCAACCACGCCTACCGAGAGCTCTATGCCGGCAAGGGCAAGGCCGTCAGGTCCCGCAGCGTGGAGAACGTCATTCAAGAGTCGCTCGAGCTCAAGCAGCGTTACAAGCCTGAGATAATCCTATTTCAGGACGACACGTTCATCCTCTCCCGGGACTGGGTACTGGAGTTCTCAAAACAATATAAGGACCGCGTCGGCATTCCGTTCCACTGCCATTTTAGGGCGAATCTGGTCACTGAAGAGATCGCTGGCGCCCTACACGAAGCCGGCTGCATCAGCATCAAGATGGCGATTGAGTGCATAGACGACCACGTTCGCAACGACATACTGAGGCGTAACCTCTCCTTTGAGGAGCTCGACAGAGCTTGCACAATAGTCAAGAAAAGCGGTATCAGGCTCGTCACACAGAATATACTCGGCACGCCGGGCAGCTCGCTGGACACCGACCTGGCCACACTGAGGTTCAGCATGAAGCACAAGCCGTCTTACGCCTATGCGACGCTCCTTCAGGCTTACCCCAAGACGTGGATATGCGATTACGCAAAAAAGCATGGGTACCTCGACCAAGGCGAGCTAGATTATCCCGCCTCATTTTTCGACCGCTCAATGCTGAACATCCCAGGCAAGCGCAAGATAGAGCGACTCAGGACGCTATTTGCGATTGTCGTTGAGTTCCGCTTCCTCTATCCGCTGGTGCGCGTTCTCGTCCGGCTCCCCGTTGAGCACATATCAACGCTTATCGACAAGCTATGGCGCGGCTACTGCATACGCCACCGCATATTCCCATACAGCATCACAGTCCGCGAATACCTGCACACGCTCAAGGTCTTCCTGAAGACCCGCTGGTATTGACTCAGACTGGCCTGGCATCCCCAATACTGCTTGCGCCGGGCGATATAAGCGCGCCTCTTGGGGACAGCCAATACCGCAACCACGTTAGGCGGACCAGGTAGAACCCCGCTGTCGGCGCCTCATTTGACACGTGGCGCGGTCAACCTTATATTGACCGCCGGAAAGGACGTTTGTATTGGAGAATGCACAGGTGACAACGCGGGTTGTTGACGGGAACCGGCAGGAGGATGAGCAGCTTTTAGAGCTGACCATTCGGCCTGAGAGGTTCGCCACCTTCGTGGGTCAGGAGAACACCAAGAAACGGCTGTTGATGAGTGTCGAGGCGGCCAGAATGCGAGACGAAGCGCTCGACCATGTTCTTATTGCAGGCCCGCCTGGGCTCGGCAAGACGACGCTTGCCCACATTCTGGCGAAGGAGATGGGTGTCTCGGTGATAACGACAACAGGGCCAGCTCTTGAGAGGAGCGGCGATATCGCGTCGATACTCACTAATCTTGCTGAAAAGGATATTTTATTCATAGATGAGATACATCGTCTCAATCGTGTGGTTGAGGAGTTCTTCTACCCCGCGCTCGAGGACTTCCACCTGGACATCATCATCGGCCAGGGGCCGAGCGCGAGGACGATACGGCTCGACCTGCCGAAGTTCACATTGGTCGGGGCGACGACGCGGTCGGGCCTCATCTCTGCCGCACTTCGGGATAGGTTTGGGATACGAGAGCGGCTCGACTACTATGGCGAGGCGGACCTGTTGAGCATTGTCCGGCGATCGGCGAGCATACTAGACGTCAAGGTCGATGACGAGGGGGCGGCCGAGATCGCCAAGCGGTGCCGGGGGACGCCGCGGGTCGCGAACCGGCTGCTGAAGCGAGTTCGAGACTTTGCTCAGGTGCACAGGGCAAAGACTGTAACAAAGAGCGTGGCGTGCGAGGCGCTTCATCTACTTGAGGTTGACGAGAAAGGCTTGGACAAGATGGACAGGAGCTTCATGAGGACGATCATAGAGAAGTTCGACGGCGGGCCGGTCGGAGTCGAGACGCTTGCCGCTTCGCTTAGCGAGGAGAGGGACACGATCGAGGACGTCTATGAGCCATTTTTGATGCAGATCGGTTTCCTGAAGCGGACACCTCGGGGCAGGGTGGCGACGAAGCTGGCGTTCAATTACTTCCACACTGAGAAGGCAATGCCGCGGGCAGAACTTGGGCAGAAGTTCATCTTCTGACGCTGACATGGCCGCCGAGAAACCGATCCTGCTGCATTCATGCTGTGCGCCGTGCACGGTCTATCCGTTCGAGCGGCTCGCTGATCAGGGGTATTCAGCCACTTGTCTCTTCTACAATCCGAACATCCATCCCTACACAGAGTTTGTGCGGCGGCTCGATGCGATGAAGGTGTTTGGATTCGAGACGGGTGCGGAGGTTTTGCTCGATGACAGGTATGGGCTTGACGAGTTTCTAGCGGCGGTGTTTGGTAGGGAGCCGAGATGCCCTATCTGCTACGAGATGCGGCTGCGAGAGACGGCAAGGGTTTGCGGTGAGAGAAAGCTCGAGCGATTCACGACAACCCTTCTTTATAGCAAGTATCAGAGGCACGATGATATTGTGAAGTTGGGTGGGCGACTGGCGGATGAGTATGGGGTGGAGTTCGTCTATTTCGACTTCCGTGTGGGTTGGAAGGAGGGGATATTGGAGTCGAAACGGATGGGTCTATATAGGCAGCAGTATTGTGGCTGCATATTCAGTGAGCAGGAGCGGTATTTGCAGAAGAAAAAGCGTGACGAGGTGTGAGTGAGGTGCTTCGATTAGGGATCATTGGGTGCGGGAGTTGGGGCAAGAACTATGTAAGGGCTTTCGGAACACTAGAAGGAGTGAAGCTCGCGGGGCTATGCGATCTGTCCCCGGAGAGGCTCGAGTCGCTTCGGAGGCGGCACCCTGGCGCTGCCATCACGACCGACTATCGAGACTTGCTCGAGAGGACCGACGCGGTCTGCATCGCCACCGAGGCTGTGAGTCACTTCAAGATAGCCAGTGATGCGCTCGAGGCTGGCAAGGATATCCTAGTTGAGAAGCCTCTGGCGACAAGCCTCGAGAAGTGCGAGAGGCTTGTCGAGATCGCCGCCAAGAAAGAGCGCATCCTCATGGTGGGACACGTGTTCCTGTTCAACAGGGCGGTGTCCGTCCTGAAGGGCTACATGAGCGATGGAGTTTTAGGAAAAATATACTACATCCACGCGGCCAGGACGAACCTCGGGCCGATCCGAAAAGACGTCAACGCCATCTGGGACCTTGCACCGCATGACATATCGACTATCTCATATCTTGTCGGGGCGCAGCCGATCGAGGTCTCAGCGACGGGCTCGTCCTATCTGTCGGACGGGGTTCAGGACATGGCCTTTATCTCGATGAGATACCCGGATGACGTCGCGGCGAACGTCCACGTCAGCTGGCTGTATCCACGCAAAATGCGGGAGACCACCATTATCGGCAGCAAAAAGATGGCGGTTTTAGACGACGTAAGCACGCTGGAGAAGATCAAGCTCTTCGACAAAGGCGTCATGAAGGAGCCTGCTTACGACAGTTACGGCGACTTCCAGCTGTCTCTTAGAAGCGGCGACATCACCATCCCCAATATCGAGGTCAAGGAACCATTGCTGGCCGAGTGCGCTCACTTCATCGACTGCGTTCTCAAAAGGAAGAGGCCGTTGTCAGACGGAGTTGAGGGCCTAAATGTCGTGCGCGTTATCGAGGCTGTCACGAAGTCGATTGGGATGTCGGGCAATCCTGTGGCGGTCTGAGCCGGTTGGCACTTTGAAGGAGAGCTGAGCTGCACAGCAAGCAGGTCTCGCTGATTGTCCCCGCGTTCAACGAGGAGCTTAACCTTGAGGGAGCGGTTTGCGACATTATCCAGTCGGCGGAGGAGTTCCTTGACGAATACGAGGTCTTGATCATCAATGACGGCAGCCGTGACCGGACGGGTGAGGTAGCGGAGCGACTTGCGGCCCGGAACGAGCGCGTCCGTGTTATCCACCATCCCTTCAACGTCGGCTATGGGGGTGGCCAACAGACTGGCCTGAAGCATGCCTGCTATCCCTGGGTGATGATCATCCCAGCCGACAGGCAATTCGATCCACAGGACATCCAGAAGTACCTCCCATATACGGACGAGGCGGACATCATAGTCGGCTATCGTTCCGACCGAGGCGACCCACTTTTCAGGAGGATGAACACACTCCTTCTTCGGGCCACGATGGCCGTTCTCTTTGGCGTTACGCTGCGGGATGTCAACTGGGTCAAGCTCATGCGCCGATCGATGATACACAGGTTCCAGATCGAGTCCAAGAACATAGGCGTGGACGCAGAGGTGATCGTCAAGGCGAAATACCTCGGCTGTCGATTCCGCGAGGTCCGCGTCCAATACCTGCCTCGCATAGCCGGCCAATCCAAAGGCGACAAGCTTCTCAACATCGCGATCACCCTGCTGGAGCTGATCAGGCTCTTTTTCTTCAAGTTCCTGAAGATCGGCGATTTCTCGTCCAGACCTTCTCGCCCCAGAGGCACCGGCGCGTGCAAACGGTAAAGACCTTCCTCAACTGCACGCTCGCAGTCTGCATCCTTGCGGCCGCCTACGGGCTGATTGCGATTCTCCGCTCACCCAATCCCTTACGTCCGCCAGGTGTTTTTCTGACGCTCACTGGGGCCGCAGTCATCCTCGGCATCCTCATTCTCTCGATCCTAAAGCCGCCCAGGTTCAGCACCCGTCCGATTCATACCCTAGCAGCTTACCCCACACATAGGCACCCATCCGATGTTACGATACTTGTCTCTGTTGATGCGGTCCGGCGAGCCAGCACCCACCCGGACCCACTGAAGCGCGACTGGTCCTTCGAGTGGGAAAATATCGTGGCCGCTGCGGTTGGACCACACAGCATAATCGATGTATCTGAGGTCTGCCCTGAGGATTTTAACACAACGGTCGTTATCGTCCTAACAAAGAGCGCCTCGACCAACCTCGACGGCGAGCTGACAGAGCAGCTCCTAGCGTTTATGCGTGGGGGCGGCGTGATCGTCGCGGAGGGAATGTCGGCTGTTGTGAGAGAAGCGTTCGAGGTTGACCTCGTGAAGATTAGCGAGGGCCCGATTTGGCTCGATCACCTCGCGTCGGAGCTCGTGCCTGACCGCTCGACCCGGGCAGGGGTGGCGGCAAGGCCATTCTATGGGAGCTTATCGGAAGTGCACACCCGTCTGGGTGCTTCTGGCGAGTGTATGAGCACCCTGGCCAGCTCCTGCGGGCGTCCCTGCATCGTTCAAGGCGCCCAGGGAGAGGGTCACCTAATAGGCATTCTCTTCGATCTCGCGACGGCCCTTGTCCACCTCAAGCAGGGTATCTATCCACGCCGCTGGCTGGCGCGGACGTTAGCGTCAGTTCGCCACGGGTGCGGCTGGCCGAAGCCGGCGCATCTGATACCGAGGCTGTCTGACTTCCGACGCCCCGAGCCCATACCTCCTCTGCAAGAGGTCATTGCAGACGCGCTCTTTCGCCTCGCCGCAAAGTTACACCCCTTTGGGCCGGTTTCACGCCTCCCGGCCGGCAAGAGAGCATTTATAGCAATAACGCACGATGAGGATTACGCCTCAAAGGAGCTTGCGGCCATCGTCAAAGAGGGCAACGAGCGCGGCGTGGCCCAGACGGTCTTCCTACTTCCAGACTGCAAGCGTCGAAGTTATCAGCGCGAGCTTCTCGAGGCGGCAACTGCGGAAGTAGGCTTCCATTGGAACAGATTCCGCGGACACTTCGACCGCAAAGGTGTTCATGTAAACCGATATGCCTCCCCGGAATGTGCTCTTGATATTCTGAAAACGCATTTGCCCACTCGCCAAATAGTGTCCGGCCGAATCCACTGGCTCAGTTGGGACCCTCACCCGGGCACAACGTTCGCGACCCTTGCGGGGGCTGGCCTGAATACCGATTCATCCCAAGGCGCCGTCTCTGCGGCCAAAGGCTACATCTTCGCCACGGGCTACGGATATAGACCACTGTCACCGGACGGGGCGCCGATATCCCTGCTCGAGGTGCCCTACCAGATCGAGGATGACCTGGCTGGGGCCGACGTCGCATTCATGGCCTCACTCATCGAGCTGAACATCAGAAGCTGGCACTCGGGCCTCGTCATCCTTCTCCATCCCTGGGAGTGCACGAAGCGCGGGCGACTGCGGAAGCTCTTTGAGGAGGCGCTAAAGACAGCAGAACGAGACCAGGTGTGGGCGACAACCCTAGCAGAGCTTCATGCTTTCAGAGCGAGTCGCGAGCGATGTGAGGTATCATCAACGTTTGCCGGGAATATGCTGAACATCAGGGTCTTTGCCGACGACGAAGGTCTTTGCCTGCACCTACCCTCGACGCACGGCGATCTCGGTTTCAGTGAGTTGAGGCTAGATGGCGCCCCGGCCGATGCTTCGTTGCTTCCGGCGGGCGGGGTAACAGAGGTTGCGCTGCCGCGGGGCCGACACACCATCACGGTCACGTATTCCTGAGTCAGAGCTGAACCCACGCGGTTCATGCGGAGTTACTCGTGTAGCTCCCCTATCGTTATCGTGCCGGTCCCCTCTTTGGACAGAACGACCTTCATCGCGCGGCTCGCCAGGATGGCTGCGTTCTCAGCGCTCGCCCCCGCGGCCAGCGCCAGCGCGAACGTGCTACAGACAGTATCCTGCGCTCCCGCTGGGTTGAACTTGTTCTCCATGCCGACCTGAAGCGTCTTCTGGACACCATCTCTGGTGCACAGCGCGAGCTCCTGGTCCTCCCTCATCACCAGGGCAGCGTCGCAGTCAAGGGTCTTCACGAGCTGCTCACAAATCGCGGTCATGCTCGTGAAGAAGTTCCCGCTAACGACGTGGACGAAATCCTGCGCATCGTAATAGCTGAGAATCATTGCTGTGGCGTTGGCAAAAAGGCTAAACCGCCGCTGCTTAGAGTGGACGATCGTGGGGACGTTCTTGCGGCGGGCAAGCTCAATAATGAACCGTGGTAGGGCGTCGCCCACGAGCATACCTTTGTCATAATCGGAGATAAGAATCGCATCTATTTGGTCGATGTTGGACTCGATATACCGCTTGACAGTTGGCGTCTCGTTCTCGGTCAGCTGCCTCCTGCTCTCGTAGTCATAGCGCACAATCTGTTGGTTGTAAGGCAAGGCAACAATGCGGACCTTAAGGGTGGTTGAACGGTCTGAGGACGGAAATATCCCACCCGACTCTATCCCGGCCTCTCTAACCGCCTTCCTAAACATGTGAGCCGCGTCATCGTAGCCCACCACACCGCACAGCAAGACTGTGGCGCCGAGCTGCTTGGCGTTGTTTGCAACGTTCGCCGCCCCGCCAAGCCGATACTCCTCCTTCTTGACTTTGACAACTGGAACCGCAGCCTCTGGCGACAGCCGTTCGGCGTTCCCATAAACATACTTATCCGCCATAAGGTCCCCAACGACAAGTATGCGCAGCTTCTCGAAGGCCGATATTATCGAAGCGAGGTTCTCGTTGCTCGCGGTCACAGAGTAATCCTCCAGTTAATTGCTCGCGCTAAACGCCCATCAGAAGCGCCAAAGACGAGAATGCTAAACCATCTATAAATGCAAATCATAAGCTCTAATGTTTCCGTGAATCAGAACCTGGGATGCCCGTTACTTGAACATAGTGAGTGAGATACTTCCTCGCCACCGATAGAACATCCGACGCCGTAACGGCATCGATCTTCTCCCCATACCCGAGGAACGAATCGTAACCAAGCCCGTAAAGCTCGCCCAGGCAAGCTGCCGCGGCCTGCTGCGATGGGGTCTGTAGGCGGTGCACTTCCTCGTCGGCGATGCACATCCCCTTCGCTATCCTGAGCTCCTCGTCGCCAACGGCCTCTTTGACGGTTCTGATTATCTCCTCCGCAATTGCCTTCTGCACATGTTTGAGGTTCTTGGGCAGACACGAGGCGTAAACCGAGAACCAGCCCGGATCCACCCCGAGCCGGTTGTATGCGTGCACGAGATAGACCAGCTTGGCATTCCGAAGCCTAGCGTGCAGCCTCCCGCCAGGGGAATACGCCCCGGAGAGAACTGCATCCAGCACGTCAAGAGCGTATTTGTCGTCGTCGGAGACCGCACAGGACCTGAAGCCGTAAAACACCACCGCCTGTTTCCACCCCGTCATCTCAGCGACCTCCACGTTCTCGGGAAGCGGCGGGTCAAGCGCTATCTTGGGCCGAATCGTGCTGCCTGAAAACTCGGCAAGAAACTTCTTGACGAGCGAGCTCGCATATTCGTTGCTGGCCACACCAAATACCGACAAGACCAGGTTGTCGGGTTTCACATAGGCCTCGTAGTAATCCCAAACGTCATCTACGGTAAGCTTCGCAACGCTCTTTAGCGTGCCATACTTGCTCCTCCCATAGGGATGAGCGCGATAGAGATTGGAGAGCATCACCTCGCTAGGCTTGACGAACCAGTAGTCGGCCCGACGCTCGATTATGGCCAAGGCGTTCTTCTGCTGGCGCTTGAACTCATCCTCGTCGAATCTGGGATGCAGAATGATGTCTGCCACAATCCCAAGCGCCTCCTCCAGGTCATCCTGAAGGATCTCAAGCGAGACGTGGAACGTGTTCATGTCGGATGATGCGGAGACCTTTCCACCCAAAGCATCGATGGCAAGGGCGAGCTCGTCCGCTGTCCTCGACTTCGTGCCCCGGAGCAAAAGCTGCGCCATGAGGCCCGCGACTCCATTGGTTTCAGGCGTCTCATATCTCGTTCCACCGAGAAAATAGGCGTCGATCGAGACAGTAGAGGTTGTCTCCCCCTCCAGCGTCAACAGCCGGAGCCCGTTAGGAAGTGTGGACATCCCGATGCGGTGTTCTTTTGCCTTCTTCTTGCTCTCGGGCTTGGCCCCGGACTCGCCTTTACCCTTGGGCGCAACCGCGACAACACTGAGCTGGTTCTGGTTCAGATACTTCTGAGCGACAGCCATGATCTGGTCCGCGGACACGGCCGCGATCCCATCCAGATACCCATAGCTGAAGCCTACCTCACTGGCGGCAAGGATGTCCGATGCCAGAAGTCTCGCCTTTTGCTCCATGGTCTCAACGCCAAGCAGATAATCGCTTTTTATCAGTTTTTTGGCCTTGTTGAGCTCGGACTCGGGCACGGGAGCCTTCTTGAGCGCCTCCAGCTGCTCGTGCACAGCGGCCACTGTCTTATCGATGTTGTCATAAGGAAGCGCGGCTCGTATGAAGAACCCACCTATCCCGAAGTGCGGCGTCCACGACGTAACTGTTATGTCCTGAACCAAGCACTGCTTATGCTTGATGCTCTGCACCAGCCGCGCGCTCCTTCCGTTCCCAAGAATCGCAGCGAGCACGTCGAGCGCATAGAGATCGGGATGCTGAAGCGGGACTGTCCTGTAACCCAGCATCAGGTAGGCGAGGCGCACGTCCATCTCGACAACCGACTTGCGCATCTGAAGCTGGCGCGGCTCGGATGGGAGAACAATCGGCGCAAAAGGCCGAGCCGAAAAGTGCTGGAAGGCTTTTTTCACCTTCGACAGCGCCTCCTGCTGCTTCACGTCTCCAACGACAACCACGATGGTGTTCTCCGGCACATACATCCGACGATAGTATCTGAAGAGATCATCCCGCCTAAGCTGCGAGAGAAGCTCATTCGTGCCGATGGTTGCATAGCGGATGGGATGTTTCTTAAACATTGTGGTCATCAGCTGCCGCCACAAAACTCGCATAGGCTCGTCGAGGTCTTTGGCTATCTCGCTCTCAATAATGCCACGCTGCGTCTCAACTTCCTTTTCTGGGAACGTCGCCTCGGTGTAGCAGTGGGAGAGAAGAAACAGAACCTTGTCGAAATAGCGAGATGGGGCGACGGCGTGGTAGCACGTGTGGTCGCTGGTGGTGTATGCGTTGATCAGGCCTCCAAACTCATCCGAAACCTTTTCGATCTGCTTCTTGGTCATCCTCGCGGTGCCATCGCTCTCGACGTGCTCGACGAAGTGCGAAATGCCGCTGCCCGAGTACTCTTGCTCATAGATAGAGCCCGCACGAACAACGACCCTAACAGCAACCACGGGCGCGGAATGGTCCTCCGCCACTGCAATTGTGAGGCCGCTGGGTAGCCGCTCCAACTGCACCTTATCTGGTGGAATCATCGACGCAAAACCGTCAGAGAAGCCTACTACCCAAACAATCGCACATATCACGGCCGCCATCTTGAGGCGCTCGATATACATCATAACCCTCCAAAAACGACTCTCGAAAAGCCGTCAAAACGAGGTAACTTCCCTGTGCCGCTTATCATCATACTCCTTCAAAAACCAGTATAGCAGCTCGACAGTGTTCTCGAAGTCCTTTTCACTGATCAGACCGGCCGGCGAGTGGGCATATCTGCACACTACGCTCAGAACAGCACAGGGGACGCCCGGCCCTTCGAGCTGTATCTGCCGGCCATCTGTTCCGCCCGTGCCGCGAACCACAACCTGGTGCGGAATGCCATGCACCTCAGCTGTCTTAATTAAAAGCTCAACCAGCGACCGGTTCGGGAGCATTGAGGGGTCATAAAAGCGAATCTGGGGGCCGTCCCCGACCCTTATGGTCGCCACGCCCTCACCCTCGACTGTATCGTTGGCAGGTGAACCCTCGAGAACGATGCTAATATCAGGCTTGACAATGTTCGCCGCGACAACGGCGCCTTTCGAGCCGACCTCCTCCTGCACAGTCCCAACGCCAAACACCGTATTGGGATGAGCTTCGTCCCGCAGTTTCTTAAGCGACTCAACCATAACAGCACAGCCGGCCCGGTCATCCCAGGCCTTGCCGAGAAATCGCTCGCCCGGCTCAAGCCGCGCAAAAGATGTCTCCGGCACAAACGGCGTGCCCACCTTGACACCGAATCGAGCGGCGTCCTCCCTGTCCCTTGCACCGAAATCAACGAACAGGTCCTCCAGCGTCCAGGACGAGGCAGCAGGCTGCTTATGCCTCGTGAAGTGAACGGGCACTGAGCCGATCACGCCACGAACAGGACCAGAATCGGACTTGAGAGTCACCACAGTGCCCGGCAGCTCGCTCACTCGCCAGCTGCCCAGCGTGACGAAGCTCGCACAGCCATCGGCCCGAAGCGACTGCACGATGAACCCAACCTCGTCCATGTGTGCGGCGAGCATTATCTTGGGCGAATCGGATGCCCCTATCTTGCGGCAGATGACGCTGCCGACGAGATCGTGGCTGACAGTGCAAAACGACCCCAACTCATCCCTGATGATACCCCGGACCTCGCCCTCAAAACCAGAGGGGCCGAACGCCTGGGAGAGCTTGCTTAAAATCTCCTCAAACTTGCCTTTCATTCCTATCCTCTATCGTTATCACCAACCGGCCGCCAATCACACCAACAGACCGCGCAGCGCCCTCGTTTGCGCTGGCGCATTTTATCACTGTCTCGTCAAATACCTAAACTGCACCTCACAGGCAAAAGCCGGAACGGTCTTTCCTGTCCGAGGCTACTAATCACAGAAGCTCGATCGAGGGCGCGGCACACAATTGCGCTCTGTCAAATGATCGATCAAAGACAAAAGCTGAACAGAATCTCTAGCGACTCTTCGAGCTGAGCGCAAACGCTTTAAGCCTCGCGGTCGCTCTCAAGAGAGCCACCTCAGCACGCTCGACATCGATATCGCTATCGCCCTTACTGGCCTTCTCAAGCCTGTTTTGGGCTTTCCCAAGTGCATCTTTCACGCGCTGCTCGGAAACCGACTCGGCGTTTTCTGCCGTTCGGGCGAGGACTATGACCCTGCCTGGAATGACCTCGGCAAATCCCGCACTGACTGCGAAATAATGGGCCTCTTTGCCAACTTTGTAGGACAAAACGCCCGGCCTGATTGTCGTCAGGAAAGGCGTGTGCTCGAATAGCACGTCGAAATCGCCCTCCGAGCCCGGTATGCTGACCTCATCAACTTGCTCGAAAACAAGGTGCGCCGTTGGCGTAACTAGGTCCAGCGAGAACCTGTTGTCATTCTCCTGCAATTACTACTCCCTTGTCCCACACAATCCAGTCATTTTCGGCAATCCCCAGAAAGCTGTCGCCCCATGACGCCCTCGCACCTCGCCAATAGCCGCCCGTGCACTCACGCTCAATCCCATGCTGTCTAGAGAGTCTTCGCCTTCTCAACCACATCTTCTATCGTGCCCACCATATAGAACGCCTGCTCAGGCACGTTGTCATATTTGCCCGCCATAATCTCCTTGAAACCCTTGATCGTGTCCGCAATCTTGACATATTTGCCCTTCAAGCCCGTAAACTGCTCGGCCACGAACATGGGCTGCGAGAGGAACCGCTGTATCTTTCTCGCCCTCGAAACCGTCAACTTATCCTCTTCTGAAAGCTCGTCAATGCCCAAGATAGCGATGATGTCTTGCAGGTCCTTGTAGCGCTGGAGAATGAGCTGAACCTCCCGTGCGGTGTTGTAGTGGTCCTCGCCAACGACCCTCACATCGAGTATCCGCGAGGTCGAGGCAAGGGGATCAACGGCAGGATAGATGCCAAGCTCAACGATCCCTCTGTCAAGCGCGGTCGTTGCGTCGAGATGCGCAAAAGTGGTCGCCGGAGCAGGGTCAGTGTAGTCGTCAGCAGGAACATATATCGCCTGCACAGAGGTGATTGAGCCTTTTTTGGTCGATGTGATGCGCTCCTGAAGCTCACCCATCTCGGTCGCAAGCGTCGGCTGATAACCAACTGCCGACGGCATACGGCCCAAAAGCGCCGAGACCTCTGAACCCGCCTGGGTGAAGCGGAAGATGTTATCGATAAACAACAGAACATCCTGACCTTCCTCATCGCGGAAATACTCAGCGACGGTCAGCCCAGCTAGGCCGACCCTGAACCTTGCGCCAGGGGGCTCCGTCATCTGGCCATAAACCAGCGAGGTCTTGTCCAGGACCCCGGACTCCTTCATCTCAAGCCACAGGTCGTTACCCTCCCTTGTGCGCTCCCCAACGCCTGAGAACACCGAATACCCGCCGTGAACCAGTGCTATATTGTGGATAAGCTCCTGAATCAGAACGGTCTTACCGACGCCTGCACCACCAAAAAGACCCGTCTTGCCGCCCTTGCAGTAAGGCTCGAGAAGATCGATGACCTTGATCCCCGTCTCGAACATCTCTGACCTCGTCTCCTGATCCGTGAACAGAGGCGCAGACCTATGAATAGAATACCGCTTGTCCGAATCGATCGGTCCCAAGCCATCCACCGGCTGGCCAACCACATTCATCAGGCGGCCCAGCGTCTTCGGGCCAACAGGCACCGTGATGGGGCCACCGGTGTCGTGCACGGTCGTGCCCCTGACGAGTCCCTCCGTTGGGCCCATCGACACACACCGAACCACATCCTCGCCAAGATGTTGAGCCACCTCGACCACCAGAACGCTCTCCGCGCCGGAGCCGTATTCTACGACCTCAGCCGAGACCTCGCGCTCGATCGTTAACGCATTGAAGATCGCCGGCAACTGGTCTGTCGGGAACCGAACGTCAACTACAGGTCCGATCACCTGAATAATCTTGCCATCTGCCATAAAAAAAGCTCCTTAATATCTTACTCACCCAGCCAGCGCCTCGGCCCCAGAGACTATCTCTATAAGCTCCTTTGTTATCGAAGCTTGCCGCGCCCGATGGTATTGTAGTGTCAGGACCCTAATCATATCGTCCGCGTTGTCGGTCGCGGCCTCCATCGCTGTCATCCGCGCACCCTGTTCGCTCGCCTGAGATTCCAGAAGCGCCCGATATATCTGAAACTCAATGTGCTGCCGCAGGAGGTCATTGAGCAAGGCCGCCGCCGATGGCTCATACAGATAATCAGTCCGAACCGCCTCGGGTTCTTCAGAGTCCTTGCTGTCTGTCGTCTGGGCTCCTGGCGTGGCCTCTGCCTCTGATACCTGCGTCTGCGTGATGGGCAAGAGCTGCTCCAAAACGACGCGCTGGACAAGCGCCGTCTTAAACTCGTTATAGACCAAATATACGGCTTGATAGGAGCGCTCGACGAACGCCGCAGTAATTTTCTGGGCGACGTGGGTGGCATCACTCAGGCTGAACGTGCGCCAGAAGTTCACATACTCATCACAAACAGAGTATTCAGGACGCCTCTTGAAAAAGTCCCGCCCCTTCTTCCCCACAGGGAACAGCTCAACCTCCTTGTCCACGTGCCCCCCCGTGATTGACGAGACCGCAAACCGCAAGACGTTGCTGTTGAAG
>Ga0307380_10006435_pt1 | contig 15434 bp, 10 predicted proteins | sample UN3MG_FD_202239 | JGI IMG/M metagenome (GOLD analysis project Ga0307380, IMG submission 202239) | Soil microbial communities from Risofladan, Vaasa, Finland - UN-3 | ecosystem: Environmental > Terrestrial > Soil > Coastal area > Acid sulfate soil | place: Finland: Risofladan, Vaasa | collected...
ACCGGGACCGGCAGCCGCCGAGACATGCGCCAGGAAGCTCGTCAACCATCACGAGAAGGAGCTGCTGAAGCTCGTGGCCGCATTCCCATCTGTCATCGGGGAGTGCGCCGAGAGCAGGCGCCCGCACACCCTGGCCGCGTTCGCGCAGGACCTCGCAGCTCAGTTCAACCAGTTCTACCGTTACGTGCCGGTGCTCAAGGCAGAGGGGGACGTGGTAGAGGCGAGGCTCGCCCTCGTCGAGGCATCCAGATGGACCCTTAGGAACGCTCTCGACTGCCTTGGGGTCGAAGCCCCTGAAGAGATGTGACCGTCACAGCTTAAGGTTCCAGCTGTCGTTGCCATAGCGCGACGCGACGTACTCATCGACCATCGCTGATTCTGACTCCGTCAGCTGGGACCTCTCGAACTCGACCTTGAACAACCTTCTGAACCCATCGGCCAAGGCGCTCTTCACCTGGCTCGCATCCGGTGGAGGATGCAGCAGGTCAGAGAGCCTCGCAACCCGCTCCGAAGGGCGCATGGGAGCGCCCTTCAACACCGCGTCCATGGTCTCAAGGTCGGTGTCCACTATGACTGTGCCGTGGTGGAGCACTGACCCGTGCCTCCTCAGTTGGGCGCTGCCGGACACCTTCCTCCCACCGACCTCCACATCGTTGATCGGCCTGTATTCCGCCTCCACACCCAGACCCCTGAGGGACTCCGCGACTGCCCCACAGACGGCCTTGAACGCATCGGTGGGGGCGCCACCGAGGACGGATTCTGAGGTCACGATCGCAAATATCAGTTGCCCGCCATCAGTGAATATCGACCCACCGCCGGAACGCCGGCGCACGACCGCCACGCCACGCCGCGCGCACTCCTCGAGGTCGACCGCCTCCGCGACCCTCTGGAACTGTCCTATGGAGACCGTCGGCTTGGAGCGTGTGTAAAAATGGACTGTATCCGGCGTCGAGCCGTGCCCGTGGCCCTCCAGGAGCGCCTCGTCGACGGCCACCGACCTGGACGGTGACAGAATCCCGCTGTCTATCAATCGCCAACCACGGTTCATCCGTCACGACTATGGTAAAATTAAGTTAAGAGGTTTGTCGAAGGGGTTTCGGGTCCGCATCGGGACCGGGCAAAGCGTTCGAGAGGTTCATTCGCCGGAGTCTTTGTCCTTCTTCGCCTTCTCCTTCTCCATGCGCTCCTGCTTTTCCCTCTTGTCCTTTTCCCGGCGCTCCTGCTTCTCCGTCTTGTCCTTCTCGCGGCGCCCCTTCTTGTCGAGACGGTCCCTGTCCCTCCTCGGGCCCTTGCGCTCACGCTTGGACCATCTGCCCCTGAGGTAGAGCAACAACGGGACCAGTACGATCACCGCTGCGATGCCTCCCCAGAGCGCGACCTTCTTCCAAGGAGCCTCCTTGACGACGATAGCCTGGTCGGCCTTCGTGGTCGCTGAGTCCCCAAGGAGCTGGCCTGTGCTGGTCACGTTGACCTTTATCTTGTATGTGCCCCTGTTGCTGGGGGTCCAGGCGAACTTCACCTGCACCTTGCCGCCGACCTCTATGGTGGTGACCTCGACGGAGCCGTTGAGGATCTTGCCGGTCGTCCCTATGAGCGTCTCGCTGTCCTCGTCCACGATGTAGAACGTCACCACGACGCCGGTCGCCACCGCACTGCCCTTGTTGGTCAGATTGACGAGGATGTAGCCGGTCTCGCCCTCGGTGAACTCCGCGGGCTCGAAGTATATCCGCCCATCGATGACAACGTACGGTCTGGGGCTCGTATCAATCTTGACAGCATGCTTTATGAGAGCGCTGTTGTTCGACGAGTCGGTGACATTGAGCTCTACCGAGAAGGTCGTCACCCCCTTGAACACGTGTGTGACATTGACGAGACCAGTCCCGTTCAGCCACGAATCGGCCCCGAGGTTGTCCGCGAAGTACCACGAGAAGTACATGTCCTCGACATCGTCGAGGTTGTCGGTCGTCGCATTGGCGTCGAACACGATCGTCTGGTTCTCTATGAGGCTGTTGCCGTATGTGGCGTTCCTCACTGTGAACGACACGACCGGTGCATCGGAGTCGTTGACCTTCACGGTCAGCGTGGTGTTCTTCCAGTGGCCCGCGACATCGGTCACGTTGAGCACGACCTCGTATGTACCGGAGTCTGCGAACGAGTGTGACACGTTCTTCTCGTCGTCTGTCCACGCGATCCTCCCGGACTCGTTGCCCTCTCCGTAGTAGAACTCGAAGAAGTCCACCTCGCCGAGCGAGTCGCCCGATGCGACAGCGTCGTCGGACGAGTATGTCGCGTTGAGCCACACGACCTCACCCTGGTCGATCTCGAGCATGTCCGTCGTGGCGTTGACCTCCATGTCCTTGACGGTTATCACGGGGACAGGGTCGACATCGTCGCACAGGACATCTATCTCGGTCCAGTTCTGTATGCCGACTGCATCCGTCACTGTCAAGTTGACCATCCTGCTAACCGAGGAGTTCGTGAACACATGTCCATACGTCACATTCATCGTTGTGACCGGGGAAGTGAAGTCGTCGAAGTCCCATGTGTAAGTCATCGGGTTGCCGTTCGGGTCGTACGAGTCCATGGCCGTGAAGTTGACCTCTGAGCCGACGCGGACGATGTACTTCGTTATGTTCCCGTCGTCATCGGTCACTACGTAGACGAGGCCCTGCTCGATCACCATGCCCGCTCCCGCATCAGGCTTCTCTGACATCTCGAAGGCGAGTGAGACCGGCTCTGGGCCACCGACATACTCCTCGGGATCTACCGTGAATATCCCATAGCCCGAGACGTTCACATGAGAGCCCGAGTCGCCGCTGCTGTTGTCCACCAACTCATAGTCCGTCGGCAATGCGACCGAGAATGTGCGGTTCGTGGACGAAGTGTCGAAGGCGGCGTACAGCGTCGCCGTGTAGTCGTCAGCGCCGATATCTATCGACTCGATTGATGTGTAAGTGCACGAGTACGTGTACTGAACCGAGGTCTCATCATCCACCGCGCTCGATGCGAGCGTCAGCGCAAAGGCGGACAGCGTGCCAGGAGTGTAGATCGTGTCGTTTACGAGCAGCAACCTCGAGCTCGTCACATGCTTCGGGCCATATCCTTGGACCTTCAGCACGAAGTCGGCGACCTCGCCCGCGTCAAGAGTCCCGTCCGGAACTGCCGAGTTGAGGTCGATCTGCATCCTCAGGCTGCCGATGTCGTTGTAGTTGAGACCAGGGAACGCGTCGTCGCAGTTCCACTCGGCCGTCTCTGTCAGCGCGAACGAGTTGAAGTCCGCTCCGTAGACCATGTCGATGGAATCAAGCGTCTGCGTCTGGTTCTCGAGGTTCATCGACAGGTCGACTATGTCGCCCGCGTCGTTGCCTGTCAAGTCCACAGACACCATCTCAGCGGATGCACCGTCAGCGTCCACGCAGAGCATGAACTCACCAGGGTAGGCGTCGAAGGTGAAGAAAGTGCCCTCCTCGCTCTTCAACAGCCTCTTGATCCAGGCCTCGCCTGTGTCATCGGAGAGCATGTAGGCGACCACGTTCGACGCAGGACCGTCCTGGTCGGTGACGAACCCTGTGACTCGTACAGATTTGTTCAAAAGGATCGTCATCACATTGTCGGCCGTGACCGTCGTTGGCTCTACGTATGTCTCGTACATGTCCGCCCTGACCACGAGCGCGAAGTCGGGGTCGGCTGAGTTGAACATGTTAACGACCGCGACGCCGAGCGAGTCTGTCGTGTCCTTGGACACGATCTCCCTCAGTGCGAGGTCGTAGAACGCCACCTCGGCATCCACTATCTTCATGTTGGTGACAAAGTCCCTGACCGTCACGTTCCACTCCCACTGCTTGGATGGGAAGGAGTCAAGGGATATCTGCGGGCTCACCGTGTACGAGGTGAGACCTGTGAATTTGAACTCCCTCTCGCCAATCGAGTCGTAGTAGTTGTCAGCAACGACGTCTATCCTGTAGTAGCCCGAAGGCGCGTTGTTGACGATGTATAACTTCATCGACGATGAATATGTGGCTGGCAGTACCTCTCCAGTGTGCACGTTTGTGAGGGTGACAGTTACGCCTGTGGAGACAGGAGACCCGCTTGATGTTACGGGCACATATATCGTGTTCGTTCCCTGCGCTTCCGCCCCGAAGTCACCCATCGGGATGACCAAGGTGGAAAGGACTATGACCAGCGCGAAAAGGCTGGCTGACAGCTTGCTCATTGCATCTCTCCTCATTCGAATGTCCCCCTCCCTCTCTGGGAGCCGAAACTGCAGCCCCGGTCAAGAAGAGGTACTCCGGCGAATAGATTGCCCCTTTATAAGCTTTAGGGATGGCGATAATAGCATGGCCAGCATGCCAGCGATGTCGACTAATGAGCTCAGGTGACTATCCTGTCGACCTGCCCCGTGTCTATCGCCCGCCGGATCTCCAACGCGAGGCGGCGTCCCGTGCTCATGTTCGTTCGCCAGGTAGTGTTCCCGTACGGATGGCCCACGGACATATGGACGTTGGTCCCCCCTCCGACACGGGGTGCGACATCGTAAATGTGAAACTTGAGGTCCTTGTCGACGCAGGTCTGAAGGCAGAATGGCCCGATTATCCCAGTCTCGTAGTGCTCCTGCGTCGCCTTGACATACTTCTCCGCGAGGTCGAACGCCCCCTCTATCAGCGACTCGCGCATGGTGGCCGAGTTATGGCCGCATACCGTGTACTCCGGCGTCGCCTGGTCGCCCACCAACGTCATCTGCTGTGGCGCCGGGAGGCGGACATGCCCGTCAAGAGACGATTCGAAGCGCCAGTCCACGCCGATGAGCTCTATCCGGTCCATCTTAGTCTCCAACGGCGAGTAGAAGAAGTCCAGGTTGAACACGGGGCCAATCACGTACTCCTCAATCCTCGCGCTCTTGAGGTCCTCCTCGGTTATCACATCGCTGGCGATGAGCGCCTTGGACTTCTTCACGTACTCCTCGTGCGATGCGGCAGTGAAGAACCCGCGCTCCAGCTTCTTGACCTTGTGATGCAGTTTGACGATGACCAAGCCGTCGATGTCCTTTGGGTCGTGAATCCTCTTAGGGAAGGGCATGCCTGCCTTCTCCAGCAGCCAGTAATAGTCCCGTTCCTCCCCTCGCTCCTCGCTCCTCAGGAGGTCTCTCGAGCCGACCAACGGCACGGCGAAGTCTTCCTCGATGTCCCTGAGCGGTACGTACGAAGTGAAGGACCTGTTCGGGACGAACAGCACGTTCTCGCCCCTGAGACGTGCCTGGTAATCTGCCGTCATCATCTCATTGAACTTGTCGAGGACCCAACACTCGTCGACGGCTCCGCGGACCGCCTTCCCAGCGGCGTCGCGCTGACACTTGAAGTATTGAGTATAGGTCTTCTCGCGTCCCCTCTGACATATGCCGAGCGTGCGAAACCCTTCCTCGACGGCGCCGTCGCAGACATCCAACGCCGAATGAGACGCGACCATGCCGACCTTCGCCTTGCTCAGATCATAGCTCTCGAGAACGGTCAGAATCTTCTCCCTGTCAATCACGGATAAGCCTCCCCGCGGACGAGCGAACTCGCAACTGACGCGACTGATAGGATTGATTGTATATCTATCTTGAGGGGGGCGGCGTCAGGGCGATTTCATCCAGGCGTAGCAACATGTGCGACGAGACGGTCCTGAAGCCGTACTTCTCGTACAGCCTCTTCGCCCTCGGAAAGCTTGTGTGCAGGTATGCCCCGGAGGCACGGCCGTGTATGGCGTCGATGGCACATCTCATGAGATCATCGCCCATGCCCTCGCCCTGCTTGGAAGGCGTGACGTAGATGTCGTACAGCAGTCCCATTTCCTTCTCGTACCGGACGATGACAAAACCCCCGTCTGCGAGGAAGACGGAGTAGGCTTTGTCTCTGTACAGCCGGCGGACCCGTGCCGCGGCCTTGAACCTGTTCTCATCATAGTACTCCGAGAACAGAGAGGTTGCGGAATCCCTGTTGGCTCTTGACAAAGGCTGTGCCGAATGGTCCTGCTCCGCTGGAGACTCCAGCTCCATCCTGAACGCAGGTGTGGGGTGATAGCGCGACAGGTGATGCCCGACATCGGGCGAGACCACCGCCCATGACTTCTTAGCCATCGTGAGGAACTTGACAAGCTGGTCGGCCATCAGCGGGAGGTCCTCCGACTCCGTTACGACCATCATTCCAGTCCTCGCCGCGCCGTTGGTGATGACCCTGGCGGTCTCGCCCTCATCGTTGTAGAACGCCCACGCGTGCCTGTCCTCGACGGGGATGCACAGGCCCATCATATGCCCTGTGTTCGACAGATCGACCGGCTTGCCATCCTGGTCTACCAGGTTGTAATCGAGTGGGAGGTCGCTGGTGCCAACAACGGAGTGTTTCCGCTCCATCTTGGGGTCTATCGCCCTGCTGACGGTCCAGCCCTGAGCGTACAGGCTCCTGGAAAGCATCTTGGTCTTCGTGTCTTGAGCCAGTATCCGAGAGCAGCTGGACTCCAACATACTGTCGCTGAGCTTGCGCCCCTGCTCGTCATCCAGCCTGAGCTTCCTTGGCGACGAACGCACGAACGCGCGGACCACGCCCTCGGAGAGCGGAAGCATCTCGAGAGAGACCGCTCCGGCTGAGGAGCACACGTTTACCACTTCGCACCTCGAGTCTGGCGTCCTGGCACCTCCATCAGCGGGCGGGGCGATCAGCCTCAGAAGAAGTAGAAGCCGACTGAATGCTCCTTGGAGCAGTTCGCCATCGCCTCGAGCCTCTTCAGCGTCCCGTCTATCCTCCGGACCATCATCTTGCCCTCCTCAGGGGTCCTCTCGCGTAGGACGGCTATCTCCTTGAGGAGCGTCTGCGCGTCCTTCGACGACAGCACGGTCTTCTTGGACGCGAGGTCATCGACCTTGGCAAGCAGGTTCAGCTTGAACTTCTTCGCGAGCTCTGGCACCGGGGACGTCGATGGGCCGAAGTTGCCCACGCAGCCCTTCTTGTTGTCCCAGGACAGACCACACCTGCCGCAGGTCTCGTACATCTCGTCGAACTCAAGGAGGTCCCACTCGGTGATTGAGTTCTCCTTCACAGCGGCCTTGAGCACATCGTCCTTCCTCGCCTTCGGCACCTTGCTCACGATTATCCAGTTCGTCTTCTCTTCCCTGACGAACGGCTCGAGCGTCTTCTGATCGGCCTCGTCCTTGATCTTCTCCATGAAGAGGTCGTCGCCCTCCACCTTGCTCCTTGAGCGCTTCAGTATCTCTTCGACCTTCTCCTCACCGAGCTTGGCTCGCGCACGCTTCAAGTCGACCACGCGGTCCACCTCGACGAGGTCGGCCCACTTCGCCGGGTCGGCCACGTAGACCTTTGCCATCGTCTTCTTCTTGTCCCTGCACAGTGACTTCGCGGACTCGAGTTCTGTGATTGCCATGTTCAAACCCATTGCAGCACCTTCTTGGGGAGGAATGTGAGGTTGCACCAAGATGTAATACCTTTCGCAGTGGGCTACGAGACTGTCGGAATCGGCCCGCAGCGGGCTGTCGGGACGCCATGTCAAAGCCGTTTCGGAAAGGATATATATCACACGCTGTGGGCGTTTTCAGGATACTTAATCTACCGCCCCGCCATTGGGGTCACGGAGCTCCCACCGACCGGCTGCTTCTGACTCGCCCGCGTCGGCCAGGGGGGAAGGGGATGAACACATGACGATAGCCACCATGAGCGTGCTGACGGAGAAGGACATCGACAAGGTACACGAAGCGTCTCTTCGGATACTCGCCGATGTCGGAGTCAAGGTCGAGAGCACTGCTGTGAGGAAGACGCTCAAGGACGCCGGAGCCAGATTGAACGAGGAGAAGGAATTCGTATATCTGGATGAGAGCATGGTCGACCGCTCCATAGAGAGTGCCCCGAAGAAGGTCAGGATATGCTCCAGGGGAGGGAGGGATTTCGTAATCCCCGGCGAAGGCGTTCAAATAATCTCGACGGACGGCCAGCCGCCAGCCGTGTTCGACGCTGAGACCGGCGAGAAGAGGGCTTCCACGCTGCAGGACCTCAAGGAGATGATGATCCTCGCCGACGCGTTGCCAGAGGTGGGCTACATCTGGCCTACGGTCATCGCGAACGATATGCCCACGGACAGGTCGTCGTTCTACGAGTTCCTCACAGCCATCGCCTACTCGTCGAAGCACATCCAACACGGCGCGTGCTCCGTGGAGGAGGCCAACTTCCAGATAGACGTCTGCTCTGCCATACTCGGCTCGAAGGAGAAGCTGAAGGAGCGGCCGATATTCTCCGACGTCAGCACCCCGATATCACCTCTACGGTACGACGCTGGCGAAGCGGACGCGATTGGCGTGCTCGCCAGAGCCGGAGTCCCGGTCGTCCACCTGTCGATGGCTATCGCCGGCGTCGTGACGCCTGCCTCGGTCGCTGGTTCGCTCGCGATCATCAACGCCGAGAACCTCTTCGGCATGACGATCTCGCAAACCGCCTCGGAGGGTGCACCTAGCATCTACTCATCGTTCTCCGGCGTAATGGACCTGAAGTCGGGCGTGTTCCTGTGCGGGACCCCCGAGGGGATACTGATGGACTCGGCCGCGATACAGATGGCCAAGCGCTACGGTGTGCCGACCTGCGCTGGAGGGCCGTCCAACGCGGCTCGGTCGCTCTCGTCGGAGGCGGCCGCTGAGGGCGCCCTCACGACTATGGCGTCCCTGCTGGCAGGCGCAGACATGATGGTCGGCCTCGGAGGGGTCGACAGAGCGGGCATGATTTCCAAGGAGAAGATGGTCATGGACTGCGAGGCTTGGAGATGGCTCCTCAGGGTCCGTGAGGGCATACAGATAAACGACTCGACGCTCGGAGTGGACGCCATCGCGAGGCAGGGACCAGGAGGGTCGTTCCTTTCAGACATCCACACGGCGAAGCATCTGCGCAAGGAGTTCATGATACCTCAGGTGACGGCATACCACGCAAAGCGAATACCGGACCGCGGGGAGGACGAACTGCTCACATACGCTAAGGCGCGCGTGAAGGAGCTGCTCGCGACGCACAAGCCGCCTCTCTTCGACGCTGAGACGGCGTCCAAGGTCGGGCAGGTCGCAGAGAAATACGGCATCTTGCTCAAGGACGGGTCGCAGATATTCGAGCACGCGTGAAGGGATTCACACGCGTCTCTTGAAGAGCTTCTCGAGATCGTCGGGCGTGAGCGTGACCATCGTGGGCCTTCCGTGCTCGCATGTGAAGGGGCTCTCCGTGGCCATCAGCTCCGAGACCAACTGCGTCATCTGTGAGTGTGACAGCTTCTCGCCGGCTCTGATGGAGGTGTGGCACGCGACCCGCCAGATGAACTCCAGCCCCATCCTCTTCGGCACCGCCATGTCGGCCAGGTCCGCCAGGATGTCTCTCAGTGCCCTCTCGCCCTGTGCCAGACCGAGAACCGTCGGGAGGGCGCGCAACGCGTACGACTCGCCCCCGAAATGTTCTAGGTTGAACCCGGATTGAGCGAGCATACCTGAGTATTCCTCCGCCATGCGCGACTCGGTGGGCGTGAGACTCAGAACGAGCGGTGCCAGCAGCTCCTGCGATACACTGGCGCCAACCTCTATCGCCTCCAGCAGCCGCTCGTAGACGACCCGCTCAGCCGCGGCGTGCTGGTCGATCAGGAGCAGGCTCCCGCCAGATTCCGCCAGTATATACGTGTCCATGATCTGCGCCAACGGGTGTATGTGCGCGCTGCCGCCTGACACCGCCTCCTCGACCTCGGGCAGCTGAAGGGTCGATTGGTCTGGTGTGGAGGCCATGCCCGAGGCCACAGGCGGCGTCGCCTCGAAACCCTCGGAGAAGCGAGTGAGATCGTACTTGTATGACAGGTCGGGCCCTTCGAGGGCGTCGGCCATGCACCGCTCAATGACGCCGAGGACCAGCTTCTCATCGTCGAACCTGACCTCCCTCTTGGTGGGATGAACGTTCACATCGACCAGGGAGCTGTCGACCGTTATCTTGACCACTCCAACGGGGTATCTGTCCTTCATTATCCGCGAGCCGTATGCGCTGGCAACCGTCGAGAGGATCTTCCTGCTCTTCACGGGCCTGTGGTTGACGAACAACCTCAAGTCGGAGGGCGATGAACGCGTGTGCTCGAGCCTTGCCAGGTGGGCGTCGGCTCGGAGGCCGTCCGCCTCCGCCTGTCCCACGAAAATGTTGGCGGCCACCTTGCGGCCGAACGCCAGTACGAGCGACCCCTCCATGCCCTCAGCCGCCGAATGTGACAGCAGGGCATTGCCCTCTGAGATGAACTTGAACGATATCGCAGGGCGGCATAGTATGAAATCCATGACGACTTCCTTGCAGTGGGCGAGTTCGACAGCGGCGTACTTCATCTGCTTGCGACGGGCAGGCATGTTGCTGAAGAGGTCATCCACCACTATCTCGGTCCCCTCGGGGCACCCGGCTGCGGATGTGGAGACTGCGCGGCCTCCGTCGATGACCAGCTCAACGCCGTCGGTGCGGCCATGCTCCCTCGTCCTCACGGTCACGCGAGCGACCGAGGCGATAGATGACAGTGCCTCACCTCTGAACCCGTAGGTGTTCAAGCTTCTCAGGTCGTCGATTGAACTGATCTTGCTGGTCGCATGGCGCTGGAAGGCGGCTTCGACGTCCTCCGCCGACATGCCACAGCCGTCATCCTTGACTGATATCCTCTTCCGTCCACCCTCCTCGACGGAGACCACTACCTCGGTCGTGCCAGCGTCGAGGGCGTTCTCGATGAGCTCTTTCAGGACGGAGGACGGTCTCTCGACCACCTCGCCGGCGGCGATCTTGTCCACAGTGCTATCGTCGAGAACCTTGATCCTTCCCACTGGACTCACCGCTCCTCTTCTTCAGCTCGCCGAGCTTCACGTACGCCTCCATCGGAGTCATGTTGGCGAGGTCCATCTCTCTCAGCTCTCGGACGACCGAAGGGTCCAGCTTCCCGGAATCGACCGAGAAACGCATCTGGGCGTGGACCTTCTTCCCCGCCTTGACCTCGATGGAGTTCTTCTCCTCTATGTCTCTCAGAACCTCGCCAGCACGGGTGACGACACAAGCCGGCACGCCCGCCAACCTGGCGACCTGGATCCCATAGCTCTTGTTGGCCTTTCCGGGGACGACCTTCCGCAGGAAGACGACCTCGTGGCCCTGTTCCTTGACCGCCATGGAGTAGTTCTTGACCCCTTCGAGGGAATCCGCCAGCTCCGTCAATTGGTGATAGTGAGTTGCGAAGAGCGCCTTCGCGCCGATCTTCCCCTGCTCGTAGAGATGCTCGGCCACGGCCCATGCTATCGCGAGGCCGTCGAACGTGCTCGTGCCTCTCCCGACCTCATCCAGGAGTATGAGGCTGCGCTTTGTGGCGCAGTTCAGTATGTTGGCCAGCTCGGTCATCTCCACCATGAAGGTCGACTGCCCCCTGGAGAGGTCGTCGAACGCCCCGACGCGCGTGAATATCCTGTCGACGAGGCCCATCCTCGCCTCCGCGGCAGGGACGAACGACCCCGCCTGCGCCATTATCACGATTTGGGCTATCTGTCTGAGATATGTCGACTTGCCAGCCATGTTCGGCCCTGTCAGGATCACGAGTCTGTCAGAACCGGTATCGAGCCGGACGTCGTTCGGCACGAACGAGCCGCTCAGGACCCTCTCGACGACCGGGTGTCGCGAATCCCTCAGGAGTATGGTGTCCCCGTCGTCGACGACGGGGCGCGTGTATCCGTTCAGAGTCGTTGCTTCGGCGAACGACCGCAACACATCGAGCGACGAGACGGCGGCCGCTATGCCGCGGATCCTCTCCCCGTGCTCAGACACCTCCGCACGCACGCGCGTGAAGATATCATACTCGAGTGTGTGCATGCGCTCCTGCGCGGCTAGGATCGCCTCTTCCTTATCCTTCAGGTCCGGGGTCACGTACCGCTCCCCCGTGCTCAGAGTCTGTTTGCGCAAGTAGTCGGAAGGCACGTTCTTCATGTTGGCCTTCGAGACCTCGATGTAGTATCCGAAGACATTGTTGAATCCGAGCTTGAGGTTCTTGATGCCCGTACGCTCCCGCTCGGTCCGCTCGAGGTTCGCGATCCACTTCCTGCCCTCCTTCGATATATTCCGGAGGCCGTCCAGGTCTGGGTCGAACCCGTCCTTGATCAGCCCTCCGTCCTTGAGCGTGACGGGCGGGTCATCTGATATCGATGTCTCTATGAGCTGCGCGACGTCCGATACATCCACGAGCATGCCAGCAAGCTCTCCCAGCCTCTGAGACTTCACCTCCGCCAATGATGATCTGAGTGGCTCAACGGCTTCGAGGCACGCCTTCACCCCGAGCATATCCCTCGCGTTCGCGCTGCCATGTACGACACGCGCTATGAGCCGCTCCAGATCCCTGATGTCTCCGAGAGCATCTCCCACATCCATCCTGAGAGAGAGGTTCGACACGAGCTCCTCAACGGCGTCGAGTCTGCCGTCTATCTCGGCGATGTTCATAGACGGCTCCATGAGCCAGCTCCTCAACTTGCGTCCGCCCATGGGTGTGAGCGTGTGATCCAAGACGGAGACTAGCGTATTGTCATTAGATGCGTCCCGGACATTCCGAACGACTTCGAGGTTACGCATCGTGGCCTGGTCGAGTATCAATTTGTCGGACAAGGAGAAGAACCGCGGCTTCGATAGGAACTCCAGCTCTCGCTTCTGTGTGGTCTCGAGATATCTCAGGATGGCGCCGGCGGTCGACGCTGCGACAGGCCGGTCCGAGAGGCCGAGCCCTTCTATCGTCTGAAGTCGGAAATGCCTCTTCAGGAGCGGTTCCGCAGCCTCCGACATGAAGCTGAAGTCCTCGAGCTCTGTCAGGCGCACATCGGCGTGTTCGAACTCGCGCTTGAGAGCGGCCGAATCGAAGCTCTGTGGGACCAGGATCTCCCGCGGCTGTCGCTGGAAGAACTCCGTCAACACCTTGCCTTCCGCGTCCTCGCCGTCCGCCTCGGTCGCCACGAACTCGCCGGTCGAGATGTCTACGAACGCCATCCCGTAGACACCGCCTCTCTCCACGAGCGCCATGAGGTAGTTGTTCCGCCGACTGTCAAGCGCCGACCCCTCGAGCACGGTGCCCGGGGTCACTATCCTGACGACGCCGCGGTCGACCAGTCCCTTCGCGTTCTTCGCGTCCTCGAGCTGCTCGCATATCGCGACCTTGTAGCCCTTGTTGAGCAGCTTCGGCAGATACGAGTCCAGGGCGTGCCACGGGACGCCGCAGAGCGGCATCTTCTCCTTCTTGCCCCTGTCCCTCGATGTGAGCGTTATCTCGAGCTCCCTCGAGCCGATGACCGCGTCCTCGCCGAACATCTCGTAGAAGTCACCGAGGCGGAACAGCAGAAGGCAGTCCCTGTGCTGCTCCTTGATCCTGAAGTACTGGTTCATCATCGGCGTGGTGGCCTTGCCCACGAGTCCGCTCCCCCTTTGCGGGAAAGACTTGGGACATGATATTTCTACTTATTGAACGGGTCGAAAAACCATCACCGTCCGTCATCCTTTTTACCGATGCTGACAATATCGGCATCAGAAGGGATGGACTGACGGACTTGGCAGATGGCCCGAAGGTACTTGTGTATACGGACGGGGCTGCGAGAGGTAACCCAGGACCAGCGGCGATAGGATATGCCATATTCGACCCTGACGGGAACTGCATCGAGCAGGATGGCAGATACATAGGGCCACATACGAACAACGAAGCGGAATACGAGGCTTTGTTGTGGGCGTTGGGCGCGGCCAGCAAGCACACGCATCACGCGGTCAAGTTCCACTCCGACAGCGAACTCATCGTCTACCAGGTGAACGGAGTATACCGAGTCAAGAAGGATCATCTCAGAGAGTACGTCGAACGTATCCGCAAAGCCACCGAGGCTTTCGATGCGTTCAAGCTGGTACACGTGCCCCGGGAGAACCCGAACATACAGAAGGTGGACGGCCTGGTGAACAGGGTTCTTGACGAGCGCGAGAGATGAGAGGTACGATTATGGCAACTTCAGCGAGGAGATCGGGTGCGCGGATGAAAGGCGTGTCACGCCTGGACGACTTCGGAGTCGTGGATGACACGTGTGTCAGATACAGGAGCTACGCCACCGCCGCGTCGAAGCTCGACCCGCGCATGAGGGCGGCGTGGTGGCGCGACGTCTTCCGCAGAGACCCCGACATGTTGGAGTTCATCAACGGGGACGAGAGAAAGTAGACGGCCAACGGGCGACGAATTCGCCACAGGCGTGCACATCCGAAACGAACATTGAATATCAGATACCCTCGTTCGCACGTCCGCAGAATATTGGGGGAGACCACATTGGCAGGAAAGACCATTATCCCTGAAGAGAGCTGTTCATTGCACTTCGTGCCCAAGATCGACCGCGCTGTTGACCGCACAATTCAGAATGGAGCCGCGTCCCAGCGGTGGCGCGGTGTCGCAGCGTTGATGACGGCGGCACTGGTGACTGTTTCCGCAGTCCTCATTCTCGTGACATTGCCGACGAACACCGCAGCGGAATCGCATAACCCCATCTACATCTGGGGAGACGCGGATTTCGTAGATCCGATAGCGACGAGCGGCGTGAGATCGGGAACAGGAGTGGAAGGTGATCCTTACATCATCAGCGACTGGGAGATTGTTGTGGAGGTCGACCACGGCGTCGTGGTCCGTGATACGGACGCGCACTTCGTTATCCGTAACGTGACGGTCTCGCAGGCGAGCTACCACGCGACGCTCAATTTCAACGGCATTCATCTCTGGAACGCGCACAACGGCACGGTCGAGAACTGCACGCTCACTGGCTGGCTGAAGAAGGGTGTCTACACGACAGGGTCCAACGACGTGTTGATCAGTAACAACACAGTGTCGATCGAATCTGGTTCTTCCAACGACAGGTTTGGGATAGAAGTCTACTCCTCCCCCTCGGTGAACATTACGGTTGATGGGAACAATGTCACCACCTGTAACTACGGAATAACTGTAGGGTGGGCCGATGATGTCACGATCAAGAACAACAATCTGTCCTCGGTATCCGATGGTGGAATACTAATCTGGAACTCAGAGGAAACCACCGTCTGGAACAACACGATGACGGGATGCGGAATAGACCTGTGGGTCAGCGTCCTGGCGGACTCGAACTCCCACACCATTCCGCAGAACAACACGGTGAACGAGTTGCCGGTTCACTATGTCGTCGACGACGCAGACGTCGCATACGACGGCGATTCAGTCGGCCAGCTCATATTCGCCAACTGCGTGGGCGTCGCCGTCTCAGACATGAGCTTCTCCGAGTGCGACGTCGGCGTACAGTTGTGCTACTGCGAAGATGTGACGGTCGAACGAATCACGGTCGCCGATACACTGTACAACGGAGTGTCGGTCTCTTATGTGGATGATTTCGCGATCGCCAACAG
>Ga0307380_10006443_pt1 | contig 15431 bp, 26 predicted proteins | sample UN3MG_FD_202239 | JGI IMG/M metagenome (GOLD analysis project Ga0307380, IMG submission 202239) | Soil microbial communities from Risofladan, Vaasa, Finland - UN-3 | ecosystem: Environmental > Terrestrial > Soil > Coastal area > Acid sulfate soil | place: Finland: Risofladan, Vaasa | collected...
CGAGGGAACCTGGGTGGTGCTGCCGTGAGCTGCCACATCTGCGAGAAGGCGGAGGCCGAGCTGGACGCGATCCACGACGACCAGAAGGTCCGGGTCTGCTTGGCGTGCTTCCTCTACGAGACGCAGGGCGCATCGGTGGTGCCGAACTTCGGCACCGACATCGAGGTCGTGCGTGACGGCGCGAGTCTGTTTCAAGGATCACACGATCTGACGGTCGAGTGGGCGGCGCTGGGCTGCCCGGATGACGCACAAGAGTATGCGGAGCGGAAAGCCGCGAAGCGCGGGTACTGGAGCTGACATGAACAAGAGACTGTCCGTCTACGACGCGCCGCCCGGCAACCTCGTCCACATGAACGGCAAGGGCAACACGTACCACTACGGGGAGTGCGAGGCGTATGCGGATCCGTTGTGCGGGAAGCGATTGCCGGACTCTCGAAGCTGCGGAGCACCTTCTGAGGAGCACGCACCCAACGCCAAACTCTGCCGCCTGTGTGAGCGCGCGGCACTCGAACAACGGGAGAAGGGATGACGAAGACCAAGAAGGCCAAGACGTATTGGGAAGGCAACGGCCGCTACGAGTCCGTGTATCAGAACCTCATGGCGAATCTGGTGCCCGAGGAGGGCCGCGCGCCAACGCCGCACGGTGCGCTGTTGAGTGCGATCAGCCGTGTCTACTACGACTGGTACAACAACGGCGGCTGCAACCTCGACACCGGACGCTTTCAGCTCGCGCTCTACACGATCCGCGACTGGTACGAGGAGATCGACGCGAAGGCGACGCGCGGCTTCGAGGGTACGCGCGACATCATCGACCGGCCGATCCGTTGGTCGAAGGGCGTCGGCGTCCATCGCCGCAGCTACGGCATGGATGACGCTTGGGAGGTGCAGCTCGAACGGCTCGTCGATACGATCGTCATGGTCGTGCAAGACGAGTACGTGGAGAACGCCGTGCCTGAGTTGGTGGACACCCAAGAGGAGACGCGACAAGACCTCCTCAAGTTCACGAACGCGAGCCGCCCGCGCCGCGACTGGCACGAGCCGGACGAGCAGGAAATCGAGGCCGAGGTCACGGGCAGCCGCCTCGACAACGCGATGGGCGACGACCCGGACTCATCCGAGTACGTCGTGACGCTTGCGAACGGCGGCGGTGACAAGCTCTCCGTGAACCTCGCCACTCTCCTTGCAATCGCCACCTACCGAGACCGCGCAGGAACTAAACAATGAATCAACAGACCATTGGCAGCTACGTGATCCTGGAGGCGCAGGCCGTACGGGTCGGTGATCGCATCCACGACGCGGCCTTCTTCGGGCCGAACAAGTGGTGCGTCGTGAAAGCGGTGCACGAGACGTTCGGCAACGTCTCGCTCCAGCTCGCGCACGTCACGATCGTCAAGCACCCGAAGGAAGGGATCGCGGTGCAGCGTGGGTAAGCGCCCGAAGCGTAACTCGGGGCAGCTCAAGCGCCGCGCGTTGAAGGAGTCCGCCAAGAAGGCTCGACGCAAGGCGATCCCGTATCACCAGCTCGGCGGTAAGCGCAACCTCGTGAGCTTGTCGGACGGGCGCGACGCCTATCCATGCGTGCACTGCGGCAAGGAGTTCAAGTTCGGACTCGGCCGCCCCGATCGCGTCACCGGCAAGTGCATGGTGCGGCCCGAGGTCTACGAAGAGTGGAAGCGCGAGCAGGAGACCGAGGAGGGGATTCGCCGGAACAAGCCGCTCGGCTGGTGGTCGAATCGTCCCGTCAAGGAAGAGACGTGCTGGAAGTGCAACGCACCTGCGCGAACTGTCCCGCGTAGGGGGCACGCGCTATCGGGGTTCTGGCGGCTGGAGCAGGCCGACGGATCGAAGCTCGTCTACTGCCCGAAGGGATGCGCGGAAGGATGAGGGGCTACGGGATGTCGAGGCATCGGTGCGGCTTCTGCGACGAGTCGATCGCAGATGCGCAGATGCGCAACCACAGGGGCAGCGCACGTTGTCTCAAGAACGCCGTGACGTACGTGCGGCGGAAGCTCAGTCAGCCGGGTCAGCACAGCATCGGGCTCGCGGTCGGCAAGCTCATCGAGTTCCCGACGAATGCGTGGCCGGGCAAGTGCTACGGGATCGCGTCCGAGATCTTGAAGTACGCGCTGGTCGAGGACGAGACCGCGAAGCTCCGCTACGGGCATTGGCTCGGGCCGGTCAGCGGCGACTGTCCGATCGAAGGCTTCAAGAACGGCGCAGGCTTCCAGCGTCACGGTTGGATCGAGATCCCGGCCGACTCGTATGACGTGCTGCCGTGCAAGTCGTGCGATCACTTGGAGGAAGAGCACAGCTCTGGACTTCTCCAAGAGTGCGCGCTGTGCGACTGCCCGTGCTACGAAGCCGACAAGGGCGGCACGATCATCGACCCGACGCGGTGGGTGTTCGAGGGCGCGCGTCCGTACATCTACGTCGGACGCAGCGACCACTACGACCTCGGCGGCAACCGGCTCCGCGCAGCGATGCGACAGCCGTGCCCCGACTACTCGGCGTCCGCGCCGCGCTCGAAGGTCTCGGTGTGGAAGTTCAGCCCCGAGGCGCATCGCTTCGTCATGGACGAGCTGTTCGACGGAGCCTCGGGCATCACGGAGAAGATGGCACGCTGGCTCGGCAATGCACCGCTCCAGGATCTCGGCCACCACGCTATGCCGATCTACCGCGCACTCGTGGACGCGGGCGAGCAAGCCTCCATCCCGATCGACAACTACCGCGCAGTGCTGGGCGAGGACGAATGAGCAAGAAAGAACGCATCGCTCTGCTTATGGGCAAGCTCAACTCCCGAGCGGATGACGAGCCGCCCGAGACCGCCGTGTTCATCTACGCCGCAGCCGTGATCGTAGGCGCGCTCGCGATCTTGGCCGAGACCCCGGAGGAGACGGCCGCCAAGGACGCGGAGACCCAAGACCCGAAACCCGGAGACGAAGAATGAAGCTCGACCAGATCAAGCGACGTTACGACCGAGCCCGCGCCAATGCGATCCAAGCGATCGACGACCTCGATCAAGGTGCAGATCCGAAGCGTGTCTACCGTGAGGTCGAGCACGCGGTTCTGTGGAAGCTCTTGGTGATGCTGGAGGGCAAGCTCTCAATCAACATGGACGTGTTGGATGAGCTGCTCGCGAACACGAACGGCGGCGGAGAGGAGCCGGTCTTCGCCGATCTCCCGAGGGACGAGGCCCACCGACGGGCTCGGACGAACGCGCGCCTCCGGCGACTGAACGAAGACCTAGAGGGATGACTCGCGCGGAGGAGCAACGCCTGAGTGCGATTCTCGGGATAGGATTCAGGTGAGGCCCCCGCACTGACGATGAGTGTGGTGCAACGGCACTTCGGAACCAGACGCCCTACGGGCAGGACAACGAACCATGACTCAGACCGCGACACCCTACCCCCCTCCCGATCCCGAGACCCTCCAGGCTCTCTACGAGTACCGAGCCCGCGTCGGTGCGGACTGGAAGACCAAGCTCCTGCTCGCGTGGATGCGGGCCTCTGAGCCCGGTCTCCTGCAACGTCTGCGCAACGAGCGCGGGCCGCGCTGGCTGGCGAGCTACGAACTGCCGGAGGGCGGCACGAGCGCCCCCCGGCGTCAGCTCTCCCGTCAGGAGTCCTCCAAGCTCCTCAAGGCCACGCTGCGCGAAGCGTTCCCCGGGACCCGGTTCTCGGTCAAGCTGTCGCGAGGGACCTCCTACGGCAACGTGGAGGTCTTCTGGACCGGCCCGAGCACCGAGAACGTCGAAGAGGTCACGAGCGTCTTCCAGGGACGCGGCTTCGACGGCACGGACGACTCGACCACCTTCCTCGACACGGCCCTCATGCTGGACAGCGGCGAGGTCGTCAAGAGCGGCTTGGGCATGGTCATGCTGTACCGCGAGCGCGACGGTCAGGAGGTGCTCTAGTGGGCTGGTCTTGCGCACGAGACGCCGGGGCGATGACTGACGCATGGTCGGCCGCTTGCATCGCACAGACGGGCTCACAGAACGTGTGGGAGCAGGGTGGCGGCCCGGCCGAGTTCAACATGGCCGTCCGCTACTTCTTCGAGATCTCGAACACCGAGCACGCCGACGGCGCGATCACCGGGAAGATCTTTCGCTTCGTCGGTGTGGACTCTTGCAGGCCCGTGAGTTCGTTCCGGGTCGAGCCCGACGGTCGGGTCAGCCGAGCCCCCAAGTGGCTCAAGGAGGCCGCTAAGGGCGCGAGGCCCCGCTTCCCGGCCAACGCGCTCCCGGGCTCCGGCGGACCTCGCTAAGCCTGCCCCGATTTCTCGGGGTAGTATTCAGGTGCAGCACCCATCGCGTCGATGAATGGGTGTAGGGGGCGGGAGCGCCCCACTCGGAACCAGACGCCCCAAGGGCAGGACAACGACCATGACTCAGACCACTACCGACGCCGCCGCCCTCATCCGCGCCACCCTCCGGGACGACTACGGCTGGTCCTCCCGCAAGGTCAGCGTGCGCGCCGACTACTTCTCGATGGGCAGCTCGATCGACGTGACGATCAAGGACCCGACGGTGGACTACCGGGTCGTCGAGGCCGTCGCCAAAGGCCAGTCGCGCGTTCGCCGCGACGAGTATTCGGGCGAGATCCTCAGTGGCGGCAACCGCTACGTGAGCGTTCGCTACAGCCCCGAGGCCGACGAAGCGCAGGCCGCGCCGTACGTCGCACTCCTCCAGGCCGCGATCGACAGCCTCTCACCCGACACCACGTCAGGCACTCACGCTGACGTGATCGGCGAGATCACGGTCGCGCACGCGGGCAACGGCGGCTATCGCCTGTGGCCCGGTAGCAGCGCCGGGATGCACTTCGGCAACAGCGTCGAGGGCGGGGCCGTCTCGGTCGCCCGCTACGTGCTGGACGCGACCCCCGAGCCGCAGCCGGGCGACTTCAAGAAGAAGAAGGCCAGCAAGGCCGCGCCCTACACGATCACGCCCGCGCCGCGTGGCACGCAATCTCTCAAGTTGGCGGTCTGATCCTGTCGAAGTAGTACGTGTGGGGGGGACTCCCCCGCCTCGGACCCAGACGCGCGCGAGCGCCGGACAACGACCATGACCAACGCCACCACTACCGCCGCCAACCGCGCCGCCGTCGTCAGCGACCGCCGCGCCGCCAAGTACCTCGGCCGCGACGAGGACCACCGCGAGATCACCTACTGGTTCCGCGAGTCCTTCAAGCCCTACGCCAAGGCTCAGAACCGCAAGAACCGCCGCGCCGCTCGTCGCGTCCTCCAGGGGAGCGTCTGACATGGACCGACGGATCGAATCGACCGACATCCTGCGCCGCCTTGAGGCGGACCTCGCCACGCGCCTCCGCATCGGCGAGCAGGCGTTCCAGGTCGAGCACTATCTCGCCTACTGGCGCTGCTACCCGACGCGCTCCAACTTCTTGCGCGTGCTCGACGCCGCCGAGGCGTACGACGACGGGACGAGGAAGTCCCGCTACTACATCACGTCGAGTTCGGGCGGCCGTGAAGGATCCGACCGCCGCGCCCTCGGGCGTGTCGCACGTCGCGGAGCACGCGGCAAGGTCTACACGCAAACCTTCCGCACCGGCTCCCGCACCTGGACGAAGGCCCGATGAACCACAACGAAATGCCCGAAGCCGAGTCCACCGCGCTCATGCCTGCGGCGGACATCGAGGCGCTCTTCGCCGCGCGCGACAACGCGCAGCGGATCTACGCCGACATGGGCGCGCAGCTCCGTGAGGTTGCCGCGCAGCTCGATCGCTTCGGCGTCACGCTGCCCGATGTCGAGGTCGAGTTCCCGGGGAGCCAGTACCTCCGGCTCGACGACGAGTGCAACGCCGACGCGATCAACCGCGAGATCGACCGCTTCGTGTGGGTCCGGCTGTTCGCGCTGACGAACATCGACACGATCATGGATCACAAGACGCGCAACGATCTGTTCGAGCAGCTCGGCAAGTCGCAGGCGTATCGCCGTCGCTACTCCTTCGGGAGCAAGCAGAAAGAGGACGAGGCTGCGATGCCGGAGCTGACGCGCGAGAACGTCGATGCCGTCTTCAAAGGCGTGTTCGACAATCGCCTCGAATACTTCGAGCGGTGCGTCGAGTCGGTCTACAAGTCGCTGAGCTGGGATCACAAGACCAACGAGCCCGGCCGCATCGGCAGGACGCTCATCACGACGCAGGCGTTCGACGTGTGGGCACGCTGCCACCAAAGCGACACCGTGCGGCTCGGATATCACGAGCACATCCACGACCTCGAACGCGCGCTCTGCATCCTGAACGGTGACGTTCCTCCGACGCACACGTCTCCAGGTCTTCGGACGTTGGGGCAGCTCCCCTACGGGAAGTGGGTGGAGGTTCCGAACCCGAACGGTGGTGAGCCGCTCATGCGCCTCAAGTGCTACCGCAAGGGGACGTGCCACATCCAGATTCACAGCGAGAAGCTGCGCGACGACATGAATCGGATCATGGCGCACCGCTACCCGGGCTCGATCGCTCCGCCGAAGGGCGCGAGCCGCAGGCCGACCACGGAGGCGCAGCGGCCCAACTCGACCGCACTCGCGAAGACGGACCAGCAAGCTCGGCAGGCGTACTACACGCCCGAGGAGCTGGCGACCGAGACGGCGTGCAAGGCGTTCGGGCCGGACCTGGAGGGCTGGGGCCTGACGGTCCTGGAGCCGTCCGCCGGAGGTGGTGCGCTTGCTCGCGCTGCGATCCGCACGCGCTGCCGAAGCGTCACGATGATCGAGAACGACCCGAGCGCCGTCGAGCTGCTCGGCTACCTCGTGGAGCGCGTCAACCAGCACGACGACGACCGCGTACGCCTCGACCCTCGCGACTTCTTCGACGTGACGCCCGCGAGCTACCCCGATCTGTTCGACGTGGTGGTGATGAACCCGCCGTTCAGCAACGCGCAAGAGGTCGAGCACGTCCTGCACGCTTGGGAGTTCGTGAAGCCCGGCGGCAAGCTCGTCGCGATCATGTCGGCCTCGGCTGAGAATCGCACCACCGGCCGCTACTCTGCGTTCCGCGACTTCTGCGCGACGCACGGCGGGCGCTTCACCGATAACCCGGCCAGTTCGTTCAAGGACGCGGGCACCAACGTCAACACCGTCACCTACGTCGTGGAGAGACCCGCATGAGCAAGAAACTATGCCTCACCTGTTCCCGAGAGCTGTCCGACGAGCCCGGCGACTCCCTCGACTGCGGGGGTGATTGCTGGGCTTGTGTTCGCGCAGCCGAGGGCCGAACGGACGATCCGAACGTACGAGTCTTCCGCGTCACGCGCGCCGGTCGCGAGGTTCACCAGATCGCCGTGCAATGGCCGCTGCCGCACTGGATGGTCAAGGCGGTCAAGCTCTGCTCAGCCGACGCCTACGTCCACTGGAAGACGCGAGCGGCGGAGCACACACCGAACACCGGGATCAAGGCGGGCGAGCCGCTGACGGTCGTGATCTGCGGGGATGGCGAGATCTCGGTCCGCTACTACGATGGCGACATGAAGGACATCTGGCAGACCGACGCGATGGCCTTCGACGCGGAGACGGGGAAAGTCTCCAAGATCACCTGAGATCTTCTCCAGTTCGTGCGTTCTCTTTGTCGAAGACCTCCCCATGACCAGCACAGCAGACTACACGCACGAGTCGAGTTACTTCGTCAACGTGCGCATCGGGCTCCATCAAGGAGCGTTCCAGGTTCGGAGTCGCGAGCACGCGCAGCGTGCCTACGCAGCCGAGCAGCGAGGAGAGGCGTTCGACGAGCCGCTCCCGCAACCGTTCATCGTCGAAGTCATCGTGTTCGACGGGAAGGGGTGGAATACGCTCCGTACCGACAGCGCGAAGATCAGCCCGGACGAGCGCGAGTACGTGGTGTCTGCGGATCTGATCCGCTCCGGCCAGCCCGAGCTTGCCGCGTCCCTCGATGGCGTGGTGCGTGGCTTGGAGGTGCAGCGCCAGCAGAGCGCGCCCGAAGGCGTCGTGATAGTGGAAGGCCGCGAGACTGCGCGCCACATGGCGTGGGTGCTTCTCCAGTCCATCATCGACGGTCCGTACATGGACGTTGCGCACGGTGAGGCGCAGGATATCCAGCTCGAACTCACGACAGCGGAGCTTCCGTCATGGGTCTAATCAACGACGACCAGAGCCTCGATGGAGCGACCGTGCGGGGCCACAAGCTGCGCGTGTGGGACGAGGGGTTCGGACCCCTGTGGGTCTACCGCGAGTCTCTGGGAGCCGTGGGGGTGGTGCGGGCGCGCACCTGGGAAGAGGCGCATGAGTGCGTGGTCGATGAGATCATGGACGACGGCGACATCGACGACACGGACAACCAGCCGGATGCCGATGGGAATCTCCCCGAGGGGCTCTCGTGGCGCAGCTCAGGCGTTCCGAGTCAGGAAGGTCTGGAGAGTCCGCTCGCGCAGGAAGATCTCAACGGGAGCCTCCTGGACTGCCTGACGGACGCGCTGGCCGCCGAGCTGGAGATCGAGGTTCAAGTCTCGTGAGGCCCAGCGACAAGTACCGGCGGCAGCGTGCCGAGGAGCGGCTGCGTGACAAGAAGATTCACACCCTGCGTCAGCTAGACGCCTTGGTGGAGAAGTTGGCCGAGGCGGTGGCGGGTCGGAAGCTCAGCCCACGCATTCGGGTCCACTTCGAGCAACAGCTCGCGAGGCTCCGTCCGCTACGCGACGCACTGCGCGAGCACGTCGGCCCCGCGTATGACTGGATCGTCCTCAAGGGCGTCGTGCGCGGTCTTCCGCTCAACTGAGCGGCTGGACACTGTGTCCAGAGAAACCTCGTTTGGTTTTTCTCAAGGTCTTCCGACAGCCCGGACGAAACTAGGGTATGGCCGCGTTGGGATGCGCGACCGACCGATCCACCAGCACGAGTCAGGAGCAACTCAGATGTCAGATACGGCGAAGAAAATCGAGGCGTTGAACACGATCCTCAACGCGAGCCTCGCGGGCACGAGCCCGACGATGGACCTCGCGGCTGTCCTCGGAATGTTGGAGGCGCAACGCGCGACCGGCATCTTTCGAGCGCGCGAAGGTGCGTCGATGCAGTGCAAGTTCTACCTGCGCTTCGCGGACGGACGCATCGTCAAGGTGATGGGCGGCGCAACGGCCGTCGATGTCATCGCGCAGATGCTCCGCTCGAAGGAGCTGTACTGGAACTTCAAGTCGGTGCCGAACCGGCCGAACGGTGACATCGACGAGTCGCTCACGGGCCTCCTGCTCGAAGCGATGACGCAGCTCGATCACGATGTACGCGACGCGGCGGATGGCCCGCCGTCGATCACGGAGAACTTGTCGAGACCGCCGGTGCGGATGGGCGCGCAGCTTCGGCTGGTCACGCCGCGTCGCGAAGCGGGCTAGGAGATCGGCCGGGCGTTAGGGGATTGGTGCGTGTGAAGCGAGGCGCATCATGGAGTCGCCCCTACCGAAGCAGGCGTCCGGCTGTGCCCATCGAGGCTGGAGGGAACCATCCCCTCGGTGGGTGTTGGATCTGACCGATCCTGACGGTCAGGTTTGACGGGCGGTCCTCGGGGAATGTTTCCCGGGGGCCGCTTTTTTCGTTCAAGTCGAGCCCCGCGCCGTGCCGATAGATCTCGTCAACGAGGGGCACTCCGCCCCCCAATCTGCAAAAGGGAAGCCCTGTGACTATGGGAGACGAGACGAAGAGACTGCGAGAGGAGTTGGTACGTGAACGCGCACGTAGCGCACGTCTTGAGCTGGCGGCGACGACGGATCTTCTGACCGGGCTGTACAACCGCAGGCATGGTCACGCGATACTTGAGGGACTCATGGCGATGGATCGGCGAAGCACCGATCGCGGCGACCGGCGATCCGGCGTGCCGCAGTACGCGGTGCTGTTGATCGACATCGACTACTTCAAGCGCATCAACGACACGTACGGCCACGATGCAGGCGACGTGGTGCTGTGCGAGGTGTCGCGCGTGATGGCTGAGACGTGCCGCGCTACCGACGTATTGGTGCGATGGGGCGGCGAGGAGTTCCTCGTCATCTGCCCCAACACGTCGCAGGAAGATGCACTGGCGTTCGCGGATCGGATTCGCGTCAGCATTGAGCTGGGTTGCATCGGTTCCGAGGCAGGGATGCCGTGGAACCTGACCGCGAGCGTGGGTGTGTCGCAGCCCTCATCACTGGAGGAGAGCTACGAGGTCGTGATCCGTCGCGCAGACGCGGCGCTCTACGCCGCGAAGAACCAAGGCCGAAACCGTGTCGTGCAGCTCGGCTCCGACGCGGCTGCATAGGGCCGCATAAAGAAAGAACGACCTGCTCCGAAATAGCGGGGTAGGTTTCACCGTCGCGGGGGCAAAGTGCCCTTGTGCTCTAACCGAAGCGGACGGAACACACCGTCCAAAACACCCAGGACTCTAATGAAGACACTGACTCAGAAACGCCGCAGTAGCCGCGTGCTCCTTGCCATCACGGGCGTCGTCGCCTCTCTCGCCATCGTCGCCTGTACCGCTTCCGGTCACGCCGAAGGCGAAGGCGTCATCGACCCGCCGTTCGTACCGCCGATTGCTTGGAAGATCTCCGCGACTCTTGGTGAGTACGAGATCGAAGGCGGCGAGGATCACGCCAACAAGTGCGTCAAGGTTACCTGGACCGACAAGGACGGCGCGGAGATCAGCAGCGAGACGCTGGAGACCGACGGCAGCGGTTCCGCTTCCGGTCAGGTGCCCGCAGGCGCGGTCCGCTGGGAAGCGAAGGTCGTGGACTGCCCCGAAGAAGAGGACGAAGAAAAGACCGACAACAGCGGCGGCATGTTCGATCCGTTCAGCACGCAGAACCCTCCGCAACAAAGTTCGCGGCAAGCGATCCTCGTCAGCTCACGCGAGTTCTTCATCTACGGCGCTCCCATCACCCCGAGTGATGACGACGGCGCGATGAACCTGACGTACAGCTTCCTCGTCCGGGCGCAGAACTACGCGCACGCCGAGAGCCTAATCGCTCCGATCATCGCCGGTGGCGTCGGTACTCCGGTGCCCGCGAGCGTCAAGGTGCTGAACTTCTCGACGATGGAAGCCGGTCTCGCCGGTGGCCGTCTGGTGAGCGCGATGCCGGGTAGGTTCCAGACCTACACGTTCGACTTCAACAGCGACGCGTTCTACGCCGACCTCGCTTCGGGAACCAACACGATCAACTACCAGATCGGTTCCTGGGATGTCGTCGAGATGGTGATCCCGCTGTCGGCGTTCGACTTCGGCTTCGCTCCTGGCGTCACGTACTCCAACGATGGCGACGCGACGTTTACGACTGACAGCCTTCTCGGCCCCGTCTCCGCAGGCTACGGGTTCAACTACTCGAACTGATCCTGACCTTCTTCACTCGGGGCGGGTCGTCAATCGTGGCGGCTCGCCCCACACCTCGTTCAACCATGCGCTACACAATCCTCCTACTGCTGACGCTCACCGCCTGCCGCGCTCCGCAAGGTGTGGTGCTCGACTCGCCGCTCGCTCTCCAGGTGCAGGCAACGCTCGGCTCAACTCGCGCCGACCTTCCGCGTCTCGTGCTCGAAGACGCGCCCACGCTGCCGAACGGTGCGCGTGCTATCTGCTACGAGGATCGCATCGTCCTCGCTGGCGAAGGACAAGCCGAGTACGACTTCTTCCTCGCGCACGAGCTGGTGCACTGGTACATCGACGACTCGCCGTACGCGGGTCTGCCTCACTTCATCGAGGAGGGTTTGGCGGACTGGATCTCGTGTGACGTGACGGGTGTGCTTCGAGAACGCATCGTCGAGTCCATCGCGATCGGAACGCTGAGCATCGACCCCCGGCACCTCGACGTGACGGCTGCGGGTTGGTCCTGCCTTTCGCTGGACGAACGCGAGGGCCTCACTCGCGCAGGCTTCGACCTCGTGCGTCGCCTCGGGCTCGCCGGGATCCGCGAGTTGGCGCTCCAAAATGGAGACTCGGGCGTCTACTTGCAGCGTGCGGGCGTCCTGGCGGGTCGCTGAGCCCCGTTTTCGGCTTAGGAGTTCGGTTTTCACGGGAAGGGGCTTCCCAACGCTTTTGCAACGATGTAGCGTCGTTTTCCTTGCGTGAGGAGGCCCGTGCGCGTCTGCGCGGTGCTGAGCCACGCTCTTCACCCAAGAACCCCACGAGTAACACGCCCATGCGTTCCATCCTGACTCTGGCAGCCATGCTCCTCTGTGCGTCCGTCGCGCTTTCGCAGGCCGCCGCTACCACCACGAACTCCGCTTCCAACCAACAGAGTGCGGAGCCCAAGCCCATCGAGCCCCTCGGACACGAGAAGGTCGAGCCGGGCGAGTGTCACACCAACAAGGATGGCGTCAAGGTCTGCAACGACGCCGACTCCGACGGTGACTTCACCGTCGATCCCAAGACCGGAAGCACGACTTCCGAAACTACCGTCGAGGCCAAGAACGATGCCACGGGCACCGTGGACGGCATCGACGGCAACGACACCGTGAACTGCGCGAACGGCTCGAATGTCACGATCACGGGCACGGGTGGAACCGTGAACGCGAACAGCGGCAGCAACGGCAGCGTGCAGAACACCAACGCTGCGGGTGGTGCGAGCATCACCATCAACATCGGCGGCGGCAGCATTCAGGTGCCGCCCGGCTCTACGATCCCCTTCTCGGGCTGAGCGACACTCTTTCCGAATAAAGGATTGACCCATGAAACGAACTCATCTGATCGGCGGCCTTTGTGTGATCGCCGTCTCCGCCTTCGGTCTCAGCACGCTCACCGTGCAGGATCGTTCGACGGAAGGCGTGGCCGCAACGCGCGTTGAAGAACCGCGCGAGCCTGTCGCCGACCAACGCGGTTCGTTTGCGCCGGAAGAACTGGTCGCTGCCCCCGGCGTGTCGCAAGGCACGCGCGAGGAGGTGCCTAGTCTTCCGGCGGTGCCTGTCACAACGGAGGACCCATGCGCCTCCGTTGTGGCGGATCTTGACGCCGCGATCGTCGTCAACAACGCGCACGAGAAGACGATTGCCCAACTGAACGAGAAGCTCGCCGAAGTGATGCGCGAGCGTGACCGCTTCATGTACGGAGAGGACACGCCCTACGGCGCGTTCCTGTCGAGCTACGAGGCTGACGAGATCAACGATCCGAACGCCCTCGTGCGGATTGAGGACTGGCTGCAAAAGTTCCCGGTGTTCTTGGGCGTGGGCGAGGCGACGTGGATCGCTGAACGCACCGGCGCGAAGGACTGGAAGCTGTACGGCCGGACGAGCGAGCTGGCTCTCATCCGGTTCCTCGGGCCGGACCGTTTGGTCGCAGAGTTGCCTCCCGCGCGCTCGGCCGAGCTGATCGCGTACTACGCCGACGAGCCCGTTTTCAACCAATGAAGTCCCTCGCCGTACTGGCTGTCTTCGCTGCTTTCTTCGCCGCAATCTGGTTCGGATGGCCGGACGATCAAACGCGCTCGCCGGAACACGCCCCCGATGGGTTTACGAGGATGCTCACCGGGAAGGTCGTGGAGGTGCACTACGACGACGACGACGCGCCCATGCCGAGCGTGACAGAGCTGTACGACACGATCACTGCCCTCCAGATCGCCGCTAGGCGCGCACTCGGGGAAGCGACGCCGGAGCAGTACGCCGCGTACGTGGAGACGTATGGCGAGTCTGAGTGGTTGGTCCTCTTCGGCACACCAAAGCCAAACTGACGCTGTGGCGCGGCATCGCGTCAGTCCCCCCAATCAAACCGCGCCCGGGCGATGGAGAACCGTCCGGGCGCGTGCATACCTACAGCACAGAATGACGAAGCAAGGCAGAAGGAGACGGCCGCTCGATCGTGATGAGTTGGCGGAGTTCAAGCGGCAGTACGGCACACGCTCCGATGAAGATCTGGTGGAGACCTTCGGGCTCACGGTCGCGAAGATCGCGGCGCTGGCGGAGGAGCTGTGTCTCTCGAAGGACAAGGCGTTCGTCAAGAAGACAGGCGGTCAGTCGAGGATGCCGCGTTGGGACCTTGCTTCCATCGAGGCGTTGAAGTTCGCCTACCCCACTATTTCCAACCACGAGCTTGCGCAGCAACTCGGGCGGTCGATCAAGAGTGTGGTGTCGAAGGCCCACACCCTCGGCCTCAAGAAGACCCACGCGCGTCTACAACAGATGGGCCGCGACAACGTAGCGAAGCGGTACGAGCAATGAAGCTGATCGACAGACTGAATCTTGGGATGCGGAAGGGTGCGAAGGCGAGGATGTCCGGGTCCGGGGACGGGGGGGCGCTGTGAAACACTGGGTAGACCTCCTGGCCCCCGGCATCTTCTGTCTCTTGGGCCTCGGCATGGGCTACCTGGTCGCCTACTCGCGCCCGGTCCCCGAGCCCGAGCGCGCGGTGGACCGCTGGAACACGTCAATCGACTGCATCCCCAGCTCGAACCACATTCCAGATCAGGCCACAAATCACCTTGCGAACGAGATGCGCGCATTCGCCCGTGCGGAGGTCGTGCGGGCGCTGGGGGATGTGGCGGACAACATGCGGTCATGCCATGACGGCAGCGCGGAGCTATGGGCGCGGCTCCTACCTGGGGAAGAGGAATGACGTTCACCCTGGAAGAAGCCGAAGCCCTCCTGCACGCGACGTGGGGCTACCGATCGTTTCGCAAGAGTCAACGTGCCGCGATGGAGTGCGTGGGTGAAGGCGACGACGTGCTCGCGGTGCTGCCGACCGGCACCGGCAAGTCGCTCCTCTATCAGCTCCCCGCGCTCCTGTGCGAAGGGGGGACGATCGTGGTCTCGCCGCTGATCGCGCTTATGAAGGATCAGGTCGATGCTGCGATCGCTCGCGGCGTACCTGCCGCGTGCATCAACAGCTCGATGGACGACGACGATCAGTGGGATGCTGTCGAGGGCTTCGTGAACGGATCGACGAAGCTGCTCTACATTTCGCCCGAGCGCATCGGCGTCAAGTCGTTCCTCAAGACGATCCAACGCGCCGACGTGTCGATCGTGGCCGTCGATGAGGCGCACTGTTGCAGCCAGTGGGGCCACCAGTTCCGCCCCGACTACATGCACATCCATCGTCTCATCCGCGCGGTGTCGGACGGGGACGACCGGCCGCAGGTGCTCGCCCTCACCGCGACCGCTACGCCGATCGTCGTCGATGACATCGTGACCTCGCTCGGGCTCGACCGCGAAGAGGTCTCGATCCTCGTGGACGATCCAATCCGTCACAACCTCGCGTATCTGTTCGAGGACGGAGGCATCGACGGCGGCTACGGGAACTCGTGGCGCGTCGTCCACCGGCTCATCGGCAACATGGACGTGCAGAGCGGTCGGCACCTCATCTACTGCTCGTCGCGCAACGGTAGCGAGAAGCTGGCGGAGATGTGCGCGGACCAACACGGCGATGGCGTGGGCGTCGCGTACCACGCGGGACTCAACGACACGGTACGGAACTCCGTGCAAGAGGACTTCTCGGACGACAAGGGGCGTGCGCGCATCGTGTGCGCCA
>Ga0307380_10006445_pt1 | contig 15429 bp, 11 predicted proteins | sample UN3MG_FD_202239 | JGI IMG/M metagenome (GOLD analysis project Ga0307380, IMG submission 202239) | Soil microbial communities from Risofladan, Vaasa, Finland - UN-3 | ecosystem: Environmental > Terrestrial > Soil > Coastal area > Acid sulfate soil | place: Finland: Risofladan, Vaasa | collected...
TCGCTGGAAAGAATCCGGGCGGGAAAAGATACGATCTCCGTTACCGGGAATGTGTTGCGGGATTATCTGACCGACCTGTTTCCGATTATCGAAATCGGCACCAGCGCCAAAATGCTCTCCATCGTGCCTCTTCTGAACGGCGGTGGACTGTTCGAGACGGGAGCCGGCGGCTCGGCGCCCAAGCATGTCCAGCAGTTTGTCAAAGAAGGGTACCTGCGATGGGATTCCCTCGGCGAATTCTCGGCATTTTCAGCATCCCTGGACCATCTGGGGAATACCTTCAAAAACGAGAAAGTCCTCGTCCTGGCGGAGACGCTGGACCAGGCGATAGGCAAGTTCCTGGACAACAACAAGTCGCCGGCTCGTAAAGTGGGGGAGATCGATAACAGAGGGAGCCATTATTACATGGCGTTATATTGGGCGCAGGCGTTGGCCGGACAGGCCAAAGACAAGGACCTGCAGACCCGTTTCGCCAAATTCGCGCAGCAGCTGGGAGAGAATGAGGAAAAAATCAATCAAGAGCTGCTTGCAGCCCAGAGGAAACCTCAGGATTTGGGCGGCTACTATGATCCGGATCCGGTAAAGACGTCCAAAGGAATGCGTCCCAGCGCAACCTTGAATGCCATAGTGGACGCTTTCGCATAAAGGCTCGCCATTTACGAAGGTTTAAGGAATACGACGCTATCTTCGCCGCGCGTCCCGCGCCAACATCGCGGCGCGGCGCGCGGAGAGCACCTTGCCGAAGCGCAGCGGGATGTGCCGAAGGAAGCAGACCGCCGCCTTGTACCGCAGGCTTGGCACACTGACCGCCCGCCCGCGGCGGACGTCGGCGAGGCAGTCGGCGACGACCCGGTCGGCGGTAAGCCATGCCCAGCCCGGAACGTCCGACACGTCCATCTTTGCCCGCTGGTGGAACTCGGTCCGCACGTACCCGGGGCACAGCGCCGTCGCGGTGACGCCGGTGCCGGCCAATTCTCCCGCCAGTGATGCGGTGAACGACGTCGCCCACGCTTTGGCTGCCGAGTAGGTGCCTCCGGAAAAGAAGCTGGCGACCGAGGACACCGTGATGATGTTCCCCCGGCCACGCGCGACCATGCCGGGCGCTGCGGCGCGGGTGAGCACGAGAACGGCGCGGACCATGACGTCGAGCATGCGCTCCTCCTCGGAAAGGTGAGTGGTCAGGAAAGGCCTGCCCACTCCGAACCCTGCGTTGCTGACCAGAACGTCGACAGGCCGGGCCTCGTCGCGCAGGCGGTCCGCCGCTCGCTCGAGCTGCTCCCGTTCGCTCAGGTCAGCGGCGAGAACTTCGACCTCCACGCCATGCCGTTCGCGCAAGGTCGTGGCCACCTCCTTCAGCCGGACGGCGTCCCTGGCGACCAGGACAAGGCCGCTCCCGTCAGCTGCCAGCCGATGCGCGAACGCGTTGCCGAGCCCCGCGGTCGCCCCGGTCACAAGCGCAGTGGTCATCGCTCCTCCCTTCCTGATAAATCAATGAAACCCGGTGGTTTTACCGGGCTTCTTTTTTTTTAAGTTATTGGGTGGATCTTCCGATATAATGCGCAGGAACTTTGCATCGCCTCCCCCTCGTTTCCGACGGAAATGACGGGGAGAACCTTTGTTTTCCGGGGCGTCATGAATCGTCGGAAGATCGATCGCCGTGAATTTCTCAAACTGGGTGTTCTGACCGCCATTGCGGGTCTTTCCCCCGTTCCCGCGTTCGGAGCCATCGGACGTTTGTCTCCCCCTGTGCGAACTCTCTCCTTTTTCAACACCCACACCGGGGAAACCCTGGAGGCGGTCTATTGCGTAAAGGGGCGTTATTGTCCCGAGACCCTGCTGCGCATCAATCATATCCTGCGCGACCACCGGACGGGGGAGATCGCACCCATCGACCCCGAACTGCTCGATCTTCTCCACGCCCTGGCCCGGAAAGTCGGTTCCCGGTCGCCGTTCCATGTCATCTCCGGCTACCGTTCCCCGGCCACGAACGCGAAACTTCGCGGGCGGTCGCGAAACGTCGCCACGAACAGTCTTCACATGGAAGGCAAGGCGGTCGATATCTGCCTCCCGGACCGCGACCTCCGTTCGCTGCGGCAAGCGGCGCTGGATCTTTCGAGGGGAGGTGTGGGGTTCTACCCCGGGCCGAATTTCGTTCACGTGGACGTCGGTAGAGTACGATCCTGGTAGTTTTTTCCCGACCCGGCCTTCCGGGTCACGACTCCCCCGCGACAGGGGGGCTTTCCTTCAAGGCCATTTCGAGAGGGTTGTCCCGCGCGTAGATATCCTTGCGGAACTGGATCGTCCCTCCGTCATCCACCCATGCCGTCCAGTAGAGAATGTGCACGGGCATCGGCTCCCGCAGGGGAATCGTTTCCCGCACGCCGCTTTCGATCGCTTCCAATATCTTTTCGCGAGAATGCCGAATGTCGTCCCCAAGGAGAGTCACCGCCAGGTTCAGGGGTTTTTCCACCCGGATGCAGCCATGGCTGAAGCCCCGAGTGGGATTTTGGAACAATCCCCGGGCGGGGGTATCGTGGAGGTAAACGGCGAACTTGTTCGGGAAGATGAACTTTACCCGTCCGAGGGGGTTTAACGGTCCGGGATCCTGCCGCAGTTTGAAGGAGAATCCCCGATCCTCCACTTCGTTCCAATCGACGGTCGCCGGGTCGATTTCCGGCGCGTTCTCCCGCCAGTTCTCAAATACCCGGATCTTCTGGTTTTCCAGATACGCGGGATCTTTCCGGATTTTGGGCAAAATCTCCTCGACCGAGATGCTGTGCGGGATGTTCCAGTAGGGATTTACCTCCAGATATTTGATCGATCCGCTGAAGACCGGTGTTGCCGTGTAATCCTTTCCGACGATGATTCGCATGTCCATCCGGATTTCGGAGTTCTCGACGACGATCATTTTGTAATCCGGGATGTTCACCAGGATGTGCCGGTTGCCCATGTCATGAGGAATCCACCGCCACCGTTCCATGTTCAGTACGATCTGGCGGACCCGTTCTTCGACGGGGACGTTCAGTGCGGCAAGGGTATCCCGCCCGACGACGCCGTCGTCTGCGAGCCCGTGTCTTCGCTGGAACCGGCGCACCGCCGTTTCCAACGCTTCATCGAAAGGGGAAGATTCCTCCGCGACGGACAGATCCATATCGTCGGTGATCGGGAGACGTTCACGGAGAAGATCGACACTTTCGCTCCGGTTCCCTTTCCGCAGGGTGGTTCCGGCAGGAATGGTGGGCCACCCCCCGGCTTGGGCCAGGTCCCGGTACCGCATCAGGGCATTTTGCAGTCCGGCGTATCCGGGGTGGGGTGGGAGGAGGCTCCGCAGGGTGGTTGCGACGTTGTCCCCGGCAAGCGCCGATTCCAGGAGAGCCGCCAGGTCCGTGCCAGGGTTGTACGCGACCCAATCGGTATGAAGGGTTTCGGGGTTCACGCGCCCCGCCAGCAGGTGGGAGCCAAACAGAAGGAAGGCGTCGGTCAGGAGCAGGTCGAGATCGGCTTCCTTTTCCGGGTCGATCGGCGTTTTCGCGGCATGTTTCTCTCTGCGGTCGGAGAGCAGCAATTCGATGGTGTACAGGTGGTAGTCGTACTGGTTCAATCCCTCTCGCGCCGATTCCCGGATCGTCCCGATGAGGGAATCCGCCTGGGGAAGGGGCCCTTCCTCTCTGTTCCAGGCGGGGGCAAATCCCCGACGCTGATAGAAGGCGGGGATAACCGACGAGCCGCACAGGATCTCCTGACGGCACGAAAACTGCGAAAGGCCCCGGTCCGACTCGATCTTGGCGCGCAGGCGGCTTCCCACCGTCTCGGAATACGGTTGCTCGACCGGCAGCTCCGCGGGCGTGCACGCAAGGAGCCCGAGGAGGATGAGGATGCCCGGTGTCCCTTTGATGATGGCACGCATATTCCGTTGCCTCGATGTTCCCGGTTACCCGTAGGTCTGTTTTTCCGGGGGGGATAGCCCACCGAAAAACCCATTATACCGGATGTCCAGGGGGTCCTGGTTTGGTGACGGATTGTCGGGACAGGGGCACGGGGAGTGGCATCAGGCGGAACGGTCGGGCGTATTGCACCTTCGGAGAATATCCCAGTACGCCCCCCGGTACCCGGCGTGGATCGCTTCGGCCAGCACCCGGTTGGCGTTGTAGTTGTAGTTTTTTTCCGGCCTCTCGGGGTCGAAGAAGAGAAAACGGTTGTCGTCTTTCGTCAGGTCCTCAAGGAGACCGAATACGAACGGGGCAACTTCCGGTTCGACGAAGAAGACCGGTTTAGACAGGTCTTCCCCTCCCACGAGGCCTTTTTTCCCGTCTCCTTCCGCGATGCGTCCCCCCATCTCCGTTCCCGGGTAGACCCGAACGCCCACGGCGACGCCGGCGCGGTCGGGCTCCGCCTCCTTCATCACCTCGATGGTTCGCACGATGCTTTCCCGCGTCTCGCCCGGGGCCCCGATCAGCAGATCGAACATGACCGTGATGCCTGACTCCCGGCACAGGCGGGAAGTGCGCAGGATATCCTCCGCCCGGAAATCCCGCCGGAGGATCTCAAGCATCCTGTCGTCGCCACTGTCGGCGCCGAAGTTGATCCCCGCGCAGCCGGCCCGGCGCAGGAGATCCGCCAGTTCGCTCGTGAAGGGAACGGGCGCGCAGTAGGCGTACCAGCGCAAACGTTCGCCCAAACCCCTTCGGACGATCTCCCGGCACACCGCGAGGGCATGCTCCCCGGGGATGTTGAACTCGCTGTCGCAGGTGTGGATGTGGTCGATCCCCATGGCGACAAGGCGGGAAAGCTCGTCGGCCACGTCTTTTGGGGGGCGGACCCGGACGTTTCTCCCCTTCGCGACGGGATCGGCGCAGTAGATGCACCGGCGGGGGCAGCCCCGTTTCGTCTCGATCCCGGCCTGGCCTCCCTCCCGAAAGTAGCGTCGGTTGTCGAGGAACCCGCGGCTCATCGGGGGCAGGTCGGTCAAGGGACCGAACGATCCGGGGTTTCGCCGCCACCCTCCGCTTTGGCGTGCAACAAGGCCCGGGATGTCGTCCCACGACTGGTTGTTCTCCAGGCGCTCCGCAAGGCAGGCCAGCGGGAATTCCCCCTCGCCCCGGATCCCCGCGTCGACCCCGCATTGCGCGAGGACCATCTCCGGCATGATGGAGAAACCGACCCCTCCCAGCACGATCGGGGCTCCCGAGTGCTGCCGGATGGATTCCACCATGGCCGCCACGGCCGGAAGGAAGGACTCCCGTGTCGCGAAGGAGCAGTCGTCCGTGTTGCGGACCGACGCCCCGATCATTCCGTATTCCCTGTTCCCGAAAAACGTTGCGATGGCCTGCTCCCAATGCTCTTCCCAGCATAGGTCGAGAATATCCACTTCCTGACCCGACGCGCAGAGCGCCTCGGCGACGTACTCCAGCCCGATAGGGGCGACGGGCGGGGTGATCCGGTTGGTGTTCACCAGGGCGACGCGCATCGTTTTTCCCCGTGCTTCCTCGCGGGTCCTTCTACACGCCCCTTCCGTGATAGTAGTTGATGATGTCCCGCTTGGTGATCATGGTGACGATCTCGTCCCGGGCCTCCTCGCGTACAACCGGGAGTTCGTCCACGTTCAGGACCGCCATCTTGTCCAGCGCCTGCTGCAGCGTGTCGTTCCAGAGGACGCGTGCGACGTTGGGGGTGGCCACGTCCCGTGCCACGATCAGGTGATTGATCGAATCCTCGAACATGAATTCCCGGATGTCGTTGATCGACAGGATGCCGCTCATCTTCCCGTTCCGGTCCACCACGGGAAAGTAGATCTCCCGGGAATTGACCATGATCTTCACCATCTCGCCGAAGGGCATCTCCTCGGGGATCCGACACACCTCCCGCATTTTTGTCGCTTCATGAACGTAGATCCTTTCGAGAAGTCCGCGGGAAAACTCGGTGACGTGCGCCGGCGAGGCGAGTCTGCTGGTCAGCTGCTTCTCGTACAGGGAGACTTTCCGGAGAAGCAGGTAGGAAATGGACGAAACCAGCATCAGGGGGACGAGCAGGGTGTAGCTGGAGCTCATCTCGCACGCCATGATGATCGAGGCGATCGGCACCTTGGCCACCCCGGCGAAGAATCCCCCCATCCCGACCAGCATGAAGGAGTTGGGGTGGATGACCCATCCCGGCGCCAGCTTGTGTCCCAGGAATCCGAAGGCCCCGCCCAGCATGGCCCCGATGAACACGGAGGGGCCGAAGACCCCGCCGCTTCCGCCGGAGCTTATGGTGCAGGAGGTCGCCAGGATCTTGAGGAACACGAGGAGCAGCATCACATACCAGAGGATCTTCCCCTCCATGGCCATCTGGATCCATCCGTATCCGCCGTCGAGGATCGCGGGGGAAAGGAAGGAGATGACCCCCAGCATCAGGCCCCCCACTGCGGGTTTGAGCATCCGGTTGATCCGGAGAGGGAGGAAGAACTTGTCACGGAGCCCGTAGAATACCCGCACGTAGAGGAAGCCGACCAGCGCGCAGAGGACGCCGAAGAGGGCGTACGGCACCAGCTCGGAGGTCAGGGAGAATTCCACCTTGCCCGGGTAGAAGAGGGCTCTCCTGCCGAAGACCTCGGAATAGAGGGAATGGGCGACGATGGAGGAGATGATGCAGGGGAGGATCCCCTCGTATTCGAACTCCTCCTCCCGGTAGAGGACCTCGGGCGCGAACAGGGCGGCCCCCAGCGGGGCCTGGAAGATGGCCCCGATTCCCCCCGCCGCTCCTGCCAGCACCAGGATGCGCTGGTCCCTGGGCTTCAGCTTGAGGGTCGACGAAAGGAAGGCCCCGAATCCGGAGCCGATCTGGGCGATGGGACCTTCCTTCCCTGCGGAACCCCCGCTGCCGATCGTCAGTGCCGAGGCGATGATCTTCACGATCGGGACCCGCTTGCGGATCTGGCCTCCCTTCTGGTGAAAGGCCTCGATCATCGCGTCGGTCCCGTGTCCCTCCGCCTCCGGCGCGAGGGTGTACACCAGGATGCCGGAAGCCAGTCCCCCAAGGGCCGGGATGACCAGGAACCAGTAGGAGTGCTTTGCCGTAATCTGTGTTGCCAGGTTCGAGGCGGCGCCCCTGCCGGGTTCCATGTATCCGGTGATCAGGTGGAGGGCTTCGAGGGCCAGGGTCAACAAGTGGTCGAACGCGACGGCCCCCACGCCCGCCACCACCCCTACGGCAATGCTCAGCAGTGTCAGGCGGAATGTCCTGGGCCATTGGGAAACCGTTCGACGTATCCAGTCTTTGCCAAAACGGGCCAAGGTTTTTTCCCCGTCCCCCGGAGAGCTTTCCCCTTGGGGGCATCTCACTAAACCATGATATTTCAAACAGTTTTTTTTATCAAAATACGTTTCCCTGCCAGATCGGTAATTTTTATCCTCCGGGAAACCGGGGTTTGCCGAAGGCATCCTAATGGAGGGAAGGGTTCGCTTATCCTGCTTGTACGACGGACATGGTCGAAAATACCCCGAACACAGGAGAGAGAATCCCATGCGAACCAAGGAACTCGAATCCGTAGCACGGTCGCTCGTCGAGAAGGGGAAAGGAATCCTCGCCGCCGACGAGAGTTCGCCAACCATCGAAAAGAGGTTCAAAAGCATCGATCTTCCCTCTTCGGAGGCGAACCGCCGTGCCTACCGGGAACTGCTCTTTACCACTCCCGGATCTTCGGAGTTCATCAGCGGCGTCATCCTGTTCGACGAAACGATCCGCCAGAAGGCGAAGGATGGCACCCCCTTCCCGGAGGTTCTCTCCCGGCAGGGGATCGTTCCCGGCATCAAGGTGGACAACGGGGCGAAACCCCTGGCCGGCTTTCCGGGGGAGAAGATCACGGAGGGGCTTGACGGCCTGCGGGAACGGCTCTCCGAGTACCGGGAAATGGGGGCCCGCTTTGCCAAGTGGCGCGCCGTGATCGCCATCGGAGACGGCATCCCGACGGCATGCTGTCTCAAGGCGAACGCCCACGCGCTCGCGCGTTACGCGGCCCTGTGCCAGGAAACCGGCCTGGTCCCCATCGTGGAGCCGGAGGTGCTCATGGACGGCCCCCACACCATCGAGCGATGCGAGGAGGTGACGACGGCCGCCCTCGACCTGGTCTTCTCCGAACTCCTCGAGCACCGCGTGCCCCTCGAGGGAATCCTCCTCAAGCCCAACATGGTCCTTTCCGGGAAGGAGTGCCCGAAACAGGCGGACGCCGCCTCGGTGGCCAGGGTCACGGTGCGTACCTTGCGCCGCGTCGTCCCTTCCGCCGTACCCGGAATCGTCTTCCTCTCGGGGGGGCAGAGTCCGGAACAGGCCACCTTGAACCTGAGCGCCATGAACGCCCTGGGAAGGCACCCCTGGGAATTGAGTTTCTCCTACGGGCGGGCCCTTCAGGAACCGGTTCTCAAGGGATGGAAGGGGGACCCGGCCAGAGTCGACGTCGCACAGAAGGCTTTCTACCACCGCGCGAAGTTAAACAACGCGGCGCGGTTCGGCAAATACACGAAGGAGATGGAAGCCACGGCCTCGTGACGCAAGCAACTGTTTTTTTGATGCGGAATGCGGGAGAATACCCGATGTTTCCGGAAGGAGGAGGCGATGCAGGAGCGGAAAGGAATCATTACGTTCAAGGGGAACCCGATGACACTTCTGGGGCCGGAGATCCGCGTGGGGGACAAAGCCCCCGATTTCCATGTGGTGGATACCGCCCTGGCACCGGTGACCCTGGCGGATTTCCGGGGAAAGGTAAAGGTCTTAAGCGCCGTCCCGTCCCTGGACACGCCCACGTGCGACACGGAGACCCGCCGGTTCAACCAGGAGGCGGCGAAACTTTCGGAGAACGCGGTCGTGCTGACCATCAGCCTGGACCTGCCCTTCGCCCAGAAACGGTGGTGCGCAGCGGCGGGAGTGGACAAGGTGAAGACGCTGTCCGACTACCAGGACCGCTCCTTCGCCTCGGCCTACGGCGTGATGATCAAGGAGCTCAAGCTTCTGTCCCGCTCCATCTTCGTGGTCGACGGGAACGACGTGGTCCGGTACGTCCAGCACGTGGGGGAAGTGGCCAAGGAACCCGACTACGACGCCGTTCTCAAAGCCGTGAAGGGGATCCTGTAGCCCCCCTTGGGCGGGTTCTTCCCACGAAGAAGGGGGGAGGTTCGATTCGCCATGGTTCCCGGGCAGGAGGGGGGACCATTCACGGGTTGAGAGGCGGAAGATAAAAATGTAAGATCTGTCTAAACACGGGGCGCTCCAACCGTTCCCGTGCCGTATGTCCTTCGCCCGGGGTTTCGTCGCTTTTCACGAGGAATACCGATTGGCGGTCCGGTTCCCGGAAAACATCGTGCAAATCAATTTGTTTTAAAGGATCGGGAGTAGTTCGGACAGCAACCGGAAAACGGAAGGGAGGGACCATGGAGAGCATGATGAACGAAGTCTTCGGTTCGATGGGAACGTACATCCCCAGCCTCCTCGGTGCTCTGGCGATCCTGGTCGTCGGATGGCTCATTGCGCTTGTCATCTCGAAAATCGGGGAGAAAGGACTCCGCAAGGTGGGGGTGAACGATTGGGTGAAGCGCCTGAGCGGAGCAGAGGAGCAGGAAAAAGGCATCGACGTGGCGAAGGGTGTCGGGACAGGGATGTTCTACCTGATCATGCTCTTCGTATTGGTGGCGTTCTTCCAGGCTCTCCGCGTTCCTCTCATCTCGGAACCGATCAACGGACTCCTGAACCAGGTGTTCGAGTTCGTCCCGCAGGTGGCCGGGGGGGCGATCCTTCTGCTGATCGCCTGGGTCGTGGCGAAAGTACTGAAGACGATCGTTAAGAAGGGGCTCGAGGCGGCCAAAATCGATGAGCGGTTCGGCTCCCAGGAGGAGACGGAGGAGAAAGCGGTACCCGTTTCGAAGTCGATCGCCGATGCCGTCTACTGGCTGGTCTTCCTCCTGTTTCTTCCGGCCATTCTGGGCGCCTTGTCACTGCAGGGGCTCTTAGGCCCCGTCCAGGAAATGTTCAACAAGCTCCTGGGCTTCCTCCCCAACGTCATCACGGCGGGTGTGCTCTTCCTGGCCGGCTGGTTCGTGGCCCGCATCGTCCGGCAGATCGTCACGAACCTGCTCGCCGCCGTGGGGACGGACAATCTCGGCGAAAAGGTCGGGCTTTCCCGGGTTCTGGGGGAACAGAAGGTTTCCGGACTCATCGGGCTGATCGTGTACGTGTTCATTCTCCTCCCGATCGCCATCGCGGCCCTGAACACCCTGCAGCTGGAGGCCATTACGGCTCCGGCCAGCAACATGCTGAACCTGATCCTCGCAGCGATTCCGAAGATCTTCGCAGCTGCCGTGGTCCTGGCCATCTCGTACGCGGCAGGAAAGCTGGTGTGCGGCCTGATCGACAGCCTCCTGGCGGGGATCGGGTTCAACAACGTCCTTTCCCGCCTTGGCCTGGGGAAGGAAGACCCCGAAGCGAAGTGGACCCCGTCGGCGATCGTGGGGAGCCTGGTGCTGCTGGCGATCATGTTTTTCGCCGCCCTCGAGGCGTCCCGCCTGCTCGGGTTCGCCGTGGTGGCAACGCTGGTGTCCGAGTTCATCGTATTCGCGGGGCATGTCCTCGCGGGGCTGGTCATCTTCGCGGTGGGGCTCGCGCTCGCGAACGCGGTATCCGGGGCGCTTACGGCCACGGAGACATCCCAGGCCTCCCTGCTCGGAATCGCCGCGCGGGTGGCGATCCTCGTCCTTGCGGGCGCGATGGCGTTGCGGCAGATGGGACTGGCGAACGAAATCATCAACATCGCGTTCGGGTTGCTGTTGGGCGCGATCGCCATCGCCGTGGCCATCGCCTTCGGCATCGGCGGACGCGACATCGCGGCGGCCGAACTGGAGAGGTGGGTCCGGTCGCTGAAATCGAAGCAGGAGTAGGAGGAAGGGTATCCGTTCCGCCAGGCGCCTCGGTCCCGTCTCTCTCGGGATCGCAGCAACCGGATTCTCGCTCCTGGAGCTGGCGCTTCACCAGGGGTGGGTCCACGGACCGTTCTGGGTCGTCACGGCATCGGCCTTCGAGGCCGGGACGATCGGCGGGGTCGCCGACTGGTTTGCGGTGACGGCCCTCTTCCACGAGGTCCGGATCCCCGTGATCCGGCGACACACGAACATTGTCGTCAAGAACCGCGCCCGGATCATCGACGGCATAGCGGACATGGTGCAGAACCGGTGGCTTTCCCCCGCGGTCGTCGAGGAGCACCTCGGGAGATTCTCCGCCTCCCGGGCCCTCCATGAATACCTCGGGGCGGAACCGCGGCGGGAAAAGTTGCTCGTGATCCTGCGGGACCTGCTCGGGAAGATCGTCGAAGGGATGGACGGCCCGGAGGTGGCGGCTTTCCTCTCCCGGACCCTCAAGGACCAACTGGAAGGAATCGAACTGGGTCCACCCCTGGGACGCTGGATGGAGCAGGCGATCGACCGGAGGGACCACGACGCCGTGTGGGACCTCCTGCTGGAGTCGCTTGGCCGTTCCCTCGGGGACCCCGAAGTCGAAGACCTCTTCCGCAGGCTTTCCCGGCAGGCGTTGGAAGCCTACAAGGAAAGCGGTCTCCACCGGAAGGTGGCGCTCCAGATCGCGGAGGCGGTGGACATTCTGGACGAACGGGCGATCGCCCGTGCTCTACTCGACAACCTTTCCGGTTCCGTGTGGGATGCGAAGGAAAACCCGGATCACCCGGTGCGCCGGAAGCTGGACGAAATTTTCCGGGATTTCGCGCTGGGCCTTGCCGCAGGAGATCGCGAGGCGATCTCCGTAGTGGAAACCCTCCGGGATCGATTGGTCGAGAACGCCGATACGGTGGAGGTCATTCGAAAGGTCCTGGGCCGGTTCAAGGCGACGGTTACGGACCAGCTCGACCGTCCCGATTCCGACATCACGTCGCTGATGCGGAGATTTCTTACCGAGAGACTGGCGGAATTCTCCCGGGATTCCGCCGCACAGGGGAGGCTTGATGCGTGGGTCCGGGAAACGGCCGTGGAACTCGTACGGAAGCGCCATGCCTACATCGGGGAAATGGTCCGCGGGAGCCTCGGGAAACTCCGCGATACAGACCTGGTAGACCAGATCGAAGCGAAGGTGGGACCGGATCTCCAGTTCATACGCCTGAACGGGGCCATCGTCGGCGCGCTGGTGGGGGCGTTTCTTGCGGTCCTCCGGCTGGCCCTCTCTTAAGAGAAAAGGCGCAGAAGGCAAGTGGGGCCGTCTCTACGTCCTCCGGAACCGGAAGAGGAAGAACACCGCTGCGGCGAAGCCGGCCATCCCTGCGTATTGCGCGAAGGTCAGCCCCCCGTAGAGTGCGTCGCTCACCCGGAGAAAATCGAGGAGAAAGCGCACCGGAACGTACAGGAAAACGAAAGCAAGCGGAAAGAACCCCGTAGGGCGTGGCTTTCGGTCGAGTACGAGGAATGCGGGAACGATGACGAGGAGGGTGTAGAGAAACTCGTACCATCCCAGGTCGTGATAGGCAAATTTCGCCAGTGCTCTCGCCTCCGGGAGGTCGGCAAGGCGCCCGGCGGCCCCGTAGAAATACGTGATGTACTCCCTCGCCTCCGGCGTGGACAGGCTGACACCGAGCGGGAAATGCGTGACCGCCCCCGGATGGTCGTGCGCGACGGTGCAGCCGAGCCGGCCGATCACCCACGCAAAGGGGAATGCGAACGCCATCGCATCGAGATACTTCCAGCCGGTGCCCGCCGGCAGGGGGGGCGATTTCCACCGGAAGAAGAGCCAGATCCCGAACAAGGCGCCGAGGACTCCCCCGTAGGAGCTGATGTTTTCCCAGATCTTCAGGAGCATCCACGGGTTTTTCGCCACCTTCCCAGGGAAATACGCCAGGACGGCGAACAGGTGGGCCGACACGAACCCCGCGATCAGCGTATAGAACAGGAGGTCCGCACAGAGATCCTGGTCCAGGGAGAGTTTTTTGCACCGGGCAAGCGTCATCTGGATGCCCACGAGCATGGAGGTTGCGACCAGGACGCCGAAAGCGTGGATTTTCAGCGGCCCGAGAGAGAGAACGGGCTGCTCGAAGTAGGGAATCATAACGATTCCTGCCTAGACCGTTTTCTCCGCTTTCCGGAGCGGGTCCTCCCCGAGGCGATCTATCCCCGGAAATCGTGGCATTCGGCGCAGGCCCCCTCCTCCTTGTTGTGGTCCATCTTGTCGTCGTGACAGGCAAGGCAGGTGTCGCGCCCGGAGACCCCCCAGACGTGGGGACGGTGGCACTCCATGCAGGAGAGGTCGGGGTGCTCCCCCTTCAGGTGCAGCCCGGACCGGACGGCGTGGCACTTCTGGCACGCTGTGACCGGCTGTACCTCGACTTTCTTCACGTGGCAGTCGGCGCACGCCATGGACATCATGGGGGCCGAAGTGTCGATCTTGTGGCACTCGGCGCAATCGTTGGGCGCGCGGTACCCGGCCGCGTGACACTGGCTGCAGAGGATCCGTTCGTGCTTCCCCTCGAGGTCCATGGGGTGCCAGTTTATCTCGGGGCCCGGCATCATCGCGCCGAGCGGCGACAGGGGCCCCCGCTGCGGCATGGTGTGGCAGGTCGCGCACTCCGTGGTCAGGACCTTCCCGCTTTTCGCGACGTGCTTGCCGTCGTGGCACCGGAAGCAGCCTGGCCAGTTCCGGTGTCCGATGTTCGAGGCGTAGGTCTTCCAGTTCACCTTCATGTCCGGGAAGACGCTCCGGTCGTAGATGTTGATCGCGGTATCGATCGCCTTTTCCACGTCGGCCCTCCGGGCCTTGTAGACCTCCGGGTACTCGTTCCGGTAGAAAGTCGCGATCTCGGTCTGCAAACCCTCGTGGGCTTTCTCCCTGCTCGGATACTCCACGACGAGAGCATCCACGACCACCTTCTTCACCCAGGGAAGGGTGCGCGAGATGAAATGGGATGTCATCGCCTTGTCCACCGCGGCCTCGGGAGGCTCGTAGATGTGCGTGGGACGGTTGTGGCAGTCCATGCAGTCCATCTCCTTCTTTTCCATCGAGGCAAACTCTTCCGGGTTCCCCTGGAAATCGGTGCTGATGTACTCGTCCTCGGTGCCATCGACTCGCGATGCCTTGATATAGGGGATCTCCTGTAGCTGGTGGCCCAATGCCGCGTAGGTGACCTTGTTTTCCGTTATCATGTGCCAGTGAATGCCGGCGTTCTCTCCCAGTTGCCCGCTGCCGCCTCCCGTCTTGATCCCCAGGCTGATCTGCTCGGGGGTGTTCTTCTCGTCGTACCGGAAGTGGGGGATCTGCTTCAGCTGTGTGCCGAAGAACTTCGCGGGCCAGTGGCACTCCTCGCACGTCTCCCGCGCCGGGCGCAGGTTTTCAATGGGCGTGGGGATGGGGGTCGGGTACGAGTTGCGCAGAACGGCGATCACCTGTCTCACCCCGGAGATCTTGGACTTGACGTACCAGGACGCGCCCGACCCGACGTGACAGTCCACGCAGGCCACGCGGGAGTGGGGCGACCCCTGGTATGCCGAGAACTCGGGCTCCATGACCGTGTGGCAAAGTTGCCCGCAGAACGCAACGGTTTCCGTGTACAGGAAGGCGTGGTACGACACGAAGGCAAGGAGGATCGCAAGAAACGAACCCCCAAGGATGGCGTAACTGAACATTTTCCGGGTTTTGAGCTCGTTCAGGTCGAGACGGGGGTACGGCAGCGCTTCGTCGACGCCAAGGTGGAGCCTGCGAACGCTCTCCCGCCGCATGCCGTACAGAAACACGATGGCCCCGAGGGCGAAGAAGAACGGAAACACCATGAAGGCGAAGATCCCGAGGTAGGGGCTGTGGGCCTTGAAGCTGAACATCAGAAGAAGGGTGAAGACAATGAGGAAAACGTTGATGATCGCAACGTAGGCGCCGAAGAAGCTGACGGCGTTGCGGTACAGCCCGCCCCCCTTTTTTTCCTCTGCCATATTCCCCCTCCTTCCCCTGGGCGTGTGCCCGGACGTTCCCTTTTGTGCTCCGCTCCCGGCCATCGCCGCGAAATCGGGACACCGGTTACGGTGTCCGGGGTATCATAAACGATGGAGCAGGAAATACAAATAATACACGAGGATGCCCATGGTATTCACGGAAACGTTTTCCCTGTCGGCGAAGGGGTTCTGCGACATCATCGACATCACCGGGAAGGTGGCCGCGGCGGCCGGCCGTTCCGGGATCGCGAACGGATCGGTTACCGCATTCTGCCCCGGCTCCACGTGCTCCATCACCACGATCGAGTACGAACCGGGCGTCATCCGTGATCTCGCGAGGGTGATCGAGGAAATCGTCCCGTCGAACGTCGCCTACGAACACGACAGGCGCTGGGGGGACGGCAACGGCTTCTCCCATGTCCGGGCGGCCCTCCTCAAGCCGTCGCTCACCGTCCCTCTCCTGAAGAAGAAGCTCGCCCTGGGGACCTGGCAG
>Ga0307380_10006447_pt1 | contig 15427 bp, 14 predicted proteins | sample UN3MG_FD_202239 | JGI IMG/M metagenome (GOLD analysis project Ga0307380, IMG submission 202239) | Soil microbial communities from Risofladan, Vaasa, Finland - UN-3 | ecosystem: Environmental > Terrestrial > Soil > Coastal area > Acid sulfate soil | place: Finland: Risofladan, Vaasa | collected...
CACTTAATCTGCCACTTCCATAGTGACCGTCACTTAATCTGCCACTTCCATAGTGACGGTCACTTAATCTGTCACTTCCATAGTGACCGTCACCTAATCTAGCACTTCCGTAGTGACCGTCACTTAATCTAGTACTTCCGTAGTGACCGTCACTTAATCTAGTACTTCCATAGTGACGGTCACTTAATCTGTCACCTCCTAGATGACCATCAACCCTCAAGTGACAGTCACCTGGGAGGTGACGGGCACTTGAGCCATAATCCAAGCAGCTCGACTAAAACCCGATGGGTGACCACTAACCCTTCACCACCTTCCCCATAAGTTCCGCATTAACCATGCCCGCCGGTCAAATCGTGACAATCAGCACCCAAAGTCCTGACCTTTATCACTTCACCTTGGACCGTGGATCATCCTTAATGATGAGCAGGGAGAGTGGTATCATCACTCCTCTAGCACCCATGAGATGATCCACTTCGCCCCCAGATACGGCGGGCCTGACAGCTCATGGAGTGGAATCACCATGAAAACTGAGAATATACTGGGACTGGTGCTGGTTTTTCTGGCGTTATGCCTATCGTCCTGGAGCTTGGTCTCCGAGTAGCCCGAGTGGACAAGGCTATCGAAAGATCCCTCCAGGAGCGTCCAGTTCTATACTCTTGGGTTGAAGGCGATGAACATGGTCATGCAAACTTCTTAGGATCTTACCTGTCGGCGGCCGTTTTCTACGCTATGATATTCGGGGAAAGTCCCGAAGGGCTGTCATTTGTCTACAGCCCGGAAGAGACTTCCCATTATTTACAATCGATTGCCGCCGAGACGGTATTAGGCAGCTCTTCTGGACAGGAATAAGAGAAACACTCATATGACAGCACCTGAAACGACAGCTCTTGAGCTGACAGCGCTTAAGCTGACAGCATTTAAGCTGACTACTCTTGAACCATTTTTCGACCCCAAGGGCATCGCCGTGATCGGCGCATCCGCCAACCCCCACAAGTTGGGACATGGCGTGGTTCGCAATCTGATCGATTACCACTATGGCGGTCCCATCTATCCCGTAAATCCTCGGGGCGGCTTGATCTTGGGCCAACCAGTCATACCATCTGTCAGCGACCTCCCCGACCCAGTCGATCTGGCTGTGATCGTCGTGCCTGCCGGCTACGTAGTCGATGTCCTTGAGCAATGCGGTCGTCGCGGCATTCGCAACGCCATCATCGTCAGCGGTGGGTTTGGCGAGACGGGAGAAGAGGGCCGGACTCTTGAAAAGGAACTGATCGCCGTCGCAGAAAAGCATCAAATGCGTCTGATAGGTCCAAACTGCATTGGCACCATCGATACCCATACGCCCATTAATACCACCTTTGTGGTGGGTATGCCCCAGGCCGGTGGCATCGGCTTCGTCTCCCAATCAGGCGCTATGTGCGCAGTGGTCATCGATTGGGCCAGGGGAGCTGGTGTGGGATTTTCCCGGATCGTCAGCCTGGGCAACCAGGTCGATGTCAGTGAGGCAGAGATGCTGGCTTCCATGGCTGCCGATCCTAAGACCAGGGTCATCACCTCCTATATCGAGGGGGTGTCCGATGGCAAGGCCTTCATGGAAGCGGCCAAGATGGCCGCCAGGCTTAAACCGGTGGTCGTCGTCAAGGGAGGTATTGGCGAGAGCGGCGCCAAAGCAGTGGCTTCCCATACAGGAGCGCTAGCGGGCTCGGCCGAGGCCTATGACGCTGCCTTCCAACACAGCGGCGTGCTTCGAGCAGACACGATGGAGGAGCTTTTTGATTGGGCCAGAGCCTTGGCCTGGCAGCCCCTGCCCGAGGGAAACAGGGTGGCCGTTTTGACCAATGCCGGAGGACCGGCGATCTTAGCCGTAGACGCCCTTGAGGTGGCTGGCTTGAAATTAGCCCCGATCACCGAGGAGACTCGGGCCTACCTGCGTACCCGCCTGCCGGCCGCCGGCAGTGTCGGGAATCCAGTCGATATCCTGGCCGGATCGGGTCCCGGCACCTACGCCGTAGCCTTGGACGCTCTCCTGTCCGATCCCACCGTCGATATAGCCCTAGTCATCCAAGCGCCCCAGGATTGGTTCTTGCCCGCCAGCCTGGCAGAAGTGGTGGCCGAGGTGTCGGCCGTACATCACAAGCCGGTCATGGCTTCCATCATGGGCCTGGCCTCGGTAGACCAGGCGCTAGCCATACTGCACCGGAGAAGAGTGCCCAATTTCGCATTTCCCGAGAGGGCTGCCTCAGCCATGGCGGCCATGCTCGCCCGCAGGAATTGGCTTGAATCGCCCCATGAGCCGCCTGCCGCTCTGGACGGCGTGGAGTTAGACAGGGCACGAAAAGCCCTCGAACAGGATGACTTCGCGGAGGCTCTGGCTGCCTATGGTATCGCCCTTCCCCCCAGCCGGTTGGCGGTCGACTCGGACGAAGCGGTTCAGGTGGCCGAGGAGATAGGCTATCCCGTAGCGTTGAAACTTGATTCGGCCGATATCACCCATAAATCAGATGTTGGTGGTGTGAAGTTGGACTTGATGGACCCGGCTGCCGTTCGAATGGCTTTTGATCAGATCGTCACCGGTGCCAGGAATTCCAACCCCAAAGCTACCATCGCCGGCGTCCTTGTTCAAAAAATGCTTTCCGGGGGACAGGAGCTCATCGTCGGCGTGCGGCGCGATCCCCAATTCGGTCCGCTGGCCCTAGTTGGCAGCGGCGGGATCGAGGTGGAGCTTCTTCGAGATGTGGCCACCGGTATCGCCCCCTTGAGCCATGATCGAGCTGAGCTGCTGCTTGCCAGCACCCGGGCCGGTATCCGCATGAAAGGATGGCGCGGGATTCCAGAAGCCGATCGCGCCGCGGTTATCTCCGCCATGCGCCGGGTAGCCCAGATCGCCTGCGATTTCCCCGAGATCGAGGAGCTGGAGATCAATCCCCTCTATGTCCTGCCAAAGGGGCACGGGGCATATGCCGTGGACATCCGCGGTCGGCGGGCATAACAACTACTCGATACCACCCCAGAAACAAACCTCTTCACACACCTACTTCACACACCTACTTAAAACCCTTCCCAAAAGGTCCATCAAATATTCTTATACTTTGACACATACACATGTGTAGATGTATACTGCTATCGAGGTGATTATGGGTACTCTATACCGGGCGCAGATCTTGCTTGAGCCAGACCAGCATAAAGGGCTAGGCGAGCTGGCAAAACGAGATGGGCGCAGCATATCCGAAATCGTGAGGGAGGTTGTGCGGGTTTATCTCTCGGATCAGGACCAGGAAGCACAGTTGGCGCGGGAGCTTAAAGCTCTTGAAAAACTAGACGAATTCCGGTCCATGATCAAGCAGCAGCGCGGTTCCCTTGATGATGCAATCCTCGAGGATGCAAGAGAGAAACGCGACCAGCAGCTCTCGTTTCTTTGGAAAGACATCCGATGAACGTGGTCACCGATGCCAGCTTGATCGCCTCGCTCTTCCTTCCTCTCCCCCATTCCGAACAATCCGCCCGCAGGATCGCCTCATGGAAACGGGAAGGATTGAGTCTGTGTGCCCCAACCTTATTGCTATACGAAATTTTGCTGATATTTTATGGAGCTAAAGCTGCTGGTTATATTGATAGCGGACAGCTGCACACTTTGCCCGATCTGCTGCGTCAGATAGGCCTCGAAATGATCACACCTTCCCGGACAATGCAGGAAGATGCACTACGCTATGCGGAACTCCTTGGCCAGTCTAAGACCTACGACGCCCACTACCTCGCCGTGGCCAAACATAAGAGCGCCCAACTGTGGACGGCTAATAATCAGCTGGCGGCCGCGGCAAAAATGGCCGGCATCGACTGGGTGCGCTTCATCGGTGACAAATAGCTCGACAGAACGATGCACCTCTCCGGTGCGTTGCTCTTGTCCTTTTTGAACTGCTTAACCAAAGGGATCGGCCCCGCGGTGTGTCTCAGTTGTTTGCGCTTCAGAACCAGCCTCTGTTAATAATTGCATCGCACCTGAAGGTGCAACCCAATAGCTGGGTGAGCTTCCCATACAGGCGAGTATTTTGGCTGCGGCCGCTTCAAATGTTGTTGAGATGCAATATGGACCTTCGCGAGGGAATAACCGACAGTGCGATGCACCTCCTGGTGCGTTGCACTTGATAATTTGGCCAAACGCCAGAAAACTCAACCAAACAAACCGCGTTTCCGCATGGCGAGCCCCTCGTCAAGAATCCATGAGAACTGCTCAGTCCAGGAAAATGACCTTTGGGCATGCAGAGAGGGATTCCGCCCTTCGCGACCTCAGGGTATTCCGCTGCGCTCCAGTACCAATGACAGTTTCGAGCGTGTCGACCCGCATTCCACCTTTCGCTGCCTCAAGGTATTCCGCGACTCACCCCAGCTAACGCGCCCCCATCAGGAACCAGGTCTCCATTTCCCCCTTCCCCTTAACGTCAATGCCGCCCCGAGGATTAAAGTCGAACTTATCCCCGATAAGGTCATGGGTGGCGGCCGTCACCTGGATCCGGTCAGGCACGCCTTGCGATTCCATGCGGCTGGCCACATTCACGGCATCTCCCCAGACGTCATATTGAAACTTCCTCCGGCCGACAACCCCCGCTACCAGCGGACCCGAATTGATGCCAATTCGAAAATGCACTTGCTTTCCACTTCCATCCTTGAATTGACCTAAAAACGCCCACATCTCTAGAGCCATATTGGCCATCGCTTCAGCATGGTCCGCTCTAGGTCTAGGTACGCCCGACGCGACCATGTAATTATCACCAATGGTCCTGATCTTCTCCACACCGTACTTCTCCACCAGGTCATCGAAATGAGAGTAGATCTCATTGAGCAATTCCACCATCTTTCGCGGTTCCATCTCGGCCGTCATGGGCGTAAAACCAACCAGATCGGCGAACAAGACGCTTGCGCTCTCGTACGCATCGGCGATGACCCGATTCTCAACCTTCAAGATTTCAGCGATTTCTCTAGGCAAAATGTTCAGCAGCAGCCGCTCGGATCTGTCCTGCTCAATACCAAGCATCCTTAGAAACTCGTTCTTCTGGTACACAAAGTAATAGAGCAGAACAAAGGCGATGGTTGAGATGACCGCGATGTTCATCACAAAAAACAATGTTATGACCTCGACTGGGAGATTATTTGACAGCCGCGCAAAGGGCTGCAAAAAGCCGCTGAGTACGACCAGTAAAGCGTAGGCAAGGAACCACCATGGCGCGCGTCGAGGTTCAGAGAAGAGTATCGCTCCGAGAGGACAAAGGAACGCCCAGAGGATGACAGCGCTCGAGTTCACAAAACCACCCAGGGCGATCATGAGCAGAAAAGGAAGCAGGAGGATAAGCAGGAGTTGGCTGAAACGAAAGAACTGGTATCGACGAGTCAGGGCATGGAAGATGATACTCATCGATGAGATGATGGTGTAACTGAATGGAATCGCCCCGGCAACGTACTCCCCAAAGTAAAAATAGATAAGCGACCATAGAAAGGCGGCGATGGCGATCATCGCGGATCCGCTAACCATCAGGGTCTTCTGCAGCTTGAGCTCATCGCTGTCTGCCGGGTCTGCGGCGATTCGCATGGCTGTTGAGATCGCTTTATCAATTACCGGCCGCTGTCGAATCGCCTGGATCATTTCAATCACCTCCATCTGTGGCGGACTGTGAGACAATGGGATTCCACAGCTGCCGGATCTGTTCCTGATTTGCCCTTATCAGGCAGCAAGCCACCAAGAATAAGCATGCCAATCCTGAAAACGTCAAGGGTATGGTTATTTTAGGCTCTCACCCGGCATCTACCAAGTCCTGTCTTCTGGAAGCACTTTCTCTCGACTGTTGAATTTGCTTCCTGGAACAGTACCCGGCAGGTGCGGGAATTGCCCATAATCCCACAGGAGTATTTACCGTCTACCCGTTGGATATATGATCAATAGCGCCCAATTCGCTGACAGTAGTCACTTGTCACTGGACTGCATACTTTGATATCGTGCCAATTAGCTTGATTAGGCTATCAGATCCTTGCTGGTTCCTGTAAAATTGGAAAAGATCCTTATATCATTTCTTGATCGTTCTTATTGTGCCTATCAAGAAGACAGTGCTTGCCATTTTGGGACTGTATGAGTGACAAATGTCGATAATTTTTCTAGCTAATTGGCTGATCGCGAGACGCTTTTACAAGGATTAACCGCCAGGCCTTACGACAAAGGAACGACATGGTATGAAAGATGATCCAACGCTGGTCCGGAAGTTGGCCCCATTCCTCGAGGATAATGATGAAGGGTTGGAGTTGGAGGATGGCTCGCGGGTGGCGGTCATCGGCGGCGGCCCGGCCGGTTCCTATTTCACCTATTTCCTGCTCGATATGGCCTCCATGATGGGCCTCGACATAGAGGTAGATGTCTATGAACCGAGGAGCTTCGACAAGACCGGGCCGGGCGGGTGCAATCATTGCGGGGGCATCATTTCCGAATCCCTCGTCCAATTGTTAGCTACCGAAGGCATTAACCTCCCCCCTGATGTCGTCCAGCGTGCGATCGGCTCCTATGTTCTACATATGGATGTAGGCAGCGTTCGCATCGAAACCCCGCTTCAAGAAATGCGCATTGGCGCAGTTCATCGGGGAGCCGGTCCAAAAGGCGATTTAGGTAATAAATGGCAAAGTTTTGACGGATTTCTGCAAAATCTTACCGTCGAAAAAGGGGCCAACATCATCAACGATCGAGTTACTGAACTCGACTGGCGGTTGGAGCGGCCTACGGTCAACACTCGGGGTGGCATGCCAAAGATCTATGACCTTCTTGTTGTTGCTACCGGCGTGAACTCCGCCGCTCAGAGACTCTTCAAGGACATGGAGTTGGATTACCAGCCGCCGAGAGTGACTAAAACCATCATTCGCGAATACAAACTTGGCGAGGATGTAATTGAGACATACCTCGGTAACGCCATGCATGTTTTCTTGTTAGATCTACCGGGTCTCGAATTTGCAGCGATGATTCCCAAGGGAGATTACGTCACTATTTGCATGCTAGGCGAGGATATTGACAAGGATCTCTTTGAAACTTTTCTCGACTCCCCTGAGGTGAAACAGGTCATGCCTCCCGATTGGCTGCTGACCTACTATGCCTGCCAGTGCCTTCCCCGGATGAATGTTGGCGCTGCCGTACACCCTTACGGCGATAGGCTTGTCTTCATCGGCGACAGCGGCGTAACTCGTCTCTATAAAGATGGCATCGGCGGGGCCTACCGGACGGCCAAAGCAGCCGCCTCCACAGCTATCTTCCATGGCATTTCCTCGGAGGCCTTTGAAAAGCACTTTTTACCAGCCTGCGACGCCCTGGACCGGGATAATTCCATTGGACGATTTATCTTCGGCGTGACCCATCAGATCCAGCACCGGCGTTTCGCCCGCAGGGCTGTGCTTCGCATGACCGCCCAGGAGCAGCATAAGAAAGGTCCGACCCGCCGGATGAGTATGATCCTCTGGGATATGTTTACAGGCAGCGCTCCATATCGTGACATCTTCATGCGCACCTTGAATCCCTTTTATCTGGTAAAGCTGGGGTGGACGCTGGCTACCTCCATCGTCCCGATCGGCAACGGACTCCCTCCAAACTGGGTTCCTGTAGAACGAGCGGCTCAGGCTCCTGATGGCGAGTAGCGATTATCCTGGCTGCTGGCCCTTATTACAGATGACCCGTTAGGTCCCGGTTGGGTCTTAAACCCTGGCTGCCGGCTGCCGGCTGGCAATCCTTTCCGCCTCTTCGGATAGCTCCCGTATCATACCCGAGAAGATAACCCCGTGGATGGGATATAGAACGTACCAGTAAGCCAGGCCTCCCAGGCCCTTGGATGCAAAATAGGCCGTTTGTGTGAGGCGGGTTTTCGAATCAGCAAGGGGCGTTGCTTCAAATTGGAGCCAAGCATCCCCGGGAACTTTCATCTCCGCTCGCAGCCTGATCAAATGGTCCTGTTCGACGGCTTCAACGCGCCAAAAATCGAGGGCATCGCCCACTCGGAGCGTGTCGGGATCCCGCCGTCCGCGCCTCATTCCAACCCCACCAATCAAGCGGTCGAACGCCCCCCTCACATTCCACGTCCAGTTCATGTACGCCCAACCGCGATCGCCGCCCAGCCGGGAAAAAGTATTGAAGACTGCAGACAGTGGAGCATCCACCACCCGCTGCCGCTGCTCTATCAACATGCCTTCCTGGGAGGTAAGCACAACGGGCTGAATATCACCCTGTGTGGTTGCAAGCGCGTCATTCCAGGTCGTCTCTACTTCTCCCGAATCCAGGTTAGCCAAAGCCAGGCGAACCGAGAGTTCGTAATTCAAGAGGCGGATGTTGGGAAAAATACGCCTGACCATATCATTGCCAACGGTGGCATCGTAACGGAACCCGTCTATCAATGGCCGGGCGATAGAAGCCGGTACGGGTGTGATCCAGTGGACCCAATAGGAAGACAGACGTGGAGTGAGCACCGGCAAAATGATGAGCAGCCGGCGTAGGTCACGCAGCTTAGCATAGCGTCTAAGCATGTCCTCGTACGAGAGCACCTCAGAACCACCGATCTGCAATATTTGATTCTCGCTCTCGGGTGTAACAAGGGACTGTTCGAGATATTCGAGAACGTTGCGAATGGCGATGGGCTGCACCCTGGTTTTTACCCAGTTTGGACAAACCAAGACCGGCACCCGTTCAGTCAAGTAGCGGATCATCTCAAAGGCCAGGCTGCCTGATCCCACAATCACGGAAGCCTGGAATTCGGTCACTGGCAAACCGCTCTCGCGAAGGATTTCTCCTGTCTTCTGCTGGGCTCGAACCAGGTCGGCGTGCTTTTTAGTTGGATCTCCCAACGCTCCAAGATAGATGATCCGTCCGACGCCAGATTCACTCGCCGCCTGGCCAAAATGGGTGGCCCCGGTCGGGCTGCTGTCATCGGAGTTTCCGTTGTCGTTCTGGCTCCGTATGAAGTAAAAAGCGGTCGAAACGCCCTCCATCGCCGGCCGCAGCGACGCCAGATCTTGCACATCTCCTTCGACGATCTCAACTCGATCGCGCCAGGGACGCCCTGCGAGACGAGCCGGATCTCGTACCAAAACTCGAACATCATAACCGGCATCCAGCAAACGCGGAACCAGCCGGCCGCCAATATACCCGGTCGCCCCTGTAACCAGGATCATCGTTCAATCCGGACGAAGTTACTACGACATCGGGTTCCTATCATCTGCTCAATCTCTCGTTTCCTCAGAAAAACCTTATCCACGAATATCAAATCTTATCCCCCACAACAGGAAATCCATCGGGTAAGCCCAGCGGGCAAGTCCACCGGACCAGTCCTCCAGGGAGATCTGGTCCCGCGGGTTCAATTGAGTTCCTTCGCTGGCGGACGAACGACGAGCATGGCGCAATCTGCATTTCGCAGTATTTTCTCAGTTACGCTGCCATATGCCCAGCGTTTGAGGCCTCCATACCCGTGCGTAGCGATGGAAACCAGGTCGATCTGCTGCTCCTCAATAAACTGCAGAATGCTCTCTGCCGGTTTACCTTGGACCACGGCCGTCGGCAGCGGATACTCCTTCGTTTCAAACTTCCCAGCCACACAATCCAAGTAGTAAGACACCCTCTCCGCATCATCCTGAACCATTTCTTGGCACAACTCGCTGCTTGCTACCTCAAGAAAACTCATCTCGACCGAACTCAGCTTCTCCTGCTGTTCCACTCGGAGCAGAATTGTCTCACAGTCGAGCAATCTGCCTATCTCTACCCCTGGTATCAAGGCCTGCTCCGCCAGGCGCGATCCGTCCAAGGTGATCATCGCCTTCTTCATGTTATCGGGGCTTCGGATCACGAGAACTGGGCAGGGAGCTTCCCTAAGCACCCGTTCTGTGACGCTGCCCAGCATCCACCGTGTAAATCCCGAGTAGCCATGAGTTGTCATGACGATCAGATCGATTCCCTCAACCGTGGCAGTATCCACAATGATCCCCGCCACATCCCCTTCCATGATCTTTAGTTGAAAATCGACTTGACGATCTTGATGGGCATCCCGGACGCCAGCCAGATATTCCTCCTCTTCGTTAAATGAACGGTCTACTGCCGCTTCGGCTACCGGAAGACCATATCCGGCAGAACCAGGCAGGATCACGTGCTTGTGGATCGGAATGCTCAGGAGCGTAATTTGGCTGTCTGCCTTTTGGGCTATGTCTAAGGCAGGCTGCAATGCCAATTCGGCCAATCGGGAACCATCCAGAGGAACCAAGATATTCTCAAACATGGTTAGGTCTCCAATAATAGCTGCGGTTCAGTGCCAATCATTTATGCCTAAGTATGGGCACAACGCGCCTGAAACCCTGGCAGCCACGATCTTAATCGGTCGAGGAAGAAATGGCGAGAGGAGATTTACCCAATATTAATCGTCTGTCTAAACGTTTTTCGCCCGCATTCCTGCCCTACGCGCCGGTCAGACAAGGGCGGCCTAAAATTATCGTTGCTTGCAGCTAGGTAGCAATGGGCAGTCCTACTTCATAACCGCGCTGCAGGACGTTGCGATTCGCCTCGAGTAGATGTGCTTTTCTGGTGGGCAGGTGATCGACGAGGGCCTGTTCTACGTCTTCCAGTCGCAGTACTGGCCTCCGAGCTAGCATCGTGCCCAGAACCACAGCATTCAGCATCTTAACCGTTCCAAACTCCTCGGCGATGGCGTTGGCCGTGATGTAAACTGTTTCGATATCAGACCGGTCGCTTTCCTGGGACACGATCGAGCAGTTGACCACCAGCAGTCCGCCAGGTTTCACGAGGGGTTCATACTTTTCATACGATGGTTTGTTGAGGACGATGGCCACATCTGGCTGGGCAACCACCGGTGCGCCGATGGGCTCGTCGCTGATGATAACTGTGCAGTTCGCCGTTCCCCCTCTCATTTCTGGTCCATATGATGGGATCCAGGTGACATGCTTCCCGGTGTCCATCCCCGCGTATGCCAACAGCTGTCCAGCAAATAGGACACCCTGTCCACCAAAGCCAGCGATTATGATCGATGTTTCCATTAGCACTATTTCCTTCTCTTACTGGAGACTCTTACTGGAGACTCTTACTGGAGACTCTTACTGGAGAACCGGAAAAATTACATCCGGCCTGTATTATCTTGATAAGCCAATTCTATGGACTCGCCTCCAGACGTCTATTGCAGCGGTCTGGATTTACGCCAAAACGAGCTCGTGTTTTTTCTCATCTTCCAGTATATCTGTGAGTACTTGGCCCAGACGCTCGATCCCAACTTCAATCTGCTCTGGTTTTGCGTTGGAGAAGTTGAGTCGCATGGTATTTTGGCCGCCGCCATCGGGGTAGAAAGCCGTACCAGGTACAAAGGCCACCTTGTTCTCGACCGCTTTTTCTAAGACCCTTGCTGCATCGATATGCTCGGGCATCACTGCCCAGAGGAATAATCCTCCCTGGGGCCGGATCCAGCGGACAGATGGCGGGAAATGACGTTCCATGCTGCTCAACATGACATCTCGACGATGCCGGTAGACTTCACGGATCTCCCGAACGTGTTCTTCAAGAAATCCGTCCTTGGCCACTTCATGGGAAACCATCTGGATGAACGTGCTGCTGTGCAAGTCCATGCCCTGTTTTGCCATCACGCACCGTTGAATGACGCTTACCGGGGCCACGATCCAACCCAAGCGCAATCCGGGTGCCAGGGTCTTGGAAAAGGTGCTAAGGTAGATGACGTTTCCACTCAAAAAGCCACCACCACTGGATTTCGGATCGTGGTTGGGCCTATTTGCATCCTGAACGACCAAGGGCCTGAGATGATCGCCCTCATAGCGCAATTCCCCGTAGGGATCGTCCTCAATGATGGGTGTTCCGTATCTGTCAGCCATTTGGAGGAGCTCGCGGCGCCGGTCTGCGTTAAGGGTAACACCTCCCGGGTTTTGGAAGTTGGGCAGAATGTACATGAACTTGGGTCCGCTGCAGAGTGCTTCCTCCAATAGATCTGTCTGTAGTCCATCCTCGTCAATCGGGACCGTGATAAACTCCGCCTGGTATGATTGCCAGGCCTGCAGCGCTCCGAGATAGGTCGGTCGCTCGGTTAGGAGCCTATCGCCTGGGTTGATCAGGATCTTTCCGATCAAGTCCAGGGCTTGCTGTGAACCACTGGTGATGACCACATTTTCTGGGGCCGCTTCGATACCGTATCGACAAATCTTCTGCACGATAAACTCGCGCAAGGGTCTATAACCCTCGGTTGTGCTGTATTGCAGTGCTTTCTTTCCATGTTTGGTAAGCACCCTATCGGCTGCGATTTTGAACTCGTCTACTGGAAATAACTCCGGGGCCGGCAGCCCACCTCCAAATGATATAATGTCTGGCTGTTCCGTTAACTTAAGCAGCTCACGGATGGCCGAACTTCCCATCCGCTGTGTGCGCTGGGCATATCTTTGCTCCCAAGGGGTCGTCATTTTTTTGCTCCTGTTTTGATGATTGGATGCCTTGCGACCATTCCAACCGGTTATTTCTTTCGCTTTGAAAGATCCTCCAACTCCTCCGCTACCTTGTAATCGCCTAAAGGATAGGCTGGCACCATATCGCTCTCGACCCACTCTAACGCCTCGGCTGGCGTCATTCCCCAGTTGGTTGGACAAGAGGATAGCAGCTCGACCAGGCTGAAGCCCAGTCCTCGTACTTGTGCCTCGAAGGCGATGCGAATGGCCTTTTTAGCCTGGTTGATATGGCGCGCATCATGCAAGCTCCTGCGAACACTATAAACAGTCCCTGGTAAAACCGCCAGCAGCTCCGCCATGCGCATTGGGTAGCCCGCTAGCTTGGCATCCCGTCCAAAGGGCGAGGACGTGGTTTTTTGGCCCAGCAAGGTGGTGGGAGCCATTTGTCCGCCTGTCATACCGTAAATGGCGTTATTGATAAACACCGTTGTTATATTCTCGCCCCTGCCGGCCACATGGACGATTTCAGCCATTCCGATGGAGGCCAGATCGCCGTCACCCTGGTAGGTGAAGACGATGTTATCCGGATTGACCCGTTTGATACCCGTGGCCATGGCCGGGGCTCGACCATGGGCTGCCTCGCAAGCATCAACGTTGAAATAATTGTAAGAAAACACTGAGCAGCCGACCGATGCCACCAGGATTGTCCGTTCGGATAGGCCCATCTCGTCCAGAACCTCGGCAACGATCCGGTGCGCGGTGCCGTGCGTGCAGCCCGGGCAGTAGTGTGTGTACACATCTGCCAGCGCTTGGGGCCTCTCATAAACTAATTTCTCGTGTTCAGCGACTAGGGTGTCCATTACCACTCTCCTGCCAGAGAGATATCTCGGGCTCTATTTTATTGTCTAGCATGGTGCGGATTCTTTCTTCAATTTCGCCGGGCATGGGGATAGCTCCACCCATACGACCCAGGAAACTGATGGGGATTTTCGTGTCGATCGCGGCTCGGATATCGTAGAGCATCTGTCCCGCGTTCATTTCGACCACAAGCAATGACTCCGCATTTGCGGCCAGTTGGGCCACTTGCTTCTCTGGGAACGGCCACACCGTTATGGGCCGGAAGAGACCAACCGGTAATCCTTCTTCCCTCAGACGAAGCACTGCCGTTTGAGCCACCCGCGCTGAAGTGCCGAAGGCCAGCACGACCACTTTCGCGTCTTCCAGAAATAGCTCCTGATAGCGGACTTCTTCCTTTCGGATGATAGCCAGCTTTTTCTGGAGCTCCTGGTTGAAGGCCTCCAGTTTATCAGAACCGAGATATATCGAGCTGATAATGTTCACATCCCGGTCCTTGGCTCCGGTTAGTGCCCAATCCGGTCGTTTACTGCCAACAGGTCTCATGGGTGGCAGTTCGGCTGGTTCCATCATCTGTCCGATAGCGCCATCGGCGATAACGAAGACAAGAGTCCGATATTTCTCCGCCAGGTCAAACGCCAAAACCGTCAGGTCGATCGCCTCTTGAATGGTTGAAGGGGCGAGTACAATGGCGTTGTAATCGCCGTGTCCGGTGGCTTTGGTCACCTGGTGGTAATCACTCTGGCTCGGTTGGATATTCCCGAGACCTGGGCCGCCACGCATCACATCGACGATGACCACCGGTACTTGCGAGCCGGCGATATAACTGAAGCCCTCTTGCATCAGGCTAACTCCAGGGCTGCTGGATGAGGTCATCGTCTTGGCTCCAGCCGATGCCGCCCCATAAACCATGTTAATAGCCGCGACTTCACTCTCGGCCTGCAAGAAGACCCGGTCAAGTTCGATCATCCGTTCTGACATATGCTCCAGCAGCTCGGTCTGGGGGGTGATTGGATATCCAAAATAGGCCTCACATCCAGCCCGGACGGCCGCTTCGGCAATGGCGACGTTTCCTTTAAGCAACTGCTTGGGCATGACCGCTCGCCTCCCTCTGTCTTTGGGGTATATCCCGGTAAACTGTGATACATGCGTCGGGGCAAACTACTGCACATAGGGCGCAGCCCGTGCAATCATGTTCTGGGTCTAGCAAAATAACTGGGCGGTAACCTTTGGCATTGAGTTCGTCAGCCAACTCAATAACATCTTTAGGGCATGCATCTCGACAAAGCTCGCACCCCTTGCACCGCTCCACGTCGATTACAATGCGACCTCGAGCCATATATTTCCTCCGGTATTGTTAAGAAAGTCTCAGTAAGGACGGCCATTTAGCCACAATCAGTATCGCAGAGTTTGAGGTTGATCCGTAGTGACAAACAGCAGCGAAAAGGAATGAAGAAAGTCATGAACGGACCGGCCACATCGACAGAGGTGAATCTCTGGTACCAGCGCAGTTTTACTTTGGCGGAAATGGACCATGCCAAACCCCTATCAATCTATCACCTTCTGCTCCGATTGCCGGGATTCAATCTATCTTTATTCCAGCTTGCAGGATTTAACCAGATATATCTTTGGATTGCCTCCAGCTCCCTCTCATTCCGGATGATCCGCTCCCAATAATTCCTTTGCCATAAAACGACGTTCAAACGCTGGCCAACCATAGTCCCGAACACCGCGGATGTACTCGTTCGTCGTTATTGACTTAAACGCGCCAACAACACTACCTAACGTAGGGGCAGCCCCTTCCCCTGAATGGTTTATACCTACCCCAACACTGTCATCACCTGTACCTACCGCACCTACTGTAGGGGCAGCCCCTAGCCGAACTCTGCTCGGCATGGCTGCCTTATCCCTTGAATATTTTGTTTCTATCTCAGTACCATCATCACCCGAAAGAAAAATAATGCCGTGAAAGTGATTTGGCATAACAATAGAGGCATCAACGACATCTCCATCAAAACGTTGTTGAAGGGCATTCCAGCATTTCAGGACCACCAGACCAGCGGCGTTCAGTCGCATTTCGTCGGCCGCGACGTCACCAAGTAGACACTTGCCGCCCTCAACACAT
>Ga0307380_10006448_pt1 | contig 15425 bp, 13 predicted proteins | sample UN3MG_FD_202239 | JGI IMG/M metagenome (GOLD analysis project Ga0307380, IMG submission 202239) | Soil microbial communities from Risofladan, Vaasa, Finland - UN-3 | ecosystem: Environmental > Terrestrial > Soil > Coastal area > Acid sulfate soil | place: Finland: Risofladan, Vaasa | collected...
ACATTTTTGCCTGCAAAAAGAACATGCATTCCATATATTGCTGCAACAATTCCTTGTCCTGTGCCTAATTCATTGTCAAATTGGTTTTTACACCGAGCATCATTGACTGGAAAAAGTGGGACTTTTAGAACTCCTTTTTTATCCATAGCTTTAAACCTCTTAACACCTGTAGTAGTTTCTTCTTGGCATGCGATAATAGTGCCTGATTTTATAAGATCTTCATATTCCTGATGGGCAGTTACAATCATATCAGCACCATCATCAATTAAGATATTTGGCTTAGCATTTAAACACTGTTTTATACACCAATAGAATTCCTCATCAGTATTACCATGCCATGCAAAAATATTAATTCCTTCTTGTATCAATGCTGCTGCAACATCATCTTGAGTCGATAATGGATTGCTTCCACAGAGATATACTTCTGCTCCTCCAGCTTTCAAAGTTCGAGCGAGAATCCCAGTTTCTTTTGTTACGTGCAAACAACCGGCAATCGTTATATCCTTTAACGGTTTCTCTTTTTCAAATCTTTTACGAATAACTTTAGCAGTTACAGGCATTTTATTTTCAGCTATGTATAGGGCTTCTTTACCTTTTTCTGCAAGGCTTTCATCAGCTACTTTATAATTTACCATAGAAAGTTTCACAATTTTTTATGTTAATATTAATTTTAGTAATAATTAATTTATTAATCTTTTTTTCATTAAATATATAAAAATTTAAGTCTTTATTTAACAATTAATTTATTATATTTATTAACAAATAATAAATTGTAATGAAATGATTAATTCTAATGATAGAGCAGCAGCTCTTCAATTAATTAGAATGTTTTGTGGGAGATCGAAATTTTATGTTTCAAAAAATGTAAAAGCTTTAGGACTCACACGACAAACAATTCATAACAAGATTGAGCTCCTAGGAAAACAAGAAATAATTGAAAATATTACAATTAATATTCATCCTTATATCCAGCCAGATAATCTAAAATATGTTATTCTAGAAATTAAAACTAATCCTAGAGAACCTCAAATACTGGAAAAACTGTTAAAAATTCCACATTTAAAAATGCTTGATGGAATCTTAGGGGAATTCTCTTTAATAGCTCTATTCGTTTTTAAATCTACTAAAGACTATCATGAAGGACTGGAAAAAATTGATAATATCATGGCTGAATCTTATTTTAAGAAGTATCAGATACTTGAGACAATACGAGTGTTTAAGACTAATGGCATCAAAATAGATGAGGTGGATTTAAATTCTGATTTTACAATGGACAGAAATGATTCTTTGATATTAAAAATATTGCAAGAAGAACAAGAAAAGAAACCAATATCAACATATGAGATTCGGGATATAATGAAAAATCAATATAATATTGAATTGTCTCAATCAACAATACATAATAGAATAAAAAAACTTGAAGCAAATGGTATTATACTCAATTATTCTATTAATTTTTCTCCTAAAAAAGTAGGTTATAAAGGAAAATATCTTGTTCGTATTAAACCTAAAGATCCTTCCAAATATAATGAAATTGCATTGAATTTAGAAAAAAACCAATTTATTATCGATTTATTTAGGATAGGAGAACAATATGGATTATTTGCAATTGTGAGAGTAAAGAGGATTGAAGATTATGCTATTTTTATTAGGGATCTATATATTTCTGAAGAGATAGAAGATACGTACACTAATTTTGTTTTAGATGAGTTAAAACCCTATACAAATTTCTTTATTTTTTAAGAGAGATGATTTACAACCGCTAAATTAACCCTAAAAAGTAAAAAATCTCAAGAATAATATTAACTTCACTTGTCTAAATTTTTAATAATTTTGAGAAATATCATAATTTATAGTGAAATAATTTATACAACAAAATAATACCTTTTATTGAAAATAATGAAATATTTTTTTGAAGTATTATCCTGTAAGATTGGTTATTCTAGAATTGGACGAATCATTTTTTCTAAAGAACGCAAATTATTTATTACTACTCCTAACATAATTATACCTATAAAAAGCTCCTTAATGAAACAATTTAGTTTTATTCAAGAATTTGAGAATCATGAATTATTTACAATTTCTAAAGAATTTTTCTTGAAAATTGGTTTTATACGGGAGAAATTCAAGAATACTGGATTTATTTTTACATATCCTGGTACTCTACAAAAATTTCAAGAGATATTAGTAAATAATAGTAATGTATTTTCCAAGGATAATATAATATCACTTATTCCATTCAATATTCCCACTACTAGTATTTCTAAAGAATTTGCTATAAGCGAAGTAAAAAATTATCTTTTTACCGTAGAAGAAATATTGATTAATAACCCAGATCTAAATTTTGGTTTAACTTTAAAAATATTTGATTATGTTGATTTATTAGATCTTTATATTCCAATTGTTCAACAATTTGAAAATATAAAAATTGTTAACTTAGCTGATGTTTTTGATAATATCAGTAATTATCGAAATATCTTGAAAATTATTGCTAAAATAAAACTAGAATTGGATAATAATGTAATAATTATGGCTTCTGGAAGAATAATTCCGAAGTATTATCCGTTAATAATTTATCTAGGAATAGATCTTATTGATTCTTCATATTCCTTGTTTTTATCCGCTGAGAACTTTTATGATACCATAGATTATTTATTACCGATTTATAAAGTAAAGTATTTACCATGTTCATGCATAGCATGTAAAGGGAATCTAATTAACGTATTAAATGATAAAAATTCTCCTGAAAAGATTGATTTATTGAGCCTACATAACTTAATTACAGCAAATAATTATGTAAAAAAAATTAAACAATATTTAAATTATGAAGATTTTCGAGTATTTGTAGAAAAATCTTCCTTTGATGACACTAACCTAATTTCAATGTTAAAGATTTTAGATAAAGAATATTTTGATGTTATTAAATATGAAACGCCAATAAGTCAGAAAATTAAAAAAGTAAGGTCACTTGGTCCTTCATCGTATAATAGACCCGATTTCCAGCAGTTTAGGGAAAGAACTCTCAGAAATTTTGAACCTGAACCTTGGACAACATTAATTATTCTACTTCCATGCTCAGCTAAAAAGCCCTATTCTGATTCAAAATCTCATAGAAAATTTTATAAGGTTATCAGAAAATTTCCAGAATTTCCTACTTTTCAAGAACTTATTTTAACTTCTCCTCTTGGCTGCATTCCTAGACAATTAGAAAATGTTTATCCCGTTAATTCTTATGATATTTCTGTTACTGGTGAGTGGGATAACGAAGAAATAAATATTACTACTGAAATGCTTATTAAATTAATAGAAAAATATGATCCAAACATTCCTATCATTTGCCATTTAAAAAATGAATATCTCGAAATCGTAAAAAGAGCTTCTTCCAAATTACCACACAATTTTCTTTTCTCAGAAATTTCAGAAAAAACTACCTCTTTAAAATCACTGCAATCTTTAGAGAGCTTAATTATGAATTTCAAGGATAAATATCACCCCAAAAAAAACCATTTGGAAAGCGAGAGTTATTCAAAAACATGGAGCCGGAAATTTGTAAAAATCTTAGATTATCAATTTGGGACTAATACTGGCATTAATATTATTACTAATGGTCTAAAACCGATTCGAATTAGATTTAATGATCAAATTGATATAAAGGACCTAAAAACTGATGAAAAGTTAGGAGTTTTTAAACACTCAACAGGACAAATAGAACTAACACTTAATGGACTTAAGAGGCTATTTAAATCTTATAGTTCTATAAATTCAAACTATATTGTCTTTGACGGAGAAAAATTTCAAGGAAATACATTATTTCGAGCAGGAGTGTTAGATTATAGTCAAGATCTTATTCCTAATAATCAAGTAGTCATATTAGATAAAGGAAAGGAAAAAATTTTAGGGAGTGGAGTATTAATTGCTGGCTCCAATTTTATAAAAAATTCCAAAAGTGGGAGAATTGTAAAAATAAATGAATGGAAATAATACTCTTTTTGAAGATAATATAGCTGTTGTTGAGAAGATTAAGTCTATAAGATTGGAAGCTTTAAAAAAGAGAATCAAATATGGATTAGAGGCAATTAAACGTCCAATTAGTTATTGGATAAAAGAAGATAGACTTAGAGATGAAATTGGAAAAGAATTTACGATTATTTTACGATCAAAGGGATGCAGTTGGGGTGCAAATGAACATGGGGGATGTTCCATGTGTGGATATTATTTGGATGCTATAAATGAAGAGGTTTCAACTTCCCACCTTATTAATCAATTTGATTATGCGTATAATAATAAGCTAAATGAAATTAAACAAGACCCCTATAACTATATTTTTAAAATCTACAATTCTGGAAGCTTCTTGGATGAAGATGAGATACCACAAGAAGCTAGAACCTACATCTATGAAAAAGTTTCAAAAGTAGAAAAAGTTAAGGAGTTTGTTATAGAATCACGATTAGAATACATAACGGTAGAAAAATTAGAAGAAATTAGAGAATTTTTTGATAAAAAATACTTTGAGATTGCTATTGGGCTTGAAACGATAGATGACTATATTAGAAACAATTATATAAATAAAGGAGTTGTATTCAAGGATTTTAAAAGTACGTTAAAACGATTAAAAGAATATAATATTGGAGTAAGAGTCTATCTATTACTGAAACCTCCATTCATGAATGAACAAGCTGCCATTGATGATTGTTCCCAATCTATAAAAAAACTAGTAGAACTAAACGTGAATTCAATATCAATTAATCCATTAAATATACAAAAGGGAACACTTACAGAATATTTATGGTTTCAAAATCGTTATAGACCTCCTTGGTTTTATTCATTATTTAAATGCTTAAAAAAGTCTTTAACACAAGAAAATTTAAAGAATACACGAATTTTATCTGATCCTTCTGGAGCAGGATCAAAGAGAGGGATTCATAATTGCCTAAAAAAAGAATGTGAAATTTCAGCAAAAGAAAGACTAAAACATTTTGTTCTCTCTCAGGATTTGAACGCGTTAGATCAAAATGGATATGAATGTACCTGTAAAAAAAAGTATAGCTTGAAGAAAGATTTTTACTGAAAAATTATACTTGAAAAATGAAAATCTCATAAGTATATAGGATTTATTATATTGATTCCTATTATTCAATAATGAGTAGATTTGGAAGGATTCGAACCTCGGACCAAAGCAATACTCTAATAATAAGCAACAAAATTTTGGATTGAAAAATTAAATAGAAGAAATATTTATATTAAAAATTTGATCAGATTTATTAAATTGAACATTTTAAATTAAGTCCTGAAGAATGAAATCTGATTACCACAAGATAAGTAACTTATAGGATGCCAATGATAGTTGAATAGATTCTTATATAATTTTATCTTAAGGATATTTTTAACTTTTTAGTTAGAAATATTGAAAATAAGCAGATAATACCGATCAAAATGAATAGATTATATCCGAAAACAGTAGGGCCGCCTTCATTAGGACTTTCTATGTCGATCTTTACACAATTTGAAATGCTTTGCCCATAATTATTGCGAGCAACAACTATAAAATAATAAGTCCCTATGGGATAATCCGTTAATGAAAGCGAAAGATCTAGGGTTTCATTTAATAGTAAAGTTAGACTACCATTTATTTCAGTTATTATTCCAGAGTGTTGATAAACAGAATAATTTGAGGCTCTATCAGCAATAGTCCAGGTTAAAGTAAAATTTCCATCTGTATCGGGAGTTCCCGCATTAGATGATAACACAAAAGCGTCAGGAGGTTGAGTCTCTACAGAAAGTTCATAATTTTGAATACGAACAATCAACGGATAATAGTCAAGATAAATCCATTCAGATGAGGGTAGATGTTGATCTAAGATCTGTGGAGTATCTCCAATCCCATCATTGTCATTATCAAATCCATTGTAACCATTATAATAGTTACCGAGATAATTCGTATATGTATTGCTGCTATAAATATATTCTATTTTTGTTTGTGAACTCCATCTATTATTAGTACAACCACGAGTTTCAATTGTAATCAAACTACCAATAAAATCGTTGAAATATATAACATTATTTTTGGAGAATCGAACCGAGATGCCATGTTTACCTTTAAAGATGTTATTTACAACGAAGGTATTGTTACTCTCATACATAACAAGTCCAAAAGAATCAAGATCTAAAGCACGGTTGTTGGTTAAATTGCCATTATTTGCTGAAATTAATTTAATACCAGAATCATAAAAATCGCTTCCACAATTAGATATGGTGCAATTTTCAATTTTAAAGTAGTCTTCTGAGTTTTCAATAAGGATACAACTTCCTACACCTCCACCATCTATAACCAAATCTTCTATAACATAAGGATCGGAAGAATTACCTGAACCAGTACAGAGCCCTGTGATCTTTGCATCAGACCAATTATTATCAATATGAATTCTTCCAGAAATTAATGATGTTTTTAAGACCTCTATTTTTACTTCATTACTGTAATTTTTTGTGGTGAGATTAAGAGGTCTGCTAGATATTGAGATCAAAACGAGAAAAATTCCTAAGAAAATCAAAAATAGATTTTTCCCTTTAACCATTGATTTCATTTATATTCACTAAAAATATAGAATAACTTATTCTATAATAGTTATGACAAAAGTTATTTAAAATTAATTTTAAATGAGTAAAAAAATCATAATATCAAGTCAGATCCTTTTTATATTTTATGTCTAATTATCTACATATTTATCCAATTATATTTTAAAGAAATAATCTCAAATGTCAGATAGTAGTATTAAAAGATATCAATCATCTCCTTAAAAATCCCAATTACAAAAAAATTACTCATACTCTTTTTTTAGGGAATTTTTCAATAAAATTCATTTTAGATTATTAATCTCTTAATTTACCTTTTTGTATCGGTGGGAAATAAAAACCATTATATTTAAATATTAACAACCATCATTTATTTTAAATTTCATCCACTTAGTTAGGGGATCTCTTGAAAAACTGGGTTAAATTGAACTTATTCTATGTTGGAAAATCAACTAAGAACCATCATATCTTTAGAGCAAAACAGTGGAATAATAAATTAGAACAAATTATTAAGAAGTCGATCTACAACGAGAAATATGTGAAAGTTGCTTATGTTAGAGATGTCTTTGGTCCCATAAAGCTTCCTTTCATCTCAATTAAAGCATTACCAAATCAGCCATTTAACCCTAATGATAAATTTTTCACTAGGATAACCTAGATTTTTAAAGAATCTTTTAAGACAAAAGAATAATTTTAAAAAAGGTGTGTCATATTTCAAATTGGAAAGAAGTGAGAGCCGAATCAGAAGATATTTCTCATATAGAAAATGGTATATGCACAGAATGCGGGAAAAATATATTTTTTGATGAAAATAGAGGATTAATAGTTTGTGAAGAATGTGGTTTAGTTCAATCAGAAAAACATATTGATCGGGGACCAGAATGGAGGGCTTTCGACGCGGATCAGAAAAAGAAGAGAACAAGAACAGGAGCACCTATGACTTATATGATACATGATAAAGGACTTAGCACTATGATTGATTGGAAAAATAGAGATATTTTTGGGAAAGAGATACCTGCTAAATTGAGGGGCCAAATTTATAGACTTCGCAAATGGCAAAGTCGTATAAGAGTATCTGATGCTACTGAACGAAACCTTACGTTTGCATTAAGTGAACTTGACCGAATGGCTTCAAATTTGGATCTTCAAAAGAATTTACGAGAATGTTCAGCTAAAATATATCGAGATGCAGTTGAAGCACATTTAATCAGGGGTAGAAGTATTGAAGGGGTGGCCGCTGCAAGTTTGTATGCCGCTTGTAGAATGTATAAGGTTCCACGCACCTTAAATGAGATAGCTGAAGTAGCGAGAGTAGATAAGAAAGAAATTGGACGCTCTTTCAGATTCATATCAAAAGAATTGATATTGAATTTAAATCCAACTAAACCCATAGATTTTCTTACTAGGTTTATTTCAGAATTAGAATTGACTACAAAATGCCAGAAAATGGCAAAAATGATAATTAGGATTGCCGAAGAACGTGGTTTAACCTCTGGAAGAGGTCCAACGGGTGTTTGTGCTGCAGCAATTTATGCTGCATGTATTTTAACCAATGAACGCAGAACTCAAAGAAAAATTGCTCGTGTTAGTTGTGTAACGGAAGTTACCGTGCGAAACCGCTTTAGTGAACTTGTAGAGAATCTTAACCTAGGAATATCATTAAAGAAAAGCCATAAATAATCATATCCTCCTTTTTGTAAGCACTAGGGAAATAGAATTGAAATTTATTATTGAAAAGATAATGATATAATTGATAGAAGAATGATATTATCTTCATATTATAGCATTTAATGAAATTATTCTATCAATAAGATCATATTGATAGAATAGGTGTTCTAATATTGGATAATCTTATTAATGAAAGTGAGGTTAAGTATTTCTTATATAGAATAGAAAAAAACTTTCCAAATTTTGTTGCTGGAATAATTACAGATAAGCATGGATTTCCTGTAGTATCAAAAATTTCAAAGAAATTATGGATACTTGAGAATACATTAGCCTTATCTGCGATTGCTAAAAATAGAGGATTCATAGAAGATTCTAAGCTAGTACAAATAAAAAAGGATTTAGATAAGTCAAAAAACTACAAATTATTGATATTACTAGAAAAGTCAAAAGATTATAAAAGTCGAATGAAGCCATTAAAAAACTTAATTAAAGGGCAGGATCTTTTCTAAGAATTAAATTTACTGAAAAGAATACATTATTATTTTTTATTGTGAACCGTAGAAAAAACACTGAGTTTACTTAAATTTTTATATTTAAAATTTATTCATTAAATAAAGTAGGTGTAAGGTAAAAATATAAAGATAAGTTTAAATAAATATTTTTTAACCTTAATGAAACTGAAATAAAAGATGAAACAAATAATAGGTTGACAAATATTTGAGTTATTCCGAGGACGAGCTTAGATTAAAAAAAATTTTAACTTCCATTATCAATAGTGCGCCAGGATTAAAATATGCTCTTCTTACCGATGATACAGGAATAACTATTTTGAGTCAAGCTAAATTTAAATTCTCAAGTCATAATGGGATTTCTGTAGAGAAAATTGGTGCTATTGGAGGCGCTGTTTTTGTGGCTGGTGAGGAACAAGGACACATTTTAGGATATGGTTCTATTAACCTTCAAATAACTGAATATCTTGAAGGCTTGATTTTTTCAATGAAAGTTGGGAAAGGAGTATTGTGTATAGTTGCTGATCAAAATGCTCAAATTGGATTTATTAGAGCCACTATGAAAAAATGGGCTCCACACATATCTTTGATACTAAATAGATATTTAAAAGCTGATCAAGCAGAAATTACTAAAGAAGTAAAGGAACTCTTTGGATCTGATACTTTTGGTATGCTTTAATTCCTCTAATAATTATTTTCTTGATTGAATTTTATTTTGAAACCGTTTTCCGAGTCCTTTATCTAAGGAAACATTATAATAAAACTTTTATTTTCAATACTCTATTATATTACTGGGAAAATGATGATGGAACACTTAGCATTATCGAGGGCTCATACGACTAAAAAATGAATATGGTGCGCAAAAAAATGCTTATATCCTGAATTTAATAATCAGAAAATGCAAAAACTAATACGGGCTCTTTACAGAGCAATGGTACAAACCACCGCAATGAAAGTAGAGTCAGCAACCCAGATTTGCGACATGATTATGTCCCAACTTTTCAAAAGCCTGACATGAGAGAACGCCTTAGATTTAAAGGGAATGATTCCTTAAAATGAATAAGACTGTGTTAGTGTTTCAGGCGACAAAAAATTTTAAGAAAAACAAAATCATTATTACAACACCGTATTACAAATTCACCAACTTTTCCTTGAATTTTGTTATACTTTAAAACATAAGCTAAATAACTAAAGAACATTTTTTATTAAGTTAATTTTAAATTTGCTAATTTTATGTTTTAATAAAACTTGGAATAATGGGATATTTTATATAATTAATTAAAATTCTGGTGATTCTGTCTATGCACCTAGTTTTAACATATTTTCACCAAATTCAAGGACCAAACGTGTTAATCTCATATCCAGATGAAAAATTAGAGGAACATATCATAAATAAGCTCAAAAAGTTTTTTGACTTAGAAATCGATGAAAACTTTTTTGAAATCATACTTATAACAAAAAAGAAGAAGATCGTCAATTTTCATTTTGAAGTTCCTTCTGAATGGGGACGCGGTAAAAAAGAATTTGCTATGCTCTCACTGATAATGAAAATAGATTATAAAAGCGAAGATTTTTATGCTTTTATTGTTGACAGCAGCTATAAAATCCTAAAAACAGAGAATGTTTATAAAGCCTTTTATAAAGGGGACGATTTTCATAATGGTACTGATATAGAAATTGATGTTGCTTATGAACAGATTAGAAAGATACTTTTTAACTGTTTGACAAGTCTAATTGCTAGAATTGAGGATAAGATTAAGGGCGTAAATAAAAAAGACCCTTTTCCTTTTTCTTGAAATCCAAAATTAGAAAAAGAATTTAATTTGAGAACATTTAGATATGGATTTATAGATTTCTCAAGTATTCTCGCATAGTTTTTAAAGTATGACAAAATAAGATTATTACATTTTAATAGAGTAGTTAATCAAATAAAGTTAAATTGTAATAATGAGCTCTTTAAATTTAGTAGTTGTAGGTTTAATCATTGGTATAATAGCATATATCATGCTTTATTTAGGAAAAGGAATTCAAAAATACGCAATTGAAGGATTGAAAATAGACAAGTCAATTAAAAGTAAGCATTCTGGGATTTGGATTCTTGGTCTTATCTTAACAAGCACTTACATGTTCATACAATGGATAGCTTTACTATTTGCACCGATAAATATAGTAGCCCCATTAGGAGGAATCGGATTAATTGTATTACTCCTATTCTCATATTATATATTACATGAAGAAATTTACAATATACAAATTGTAGGCGTTATTCTAATAATTATTGGAACTACTTTAGTAACAATTTTCAACCCTAATAAAGGGGAGATTAATGCAGAAGATTTAACACTACCATTATTAATCGCTTTTTCTCTTCCAATTATTATTATTGAGATTATTTTTATCATTATTTCAAAATTAAAAGATCATTTTGCTGCAGGATTGATTCTTGGAATAACTGCTGGAACATTTAATGCCTTTCAAACGGTTTCTAAACGTATAACGGCAGTTCACGATCCATTGATTACTTTAATATTCACTTTTGTTACATTTTTAACAGCGTTATTAACATTATTGATTACTCAGTATGCGTTCACAAAATCGAAGGCAAACATTGTTGTCCCCTGTTATACTTCTACAAGTATTTCATTAGCAGTTATATTAAGCTTAATTGTACTCAATGAAGAAATTGTACTTTTCCAAGTTTTTGGAATAATAATTGTGATATTTGGAGTAATTTTTGTCTCAGTATTTAATCGAGAGGTCAAAAGAGAAGATTAATCTCTCTCTATTATAAATTTACTAAAAGGATTCTATTTGTAGCAATAAGAGTTTTGTTTTTCTATAATTTAAATCAAAATAAATTTTTGAGTAATTCTCTAATTTTGTCATAAGAGCTTAGTAATTCCATAACTTGAGAATTTTTTAATCCCTTAATAGGCTCTCCTTCAAATATAATCCGGCCACTATCAAGAACAATAAGTTTTTCGGCCCAATGTTCAACAAAAAACAAATTATGAGATGTGAAGAATATTGTTATTTCATTTTCTTTTCTTAGTTTTTCTAAAATTTTAAGATGATTGTAAATTGATTTAAAATCAAGATTTGCGAAAGGCTCGTCTAAAATCAGTAATTTAGGTTTCATTGCGAGCAAACCAGCTAAAGCTGCTCTTTTTCTTTGACCCCACGATAGATTAAATGGTGAGTATGCTCTAAATTCTGATAATCCAACAGCCTCTAAAGCCCAATCGACCCGCTTTTTAACTTCTTCTTCATCAACTTTTAGGTTCCTTGCTCCAAAGCTAATATCCTCTTCAATAGTAGGAGCAAATAATTGGTCATCAGGATTTTGGAATAGAAAACCAATTGATTTTCTAATCTCCCATAATTCTTGTTTATCTCTCGTGAGTGTTCTATCAAAAATTTTGACATTACCGGATTGAGGTTTTAATAATCCGACTAATAATCTTAATAAAGTTGTTTTTCCTGAACCATTATTTCCGGTAAGCCCACAAATGACTTTTTCCTCTAGTTTAAAAGATATATCTTGAATTTTAAATCCCGAATTATAGCGAAAATTCAGATCATCTACTTCTACGGCAAAATGAATTTAAAAACACCTTGATAAATTGAATTTAAGTTAATAATAAAAATAAAACTAATTACCATCAATGAGAATAATGCTAATAGTACCACATCAATCATTTTTATTTTTTTTGGAGCAAATGTAATTTTACCAGAAAAACCTCGCATTTTTAAACTTTCATATAATCTTTCACTTCTTTCCATATTCATGACAATACTCTTACCCATAATATAAGCATGAGCCTTTAATTTTTGCCAATAAGAAGTAATTTTTTTTCCTCTCATTTCTTGTGCTTCTAATATCTTTTTATTAGAACCTGCTAGGATTGGAATATAATGTAGCATTATTATTAAAGATCCTATCAAAATTGATGGTAATCGTAATGTGGTTAAGGCCTCTATAAATTCTGAGTACGTTAAAGTAGAAAAAAATGACATAAATATGAATAAAGCTCCAAAAACTCTCAAAAAAATAAGAGAAGCTAGATATAAGCCTTCTTTATAAATTATTAATGGAATTCCAATATTGAGTATATATACCACAGTCTCCCCCACATAAAATGGAATAAATACTGTAATTAAAAAAACAAAAGGGATAACAACTTTCAATCTTGTAAGGATTTTTATAATATTTAGCCGAAGGATTAAATCTGTGGTTAAAGTAACAAATAAAATTGTAAAGATAAGATATAAATCTTCTATAATAAGAAAAGGTACTACTAAAATAAATGGTAAAATTAAGCGAATTAAGGGATTAATCTTCCTTAAATAAATCTTTTCATTCTCATGCCTAAAGGGTAAGGTTGTTCTCAAGAATTTATCAGCTATTTAACTTATTATAAAATTCATACTTTTTTTAAAAAAGTAATATTTTATATTTTTCATACTCTTTTATAATATAGTAACATTTTAATTATTCATTCTAAAAAAAATTAACCTTAATATTTTAAAAATGCATATACCAGATGGATTACTCGATCCCGCAACTCTGATTATCCTATGGATTGTTACAATTATAGTAATGATTTTAGGATATTCTAAAATGGGTAAAATTTTTGAAAAAGAAGATTCTGAGAAATTAATACCTTACATAGGTGTCTTGGCTGCTACGATTTTTGCATTTCAGTTTGTTAATTATCCCGTTCCTGGTGGTACTTCTGGCCATTTAGTTGGAGGTACGTTAGTAGCTGTTATATTAGGTCCATGGGCTTCAGTAATTATACTTTTTTTGGTATTAGTTATACAAAGTTTATTCGGAGATGGAGGCATTCTGGCTTTAGGAGCAAATACCTTTAATATGGGAATAATTGGTGGATTGATTGGATTTTATATTGTAGTATTTATAGTAAAAATTCTAAATAAAACTTCTATTATGAAGGAAATGAAAGTTACAATTGCTACTGCCATTGGTTCCTATATTGCCATTATTTTAGCCTCTTTTATGTGTGGAATTGAATTAGGTCTTGCAGGAGCAGTTCCCCTAGGAATTGCTATCCCTGCAATGGTTTACTGGCACATTTTGATAGGTATTGGGGAAGCTGTTATTTCTGCTTTAATTGTGTTCTATATATATAGGGTAAAACCAGATTTAATCACAACAGAATCATATATGGAAAACAAAGTGATATTATTTAATATAACTAAATATAAAAAACCATTAATTTCAATTGTTGTCGTAGTTGGAGGCTTATTGTTAATGATAGCAGTTGGATTTACCATAGGAATTTTATCTGATGCCCCAGATGGGTTAGAACGTGTACTAATTGACCAACATGGCGAGTCATGGTTAGAAAATTTAGTTTCCCCATGGATTCCACTATTAAGTTGGATCACTAGTGATTATGGAGCAGCAATTGTAGGTATTGTTTTATCTGTTACTTTGATGTCTGCTGTTTTCTACTTAATCATTCGTTATAAAAAAAAAATTTCGATAAATATTGCCGAATAAATACTTGTGATTATTCTAAGAATTTTTTAAAAATTTAAAAAAAAAAAATTAATTAAATTTCTATTTATTTCCAAACCTTTTGAATAATAGTATACCGATAATGACAATTATAATGCTTACTATCGAAACAAAAGCAAAATCGATTAGTATGTTACTACTTAACAAAGAAGTTCCACTATATATTGAAGATATTGCATCTGTTGCATAATAACTTGGAAGTGCCATAGCAATAGGTCTTGTAGTGCTAGTAATCGGTAGAAATGTACCAAAAAACATTTGAGGTAAAATAAATATAAACGACAATCCTGTTGCAGTGCCAGAACTTTTCGAAATTGTTGCTGTTATAAGGCCTAATCCTACAGAGCTAAGAGAAAAAATAGCCATTAATAGAAATGCTAATAATAATCCTCCTATATTAGTACTGGGACTAAATCCAAAAGGTAATGCAAGAAGGAACACCAAAAGTACTTGTAAAATTGAAATTATCATGTTAGAAACAATTTGACTTCCCATGAAATCTCCTGAAGTCATAGGAGTTGCATTTAATCGCCTTAATAAACCTTGTTCTCTTATATCACTAAAGGATTGAGCAACTGTCATAATTATAAATATGCATGCATAAGCAAATAATCCTGGTGCCATTGCATTAAAACTCATCCCTAGTTCGGGGTCATTAAAAGCGATACCAAAAACTATAGTAAGCACTGCGGGAAATAGAAGCATTAAAAATAAATAAGCTGGTTCTCGAATAATTTTTTTTAATTCCATTTTTGTTAAAGCTAAAAGTCGCTGCATTTTCATTTACATCCCCTCCATAATCCTTCTACCTGTAATTTTCATAAAAACACCTTCAAGGTTACTTGTTTGGTATTTTTCCATTAATTCTTTAGGTGAACCAATATCCAATAGTTCTCCATAATCTATAATAGCAACTCTATCACATAATGATTCTGCTTCTTCAATATAATGAGTGGTTAAAAATATTGTTTTGTTTACTTGTTTTAAGCTTCCTATAAATTCCCATGTTTTTCTTCTAACTCGCGGATCCATTCCAACTGTAGGCTCATCTAAAAATAAAATCATTGGGTCATGAATTAAAGCAATTATCATGTTTAATTGGCGAAGCATACCACCACTATAACCTTTAGACT
>Ga0307380_10006450_pt1 | contig 15419 bp, 22 predicted proteins | sample UN3MG_FD_202239 | JGI IMG/M metagenome (GOLD analysis project Ga0307380, IMG submission 202239) | Soil microbial communities from Risofladan, Vaasa, Finland - UN-3 | ecosystem: Environmental > Terrestrial > Soil > Coastal area > Acid sulfate soil | place: Finland: Risofladan, Vaasa | collected...
CCACAAGAGGAAGCGCCCGAAGAAGCAGAGGGCCGGCTGCCTGTTCTGCAAGCCCCACAAGGGTAACGCGGCTTCCGCGAAGAACCGTGACCCTGCGGCTGTCCGCCGCAGGCTGCAGGTCGGACGCGACGAGCGCTAGCGCGTGTTGTGGATCAGCCGCTCAGGAATCTCCCAGGTGCCGACCGTCGGCGTGTGCCCCGGGTCGAAGATGACGATGCGCGCCCAGTCGTCATCGTCTCTCGGAACATGCCAGCCGATGTTCAGGAGGTGAACGTCGCGCAGCAGCACGTCGTTGGTGGCCAGCATTTCCAGGGACTCACCGAGCGGCGCCGCGGATGGGCCATGGAAGTATCCGCGCAGCGCGCGCAAGGCACGATCCATGGCGACGTCACGAGTCCGGATGCCAAGATGGTCGCGGTAGTACGAGCGCTCGCGTTGGACGCGCGGCGACCAGCGCTGCTGCGCTCCCAGCACATGCCAAGCCGTCGCTGCGTCACGATACAAGCGGAGGCCCTTGATCATCGACGAGACGTCCTGTGCACGCGGGCTGCCAGGCAACTCTGCGGTCTCCAGGCGAGTCGCAGACGGCAGTCCAAGAACCCGGTTCGTGTAGTCGCTGGTCGCGAGAATCTTGCCGCCTCCGTGTTCTCCAAGCTCGCGCGCGTTGTACTCCTTGAACACCGGCTCGACGCCCTCGCGCACGATGGCCCAGACCTTGCGTTTGCGCCCGCCGATCACAAGGTCCGGCGTCAGGCGGTAGATGCCCTTGATTTCCGTGAAGCCGTCCTGTCCCCACTGCTCGCCCTGCACGAGCCCGGCGATCTTCGACCACGCCGGCCCCTCGGTGGGGTCGATGGAGAGCTTCACCACCCACGGGTTCGCGCTCTCGAACACGCAGCCCCAGTGGCCACATCCGAGCAAGTCCCCCAGCGGCACGCTGATCGCGCGTTGGATCGCCTCACGCTTGCCGAGCAGCGCATTCACCCATTTTTTGCGGGTTGCGTTCGCCGTCATACCCGCCCCCTCCGCGGCCAGAAGCATCGTGTAGTAGTCGGCGCGCTCGGCGAGGTGGTCGAGCGCAATCTCCTTGGCGATGTCGGGGTCGCTGGTGTGTTCAAGCTCGGTCTGGATACCGAGTCGCAGCTGTTCTGGATCGACGTCGCTCTCCGTGATGCCGAGACGATCGGCGAGTCCCCCAGGGAGACTGTCAGGGTTTGGCGCCATTTTTTCAACGGCGCCCAGTTCTTCCAGCCATTCGATGGCCTCTCCAGGCGTCCTAAACCACTCCTGCATGTGGTCACCATCGGCGTCTTCTGACTCGAAGCGAAAAGAGCCATCGTACTCGCCCGTGAACACGTCGTATTCGGAGCACGCGGGAAAGATCACCTGCCACTGGTTATCGGTGTTGTGCCAAGCCTTCACCGCGCAGTCAGTGCGAAAAAGCAGGACTTCTCGACCATACGTGCGCGCCATGTCGCTCCAGTGCGCGGAGTCGAACGCTTCCAGCGCAAAGCTCCAGACGATCTCGAACAAAGTAGCGTCTTCCTCCAGATTGAGAGCGCAATCTGCTTCTGATTTCGTAGACGTGTGCGTTGAGAGATGGAGCCCTTCCAGGGTCGTGCCGTAGCGGAAGTCGGTGAAGTATTTGCTAGTGAAGTGCACGAGCCACGTGCCGGCGGGGAGCACTGTAGCGTTGTCGAACCATAGATATGCCGGCATCGACGTCGGGTCCCACCGGTACGCTTCCTGGATGCCATCATCCATGTACTCCCGGAACTCCTTCATCGCGTCCGGGTGTCCCTCAAGATCCTCAAGCTCTCCGTCGAACCCGACTTTTTCTTTCCAGTCGTCGAACAGGTAGATGAAGTCGTAGGGGTCCGGCTCGGAGATGTTCAGATACGAAGCAAGGTCTCTCGCGGCCAGACACAGACGCGCGTTCGGCGTCAGCGCGCGCGCGCGCTCCACCGAGCCGACCAGGTCTTTGGCGGCGTCGGCGACGGTACCCACTACGTCGATGTGACCGCTTGGCTCAGCCGTTGGATCTCTATCCGGGTCGCCGTCCCAGTACGTGACCTGCCAGTCGATGCGTGGCCGCGTGGAGCGCGTCAGGCTGACGTAGCGTCCAGGGGTGCCGCGCATGGGGCGCACGTACGCACCGGTGCGCGCGACCTCGTCCTCGACCTCGGCGACGAATGCGGCCCGCTCAGCACGCAGCTGCTCGATGTACTCGCGAAACCCAGCTTCCACTGGCGGTATGCTACCCGGCCTCGGCGCCTGCGGTCTAGTCGCCGAGGCCAGGGCAGCAGCCGCGACACTCGTCGGAGCGGCACGCAGGCTGTTCCGCGCACCAGGCACATGTGCCTGGCATCCTGGCCGGGCACTCCGGGCGGCAGCTGAGCGCCAGAAGCGCGAGCCACGCCCACCTCACCGGCCTGCCTCCGCCTTCTCGATGAGATCGATCACGACGCCCTGCATGGTAGCGCTGCCGTCCTTCTTGAGACGCGCAGCGACGAGCTTCAAGAGCTTCCGGTGGGTCTTCTGCGACATGCGCACGTAGACCGTCTTGCGCGGGTCCTTGGTCGTAACCATGGCAGCATGCTAGCCGAGCTAGCTCAGATAGCAAGCGCCCTCAGCTGCCCTGCCACTCCGTGCCCTCGCGCATCCCGAGGTACTCGCGCGCCAGTGCGTAGCCGAGCAGTGCGACGCCGATGTCCGCAGCTACGTTGACCTGGCTCTCAGGGCGCTTCGAGCCGAAGATTGCCGAGCCGCTCGGGTGCTCGATCGACCACTCCAGCACCTCGTAGGCGACGAGCGCGGCGACGGTCTGCGGCAACGGGAGCCCCACGGCGCCGAGAACGACGCCGGACGCAATGTGGACGAGCGTCCACGCATCAAAGGGGCTCGCGTTGGTCTCCATCAGAGAGGCTGGATCGTGATCATCGAAGCCTGCACTTCGAGATCGTCCATGGTCTGCAGGTTGGCGATGCCCACCGCGATCTGTTTCAAAGCGTCTGTTGGCACGAACTGCACGAACGCTTCGCTGGTGACCTGCTTGAACCCGGAACCCGCGCCGGGCTCGGCCACGGCGACCGTCTGCGCGGTGAGGAAAGCGCCAGCAAGCACTCCGCCGACAGCGCGGACGGCCCCACCGCTCACCAGTGTGCCAGCTGGTATGCCGGCAGCGCCCTGCACGCTGGTGCGTGTGCGCACGAGCGCCTGAACCAGCCGATCTCCGGTGTACTCCAAAATGCCTTGTGACACCTGTGAGAAAAGCCCGGGAGGGGCGAAAACGTAGGAGCCTGGCACCACGACCGGCGTTTGCGTAGCGCTGATCGGAATCGCCGTGAAGCCGGACTGGTAGAAGTAGATCGTCGGCGACCCGAGTACAGCACCAAAATCAGATTGGCGAACCGCGACAAGGATGCCCATGAATCGAGTGCCGCCGCTCGCGCCGGCGCTCAGATACCCGGCCGCGAAGTCGCCGACGGTAACCTCGTTGCGAGCGCGCACCGCCGCAGCCGCCAGCGCCTCGGACTGCGAGGCCATGAAACATCGCACGTATGTCTGCGCCGGGTTGAGGCTGTTCAATGGTGGACCGAACGACGCGACGCTGGCGACGATGGTACACACGAACGTGTGTCCGTCACCGCCGCCCGCTAGGGTTATGTCCGTGACGAAGTACCGGAGGTCGTCGTCGCCGACCGTGACCACCTGTTGGGCAATGTCGGCCAGCGCCTGAGTGATCAGGCGCTCCATGACCCCAGGGTTCGATGCCTGAATGGTTCGGGTGATCGACGGGGCGCTGGCAACAGAGGTAGAGAACAACATGGGATATTCCTTGCGGTTGTAGATGTGCCGCGCCGAGTGCCCCAGTGGCGCTTGCGCAAAAGTCTACCCCAGGCGATACTCCAGGTCACCCGCCTGTCCGTCGCCCAAAAAACTGGTCACCGGCACCGTCGACACGTCCGGCCCGGTTCAGTGGCATCGGCAGTGGGCATCGGGCGCCCCCTCGGTCTTGATCAACCGAGGGGGTTCCTTTATGATGAAGCGCTAGCGCCGCCCCCCTTCTTCGCCTCGGCGGCCGAGCGCAACTGGACGAAGACCGGAGAAGACCTAGCCCTGCGCGCTGAGCGCGTGCTCGGCCCAGAACGTGTTCGACTCACGCTGAACCTCGTCCGGCTCGTTGAGCACGTCGAACGGCTCACGGGGCGCCAGCGGACCGCCGTACGCGGTGTAGAGCACCGTGGCGCCCTCGTGCGGACCCGCGATCACGGTGACGCGGCGTTGCTCCCGAGGCGGAGCGTCGATCATGCGGCTCTGCCCGTTGCGACTGCCCCTGACCTTGTAGAACACGTCGCCCTCGTGGATCGGAGCGTCTCCAGCGGTGGGGCCGTAGAGCGCGCTCGCGATGGTACCAAGCTCCTCGGGGAGCGTGAAGCTCTCGATGAAGAACCCCTCGCGGTCGCCGAAGCGATCCATGATGTAGGCGACCTGATCCTCGGTGAGCCCGTGGTCGAGATGTGAGTCGTCGGTGATGATCATGTCGTCTCCTTTTCCCTCTGGGACGCCGAGCCCTCCGCGTTTCTGACAGCCGTCAGGTCAGCCATCGCCAGATGGCCCCCGCCCAGCCGGCATATCCTGCAGCCGTCGGGTGCAAGTGGTCCGGCGCCCGCGGGATGTCGAGGTCTTTGCTCTCGAAGTAGTACCGCACCCCGTCCCGGATCATGTCCGGGATGCCCGCGTCCGGGAACGGCAGCGTCGGTGGCCCGATCCACATTACGTCGGCGCCGGAGCCCACCAGGATGTCGTAGAGCCGGTAGAAGTCGTCCGCCTGCCGCGAGACGGCGTTCGGCCCGATGGCGGCGTCGTTCGTGCCCAGCGACACGAGAATCATCGTCGGATGGAACGAGGCGAGCGTCTGGGGCAGCCAGGGGTCCTTGACCCACTGATCCATGCGGCTCCCGACGATGCCGTGGCCCTCGTAGGCGATGCCCTCCTCGGACGCTAGCTCCCGCATGTGCTGGTGCAAGCCAGCTGCCAGGGAGTCACCGATGAGCAAAAGGCGCGTGTCCCCGCGGAGTTTGGGCCTCCGCGTTGCGACTGCGGCGAGCCCGACACCGGTACCGATCAGCAGCCCACCCAGGATCCAACGGCGCTCCATGACGGGAGCGTACCACGGAGGATTCTGTGGCAGAATGTGCTGATGCAGAACCCCTGCGGCGGCACTCGATGGGAGACCCACGACGACTTCATGATCGAGGTCGAGGGGCAGGGCTACCCGATGTACGGGCCCGACTCGGGGAGCTACTGGCAGTACATGCAGCAAACTTGGGACAGCTGGGGCCCAGAGATCCGCGCCGCCGCCCGCAAGCACGGGGTCCCGCCCAGCTGGGTGCTCGCCTTCGCCACCATGGAGACCGGCTTCGTCTCCGGGAACCCGGAGCGGCAGCGAACGATCAGGTCCCCGGTGGGGGCCATCGGCATCATGCAGGTGATGCCCTTCGTCGCGACCGAGTACGGCTACTCGCACGCCGACATGGAGAACCCGGCGAAGAACATCGACCTTGGTGCACAGATCATCCGCGAGCACGCGGACAGGAGCGACACGGACTGGCAGCTGCCGATCATCGCCGCGAAGTACAACGCGGGCCCGGCGCGCAAGTGCGACACCACCGGCAAGTGGGGCAACGAGTTCCGCCTCTACGCCGCTCACGACTACCCCGGCAAGACGATCCGCTGGAACAACGCAGCGATCGAGTTGCTCGGGGTCAACGGTTCCGCCTTCGGGGCCGGCAGCGTGGTCCTCGGGGCAACGATCGCGCTCGCCGGCCTTGGAGCGGCTTACGCGATCATATACCCAGATAAAGTCCGTCGGCTCGTGCCGCGGCTGTAGAGCCTGCTCACTTCTTGGCGGCGGCCTCGTAGAAGCTCGGCTCCCAAGCGCCCCGCGACTTGCGGTACTTCCGCTGGTTCGTGTGGCGCTGCGCCCACTCCCAAAGCTCCTGCTCGCAGCGTCTGCACGCGATGGTGCGGTCGCCGTACACGGAGCCGCTCGCCGGGTGCGCGCTGCCGCCGCAGAACGTGCACCAGTACGACTCGTACTCCTGGTTGCGCCGGAGGCCGGCGAGGTGTCCCTCGACGTCGACGCCGTTGCGCTCCAGCATCCCCTTGCCGAGATCGATCTCTCGTATCTCGGGCTCCCATGGCGTGAGGGCTACCCCAGGGTCCACGACCGTAAGCGTGAGTGGCATCTTCGAGCCGCCTGCCTCGGCGTGGTCGCGCCAGCCGACGTTGAATCGGTGCAAGTCGGCGACCACCATGTCAGCCTTGTCGAACGCTTCGTAGAGCGTGGTACCGATGACGTGGCCGAACATGCTGGGAGAACCGTCGGGACGCTCGGTGATGGCCTTGGCGGCGGAAAGCGCGCGCATGGCTTGGCTGCTCATCGTACGCGCGAAGTCGTCCTTGTCCTCTTCGCTTGCGACGGTCCAGAAGCGCTGCGCTCGCCAGTACGCCTCGGCGTGGATGCGGTAGCGGTCGAGCGCCGTGACGCACATCGCGAGGTCGCTGATGCGCAGCTTCACGCTGTTCGGGACGGTCGAGCCGGTGGACGTGAGGTCCAGCAGCATGACGTACATCGGCATCCCCTCTTTCGAGAGGTCGTACTTGTGCCAGCCGGACTTCTTGATCTGCGCGGCGGTCAGTTGTAGCTCCTGCGCGGTCCTCCGCGTGATGAACATGTCGGCCGCTTCCATGATGAACAGCGGCGTCGCGCTCTCGCGCTGGATCGCGTAGACCGGCATCTGCTGAGGCTCCTCGCCAGCCTGCTCCCAGATCACGTCGGGGCGGATACGCGCGATGTCGTTGACGCGCAGGAAGCCGCCCATGTCGGAAGCGATCTCCGGGTCGCGCTGTAGCTCCGCGATGTACGCCCACGTGGGCCCTTCGCTCGGGTCGCGAGTGAACTTGACCACCCACGGATCGTCGGACTGGAAGACGCAGCCGTAGAAGCCGCAGCCGAGGCGCTTGCCGATCGGCCACCCAAGTTGGTCGGCGAAGACGTCGTGGTTCGCGCTGACGAACTCGGCCCAAGTGAGCGCAGCGCGCTCTCCCTCGTCGACGCGCAGCACCGGCATCTGGGCAGTCTTCGCGGCTCGGCGCCTTGCGTTCTGTAGCATGTGCGCAGCGTATCGCTCATCGAGCGAGCGTTCCAGACGCATCCGCTCAAGTTGCTCCGTCCAGCGATGTCGCCCCCGAACGTGCTCATCACGTCGGGACCACCAAGCCGTCCCGCAGGCGTTGCTCCTTGCAGCCCCCCGACAACGAGCACCAGTGGGAGCCGATGTCGGGACCACCAAGCCGTCCCGCAGGCGTTGCTCCACGCCGCTCACAAACACTGAGATTTCAAGGAGCATGCGCTCGCTTTGCGAGCGGTTCAGACTGAGCGATTGCGACGAGGCCGCAGCCAAGGCCAGCCGTTGTCACAATAGCGAGAGAACCAGAGCAACTTCAAGACGATCGAGCGCCCCCGGCGATGTTCACGCCGCCTCACCGCTCGCAAGCGCGGCGTGCAGCTTGTGGCACATGTTGTCGTCGCATTGCCATGCTGCTCCGCAGTTCTCACACGTGTGATGCTCCTCGACATCCGGCTCCCAGGCATCGCAGATGCCGCCGCAGGCGTGGCACGTGCGCGCTGGTACGTCAGCGCGCAGCACGCTGCCGCCACTAGCAACGACAGCCCGGATCAACGCCTCACGGAACTCGCCCGCCGCAGCCTCCTTGCGGTACACGTGCGGCGCTTCCGACTCCACTTCTGCGCCAGCTGGAGCGCGGCGCTGCGTTTCGCTGAGATCCAGATTGGACGACAGCACGATGCGCGGAAAGCGCTCCGCCCACTGCTTGGCGTGCACCCGATAAAACTCCCGACGCTCGCCAATCGCTTTGGAACGCTGGCGCGCTTCCCAGTGGTACAGGTGTCGCTCCTTGCGTCGCCACGCATCCACGACCCCGAACATCTCCTCGTCTCCGTCGAACCGGCGATCGAGCCAACGGTAGGCGACGCGCGTCAGCGCATGCGTACTCTTCCAGTGTGGGAGCGTGGCGAGTGATTTCGCCAGCCACGTTGGATGAGCGTGCTCCGTGAGCCACTTGGACAGGCGCACCCGTACCAGATCGAAATGCTTGTCGCGGATCGCACGAAGCTCGTCTGGAAAGCGCTGCGCGTGCACAATCTCCATGGGCAACAGCAAGTCGAGCACGTCCCCGTCCTCGGTCATGGCGCGTGCGATGCGCAGGTGGTCGCCGACGCGCCGCCAGCCGAAGTCCACGGCCGCGGTCACGCTGGGCAGCCGCGTAGGCGCGCGTAGCGATTCGGCCTCGACCGTGATCAGACACTCCCACCTATGGCGCACGCCGATGCGCCGCCGCTGCACGCGCACCCACGTGATCCTGGCGTCGTGCGGCAGCGGTCTATGCAAATGCATGTCCTCGAACTCCGCCCAGACCGGTTCTCGTCGTCCATCAGTGCCCACGCGCAGCCGGAGCAGCGTACGGCAGCGGCGGCGGCGCTCACCCCACGGCAACGAGTAGACGTCGTCGGGCACAGGAGCGACCTGCACGCGCCGGTCGGCGCCGCTGAAAAGCTCTGCGACGGTCATGCCTTTCTGCAGCTGGACGGCAATTGCGCCGTCCCCCCCGACGAGATCGCTGTAGGGACGCGCCGGCTGAAACGATGGGTCCACCGGCTCCCTGGCGGCCTGCTGCGCGGCCGCCTCGATGATCAGATATGTGCCCCAGTAGAGGCCGGAGGCGGCCCGCTCCGCGCGCTGCCAGATTTTGGCACGATCGTCCATGTCGGAGAGCGCTGCCTGAATCTCGGCGGGTAGTTCCTTGAGCGCCCGCTTGCGCTCCGCGCGCAAGCGTTTCGATTCCGCGGCGAGAGCCTTCACCTTCTCACGCCCCGCGCTGTCCGGTACGCGCTTCTTCTTGTGCTGAGACGCCAGCCTCATCCGCTCCTGCTCCCGCTCGATGCGCCGCTGCACGTCGGCAATCTGCGCATCGAGCTTCGAGACAGTGGAGTCCATGGCGGCAAGTTCGCGGAAAGCGGCGCGCCTGGCGCGCTCGTGTGCGACCAGTGCATTGCGGTATCGCTGCGCGAAGCGCATCTGCTGCTCGACCAGGGGCGCCGTCGCCCCGGTGGGGCCGAACGGCAGCCCAAACTTGTAGACCCGGACCGGTGCTGTGCTCGTACGTCGTTTCATGTTACTTGCTCCTTCCATGCGCGGTGCTTGACGGCGCAGTCGTCGCAGAGCGGCCCGTGCGCCAGGTCGATGTCGTCGCCGTTGCCCATGCAACCGCCGAACATGCCGTGGCAGCTGACGCACTCACATGACCTCCTGATAGTGCGGATGCGGAACCTGGCTCCACAGCTTGCCGTCGAGGGTCCGGCCGGCGGCGTGCTTGCCGATCTTCACGAGCCCGGCGTTGTGCTCGCCCCACTGCTTGAAGAAGAAAGGCACGTGAGAGCCGACGCACTGGTCCCGCATATGTTGCGCCCACGCGGGCTCCATCGGTCGCGAACGGCCACCGCTCTCGCCGCCGACGATGATCCAGTCCGGCAGCGTCCCCCACTTCTCGAACGAGATGGGGCCGAGCAACGGCTCGCACGAGAGGAACCGCACGACCGCTTCGCACCGAGACAGGGCGTCCCAGCGCTGATCCGCCCACTTCTGGTTCTCGGCCGTCGTCCCGAGCCAAACATTCGCCTGGGGGGTGTGCAGCCAGTCCTTCGGAAACATCCGAGGAATGTTCCACGGGCGCTTCGTCAGAAGCAGCCAGTCGAGGTGCGGCGTTTCTCGCGTCAGCGCCCACAGCCGCTGACGCGACTCGAACAGGTCATCGCGGTCCTCGAAGACGTCCGCCATAGACGCGCAGAAGACGCGCTGACGCACGCCGGCCGCCTGTGCAGCGACGTCCCACTTGAGCGGCTCGTTCCAGTGACGGTCGCCGAAGAAACGGCGCTCGGTGTCCTTGCCCCACTGGGTGCCGAAGCGCTTCGCGAGGTTCTCGGCGTAGCAGTGATCGCAGGCCGGGCTCACGTTCACACAGCCCCACCACGGGTTGAAGGTGTGGTGCGTCCACTCGATGTTGCTGTCACGTCCCATCGTCGTCATCCTTTCCTAGCAGCGCTTCCAGGGCTGCAATGGGCAGTTGAGCATCTTTCGTCATCGTCACACTGGGCTGTAATGGGACCATGCGCGATGCTCCGCGACGAACCCCACCATCCAGCGCATCGGCTACAGACCATTCGGCCGCAACGATGGCACTTGCGGCGGGGCCTTGTCTCGCCGCACTCCTCGCAGTCCTGCATCGTCAGTCCTCCGCTTTGCGCTCGATGCGCAGGTTGTAGCGCGACTGTGGCCACCGCTTCTCCACCTCCGCCAGCAACTCCCCGACGTCACCCATCGTCCACCCCCAGCAGCGCCTCACTTGTGCGATGGCTTCGACCCCACTGGAGCTTCTTGAAGACCACGAAGAACGAATGGTTTTTGCGGGCGTGCTCCTGCTTGATGATCCGCTTCCCATGGGGCTTGTCATTTCGCACCACCACGAAGAGATCCACCACTTCCAGCCCGTTCCGTTCGCCTTCCAGCACCACATGCACGTGGGTCAGGTGTTGCTTGTGGCTACTCACCTCATATGTGCGTGGCTTCATCGCGTTCGCTCTACAGCTGGTGCTGTTTCTTCGAGTGGGGTCTCCCATTCGCCATCGCGGTCCTGCAGGACCACCACGTGGTAGGTCGAGTCGTATCTCACGACTGTTCCGACGCGGTCGGTTGACAGGTCACGGCAGCGCTCCCCGGGCTCGGGGTGCCGCGTCCACACGGCTCACTCCGTGTCGTCGGGTTTTGGTGGGAGCAACTTGTCCGTGAACTCGGGCGCCGCGATCTGCTTCAAGATGCCGCGGACGCTCCGGTTGTACCAGCGCTTGTGCGCGCGCGTCTCGTTCGAGTCCTCCACGTTGCGCAGGTCGATCATTGCATCCGTCTCCGCGAGCCGCTTGATCGAGCGCTCCACCGCCACGGTCTGCTTCGGCGCAATGTTCAGCAGCACGTCCTTGTCGTCGACGGTCGCCCGCACGCCGACGGAGCGCATCATCACCGTGTCGCGGCCGTAGGCCGCGCGGAGCTTCCGCTTCGCGCCGTACATGCGGCTGCGAAGCTGCTCGACGTCGTTGCTGTCCATGCGCGGCATCGCCGAGCGGTTCTCTACCGCCTTGAGGATCTCGTTGTAGCCGACGAAGTCGTACGGCATCTTTCGCGCCCACCAGTCGAGGAAGTGCGCGATCCGGTGCGCCCACCCTGGCAGCGCCCCGTCCTCGTCTTTCAGCTGGTCGAGCGGGAACTCGCCCAGCAGCTTGACGCGCGATGCGCGCGACGTCTGCCCGTTCTTCTTCTTGCTCATCCTACTGATCCTTTCCGAAGTGCTCGTGGTAGCGCTCGATCGCGTGCCAGGCTTCGAGCACTGCGTCGTATTGCAGACGTGTTGCCTCGCCGCGGTGGTCCGGGTGGTATTCCTTCGCAAGACTGCGGAAGCGTGTCTTCGCCTGCTTCATGAAGGCATCGGTGACCGACTTCGGTGGGTCGATCTTGAGGACATCGCACGCCTCGCGTAGCTCCCGCTTCGCCACGAGCGGCGAGAGTCCGGTCTTCGCGTCGTATTTCAGGCGATGGAGCCGGGCCGACGTGGCATCGAACAGCACCTTTAGCTCGCGCTCGAAGCGGTCACGTTCTCGGGCGACGACCACCTCGTCGAGTCCGTCGAGGCGCTCTGTCAGGTAGGCGGCGATCAGGTCGCGCATCTTGTCCCAGAACGTGTCCCTGCCGCGGCGCTGCTCGCGGTCCTTGAGTGACGAGCCCTTGTGCACGCGGTAGACCTTGCCGTCCTGGCCGCTGCGCACGGCGCCCCGTGAGTCGTACTCCTGCAGCGCACGCGCCACCGCGTCAGCTAGCGGCTCTCGTACCCGGCGATCCTTCTGCGCGGCGCGGACGATGGCATACGCGGAGCCGAGTGGCATGTCGTGCTCGACGCGCTCCCAAAGGGCGTCGAGCGCGTCCCCGTGCGCGAGGAGCCTCATGCGCATGTTCACGTCGTGGGACGACGCCGCGCCCAGCTGCTCCTGCACCCAGTGCTGGCTGCGATAGCTCTTGCTAATGCGGTCACGCGCGGCCCGAGGGGCTCGCAGCCAAAGCTCGGCCTCGATGTGCGCGCGCTCGCGGTACGTGGCGGCTTCGTACTGCGCGAGGAGATCCTTGGTGATCTCCATCGGGTCCATTTGTTTCGCTCTCGGCATCGCTCACTCCCACGCTTTCTTGAGGGCGTCGACATCCGCCACGAGAGCGTCGACTCGCTCGCGGATGTAGATCATGTTCTCCGCAGTCGCGGAGGCGAGCCGCAACACAGCGGCCAGAACTTCGTCAGGCGGCGGAACTTCGTGCCGCGCGCCGGCGCCGGAGCGCGGAGCGCGGCTGGCCCGCAGTGCGAGGAGGGCGGCCACCGCGTCGGCGACGGCTTCGAGGACGCCGAGCCGCGCCTCCTCGTCGTCAGGAAGGACACCGAGCGCTTCCAGCCGGTCCGTAAGCTCCGCTCCGACGGCAGCCGGGTTCGGCGCGGCGTCCTCCTCGTCCTCCCCCGATATGGCGGGTTGGTGCGGGGCCTGGCTGGGCCAGATGAGGGCGACTAGGCGCCCTGGGTCTTCGAGGTAGGCATCCAGATTGACTCCATCGGCGGGGCTGTAGAGGTTCTCGCGGCGGCGCCCCGTGAAGGCACGTTCCGCCGTGAGCAAACCATCCGCCACGAGCCGGCGCAGAAAGACGCGCGGCCAGCTGCCAGGGTGCTTCCCCCACTCGTCGCCGAACAAAGCAGCGCCGGTCAGTGGGGCATCCGCCGCTAGCCTCGACAGGGCGCCAGCTACCAGCGCACGTTGCCGCGCCTCTCGCGCAGTGTTGTTGGTCCGTTTCACCATTGTGTGCTCTTGGTGAGATGTGCCGACCGTGTCGTGAGCACGGGCGGCTAGCTGAGCTAGCTTTGTTCTAGCCCTTGTCGCGCTCCAGCGCAACATCGAGAAAGCCGCGGAAGGTGCGCCAGAACTCCCGCGTCTCCTCGGTGCGCGCCTCTTTGATAAGCCGGTCGACGCGCACCAGTAGCTGAGCCGGAGCCTCCCGCAGCATGTCCCGCAGGTTCTCCGCGTCAGTTGACGGTCGCGGAGCCACGCGCGTTGACCTCCTCGTGGCCGAACGGTTTCACTAGCTCGCAGTGCCGGACGTCACCGTTGAAGTGCTCCGCGTGCTCCGCGAACATGCCACGGTACTCCTCGAAGCACTCGGGGTGCCCCTCGACGTACTGCTCGCCAGGACCGGGCCATGGGTGCAGGTGGATGCACCCGATGTAGTGGCGCCCGTCGTACTTCGGCTCCGGATCGGTCACGACCATGAACGGGCACTCTGGCTTTTGCGTGGCCAGGTAGCGCGTCAGGACGGCGGCGGCCGTGTAGAGCACGCAGGACAGCGCCGCCGGCGAGATGGTCGCGTGCGCGCCGCTTGGCACAAGGAAGTGCAGGTGCGGCCCCTCCTCGCCGTCAGCTACGAACCATGTTCCGTGCATCAGTTAGCCTCCTGTTCCTTGGGGAGCTTGACGTCAAAGCCCCAAAGCGTCGCGCACAGCCGCACCGCAGCGCCGGCATCGCACTGGAACATCCACGCCTGCATCCGAAGTGGCCCCTGCTCGATGCGCGTTGCGACCATTTCGCTGGTGTCGTCAGGCCACGGCTGCCGGTCGACGCAACGCCAGGTGACATGCCACGTGTGCTTCCACGGCACCTTGTCCAACAGAGCCTCCGTGGTGACGTTCGGCCCCATAGTCTCGAAGACGCCGCTAGACTCGGCGACGTCGAGCGCTGGCATTGCGACGCGGAAGACGCGCACCCGCGCCCCCGTCGCGGTGCGCCCGCAGAATATCTCCTGCTCGCTGCGCAGCACCCGGTCGAGAGCACCCGAGATGTGCTCAGGAAGATCGCCTGGCATGAGCCTTCCTATTCTCCAGTCGGCCATGGTTCATGCTCCTGGTTCGCGAAAAGGCCCGGTGGGTTCCTAGCGTGCCTGGATGGCGCGGGTCCCTATTCTTCGATCCGCCGCCGGGCCATCCGGCGGGAAGTCTCACAGCGACGAGAGCCACTCCTGCGCCTCGTCCTCCGGGATGGAGACGAGATCACTTGCGCGCGTGTCGCTCAGCCGAGCGATCAGGATGCGCCCGAACGTGCGCGTCTGGCCATCGATCACACGATTGAATGGCAGCCGCCGCGCCTTCGCCCGCTTGGGCTGAAAGACGGCGCAGTTGCGGCTCGTGGTCGCGATCGCGAACTCTCCGCCCATTACCTCGCGCATCGCAACGATGCCGTACTCGATTTCGCGCACTGCGGGGTGCTCGCCCGGGTCTGCGACGATGACTTTGATTCCGTGGTCCATGTGCCTCCTAGCGCCCGCGGAACGGGGCTGACGGATCCTTCTCGATCTGGCGGGCATGGTAGACGGGCTGCGCCTCGCCCTCCACGTGAAACAGCAGAGCGTGTTCCTCGTCGCCGTCCGCCTCCACGACGTACACCTTCGCTGGCTCACCGCCCACGATGTCGTACTCGGCACTGTCGGAGTCAGACTTCTCCGCCCACCGCTCCGCGGCCTCCTCGTGGTCGCGGGCGTAGAGCAGGCCGGCATCCGCGAAGTCCTCTCCGTGCTCTGGACGCCAGACGCGGAAGCGCGGCGGGCACTTGTGCGTGCGGCCCCAGCCGTACTCGCCGCATGTGCTGCAGCGCTCGTAGTCGCCGAAGGCGCTCACGCTGCGTCTCCATTCGAGCCACCGAGGAACAGCCAATACTTGAGGATGCGTCTCACGGGCCCTCCATCAGCCGCTTTACGCGGTCGTCGAAGTCGCGCTGCGCGACGGCATATGCCCTCGGGAGATCGGCTGCGGAGCCACCGCCCACGATCGCGTTGCCGTGCCAAAGCTCGACCAGGTACCGATCCGCCGGCAGCCGCTGGGTGCAGCATGTGCAGACGTCGCCGGGCTTGATCACCTTCGCAGTGAGGCGGCGCTCGGACAGCCACGTCAACACGCTCACCACCGTTTCCTCGCTCACGCTTCACCTCCCTTGGCATCCTCTCGGACGCACACGATGTTCTGCAGGATGCGCTCGATGTCGGCGCAAGCTCGCGCGCCTCTACGCCACGGGGAGCACCACGTCGTAGCTCTTGCGCTTGGCCATCAGTCTTCCTCCGGCATGTGAAACGGATCTTCCGGCAGTCTCTTGCCCGGGTTGAGATCCATGCGGCGCCCCGCCTGCTTGCCCTCGACGAACGCCTGGGCCT
>Ga0307380_10006451_pt1 | contig 15419 bp, 10 predicted proteins | sample UN3MG_FD_202239 | JGI IMG/M metagenome (GOLD analysis project Ga0307380, IMG submission 202239) | Soil microbial communities from Risofladan, Vaasa, Finland - UN-3 | ecosystem: Environmental > Terrestrial > Soil > Coastal area > Acid sulfate soil | place: Finland: Risofladan, Vaasa | collected...
CTGGGCGAGGGCGTGCCACTTCCGACTCGTCTGCGCTTCACCAAGCCCGAGCCCGCGCCAAGCAGCGACGACGTGGACTTCTATACCCAATGGAGAGAAGGCCCGAAGGACCTTGATGTCGACAAGATCGTCGACCGGTGGCGCCGCCAGGAGCGATGACTTCAGAATGAGGCTCAACGGCGAGCATGCCCCAAGGGTCGAACAGCATCCAGCGAACGACGGGGCACCGTGAGTACAAGGAGGATTCCCGTGAGTTCGGTACCGTCGTATCTGGTCTTCGACTTCGAGACGAGCGGGTTGGAGCCCCAGCGCGATCGGATCATTCAGGTTGGCCTGTGCAGCGTGGTAAACGGTGCGGTGACCAATCGACGCGGGTGGCTCGTCCGGCAGAACGTCGCTATTCACCCCGAAGCAACTCAAAGGCACGGGCTCACGATGGCGGACCTTGAGGCGGGCGGGATTGCGCCACGCGAGAGCCTGGTCGCACTCCTTGATGCCATGCGGGAGGCGCCGACCTGCATGGGCCACAACATCCACCGGTTCGACATTCCTTTCCTCCGCGCGGAGTGTCGACGGTTCGATGTGCGGCCGCCGCACTGCACCGACTTCATCGACACGGCTGCACTCTTCAAGGGCTGGAAACTCGGGGAGCGGAAGGGGCCGGGCGAGACTTTCGAGGACTACGCGGACCGGGTGTTGTCCAGACGTGTCGCCGGGCTGCGCTATGCGATTCCCACCTGCGTCACGGAGCTGCGCATTACAGAGGACACCTCCAGGCTGCATGACGCCAGCCACGATGCCTACGTCACGCATCTCATCTTCCAAGCCCTGCGGCGGATTCTGTAGCAAGGGATGTCGCATGCCCAGGACGGGCGGGCCCCATCACAGCCATGTGGGGCGGGTTATCGACCCGACACGACGCTTTCGAGGGCGTGATGACCCGCGAGGACCGCACGAAGGGCTTCTTCGTGGCCTTCGACTACACGTCCGACGCCCTCCGCGAGATCGACGCCTTCTTCCGCAAGAGCGGCAAGGCCATCATCGCCCTCGCCGTCCGCGAGATTCTGGACGAGGAAATCGCCGGGAAGTTGGCTTGACGCGGTTATGTGGCTGGCGGCGGGGCGGTTGGGGGGATGCAGGCGAAGCGGGTTTGGAAGCGGGGGCGGAAGGTTTGTCGGGGCGCGCCGGTTGGCGGGGAGTTGGGCGGCGGGGCGCTGCTGAACGTTCCCACGCTGGGGCGGCCGGTGGTCGGATCGACCGTGATGGTGAGGGTCAGGGTGCCGGATTGCAGGGTGATCTCGGCGGCCGACGGCTGATCGAGGCGGCCTTTGGCGCCGAAGCCGAGACGGTCGTTGGCGCCGAAGGCGAGGCGGCGGTCGGCGCCGAAGCCGAGCCGGTCGTCGGCGCTGAAGCCGAGGGGGCCGTCGGCGCCGAAGGTGAGGCGGGCGTCGGCGCTGAAGCCGAGTTGGTCGTTGCCGTCGAGCGAATAGCCCTGGATGGTCACGCCGGCTAGCTCAAGCGCTCGACCGATGCCGTACTGCGTGACGTAGGGCTTTCCGTCGGCCGGATTGGTGATGGGCGTGGTGGGGTGGGAGGCCCGGGCGATGGTGTAGGCGTTGTTGGGCCGGTCGAAGACGACGACGCAGGGGTCGTCGGGCCTGGCCAGGGACTCGACCCGTGCGAAGCCCAGGTCGGCCACGAGCAACCGGGCGGCGGTCTTGAGGCGGGTGGTGTGGGCTTCGCTCAGCATGGGCAGCGTGACCATGGCGGCGATGCCGATCACGATGACGACGATGAGGACCTCGACGAGCGTGAAGCCGTGCGTCGGCGGTCGGCGCCGCTGAGGTGGGGAGTCGTTAATCATCGGGTGATACCGTTTACCGTTCGTTCATGCCGACTGCGTGTCCCGCGATTCGGCGTGTCCGGGGCGACAAAGGCCGCGCGAACTCCCGACGCCGTCGGGACGGGTTCCGTTCGCGGCTCGCTAGCCGGCAGACCAAGGCCGCGCGAACTGAAGTTCGCGGCTCGCGAATCGGCAGACACAGACCGCGCGAACTGAAGTTCGCGGCTCGCAAAGTGCATATCGACGAGCCCCCGACTCGACGCGAGTGAACCGCTGGGATTCCGCCCGGCCCGTGTCCCATAACGACTGTAGGCGCGCTTGGCCCAATGGTCACGTTGGATACGCACGTGGGCGAAGCCGGCGGCGGGCGGGCTGCCCTGGGCGAGGGCTACCAGCCATAACGGCCGGCGAGGACGCCGGCCGCTACCCTGCCAAACGGCCTGTGCAGCGAACTGCTACGGAGCGACGTCACGGCGCCAGGTGCCGGCCACGGGTACCATGGCGGTGCCGTTGGTGAAGCCCGGGGGTGGGTTGTTGAGGCAGGTCGGGTCGTAGGTCAGATTGAGGAGCTGGATCGCCTCAAACGTATTGCCGGTCACCACAACGCCGTCGAAGGCCGGGGCGACGGAACTGGTCACGTCATCGGAGACGTAGACCAGGCCTTTGACCAGGGTGGGGTACACGTCGTCGGTGGCGGCGTCTTCCTGGCCTTTGTAGGGCGTGCCGGGTGGGTTGAAGTTGATGCCCTGGAACAGCTCGTCGAGGGGCTCATCGGCTTTGAAACGGAAGCTGAAGACACCGTCCACCAACAGGGCCGGGTAATTCGCGACGGCCGGTTCCCAGTTCAACTGGCCGGCGAGTCTGCTGTCCGATCCGGTGTTGAGCAGGACCAGGGTGCCGACGATCCGGCAGTCGCGGACGATGATGTCGTTGCCCTGGCAGTCGATGACGTAGATGCCTTGCACGTTGGTGCGGTTGTCCCCGAAGGGGTTGCTGGCGGGGCTGAGGACCACGTGCTTGATGGAGCGTCCGTCAGAGGCCGTCGGGAGAGCCGCGTAGGCGATGGCGGTGCCCTGGGCGATGTAGTAGTCGAAGACGGTCTCCGGGTCCGGCATCTCTCGGGGTGTGATGCCGGTGGTCTGTGAGCCGTCGAAGTCGGAGCCGTCGATCTGATTGACCGCTTCCACATTGGCGCTGATGGTGGAGCCCGAAGCGCTGACGGAGTTGTTGGCGCTGATGGTCTGGTCGCACTTGACCGTGGCCGCGTCGAAGGCGAGGTCGTTCCCGGCGTGGAGGGCGACCTGGAGACAGGTCAGGCCGGCGCCGGTGGGGGCCAGCATCAGGCTGTAGGCCCGGACGGCCTGGCCGACCTGACCGATTCCATAGATGCGTACCGGGTCGCTGTTGTCGTCGGCCAGGTTGCCGTCGTCTTCGTCGACGAACAGGCAGCGAAGCGAGCCTCCGCCGAGGGTAAGTTTGTGGGCCATCTCACCGCTGGCGTACTTGGTCCTCCAGGTCGGGTCGCCGTCGACGGTCTCCGTGACGACGACGACGAGGGCGTATTCGACGGCCGAGAACGCCAGCACGCCGGCCTCCATCCAATCGTTGGAGGAGGAGCGTTCCCGGAGCTGGATTCGGCAGATGGCGGCGGTGGACAGGCCGATGACCGCGACCATCATCGCGCCGCCGAGGGCGAGGAAGTAGGTTGAGGCGCGGCGATGGGGGCGGTGGCGGCTCGGTCTGGCTGATTCGTCCTTCATGGCGTGTTCACCATCTGTGTCCTATCGGTCGCCTTGGCGGGCTATGGCTGCTCCTGTGCGAGGACCAGGTTGAGCAGATTGGTGCTTGACGCGGCCGGCTGGGCGCTTGCTCCGATCTGCAGCTTGACGCCGGCCCAGGTGACGTACGTGGTGGCCGACAGGGGAACCTGGTCGTAGGTGCTCCAACGGCAACGCACGGCCGTCAGCGCGGTCGCCCGGCCGCGTTTGTCGGTCACGGTCACGGTGATGGCCTTGAGCCCTTCGTCCCGCGAGAAGTCGGGTGCCAGCGACGAGCATTTGACCAGGGTGACGTTGGCTTTGCGCGTCCAGCCGGCGTAGTCGGTCAGCGGGACGCCGGTCTTGGATTGGGGGGGTGAGGCCGACCACGTCTTGTAGTCGTCCACGTCGTCAAACGCGGTACGGGTTCCGTCGGCCTCGCCGGTCTCGGGTCCGAAAACGGGCGTCTCGGGAGTTTGCGGCTTGGGGATCTCGATGACCTTGCCGCTTGGGGTCTCGATCGTCTGGGCGCCGGCGGCCTTGGACTCCTCGTAGGGGCACTGAAGGATCTCGCTCAGCAGGTCCAGGGCCAGGGCCTGGCCTCGGGCCTGTTCCATGCGGATCTGTCGGGCGTGGGCGGCCGTGCCCAGCATGCCCAGCGAGGCGACCAGCATCACACCCACGATTACGATGGATATGGCGGCCTCGACCAGGGTGAAGCCGGGTCGGCGTCGGTGAAGGCGCACGATGGTGCGGCTGGGTGTGCGCCCTGACGTGGAATCAACTGATGTCGCTATTTGCATGTCTTCTTCGCCAAATTGCACGCCCCCGAACAACATTGGCTGTTCATGGTGCACGGGCCGCCCTTGGGCACGCAGGCCGAGCAGGCCGGGTCGGCGGGGCAGTTGATGTCGTCGCAGTCGGTGGTTCCGTCGCAGTCGTTGTCCAGGCCGTCGTCGCAGGTCACGTTGGGTTCCTCGAAGTCCGCCGGCGCGCCGCAGTCGGCCGGGCAGGTGCATGCGTCCTCGCCGGCGTCGCAGGTGGTGTCGCCGCAGACCGCAGGGGCCGGACCGCCCTCTTCCATGCCCGCGGCCCATTCGATGGCCCGCTGCATGATGGTCCTGGCGTCGGCGTTCAGGGCGTTGAAGTCGAAGTCCTCTGCCCCCCAGGGCATCTGCACGCGGCGAGCGGGGGTCAATCCGCCGCCGTACATCACCCACCCGGTTTCCAGCAGGACCAGCGAGGGGTAGAGGTTCACGCCCCCTGTCTGGGTGTAGATGATGGGGTTGTACTGTGGCGGAGCGAAGCCCTTGAGCGTGTAGGCCGGCTGGCTCGAGGAAAACAGGGTGAGAAACCCGATCGCGTAGCCGGAGGTGATGTAATGCGTGTCATCGTTCACGTAGACGCGAACGTCGGTGACCGCGGTCGTGTCTGAGGAAAAGCCGAAGGCAGCGACCAGCTCCTGGTCCTCGTTGACGACTCCGATGGGCGCGTTACGCAGCTTAGTCGCCAGTTGGGCTGCGTCGATCTGCTCGGAGACGTAGGCGGCGTCGGCGTCGGCGACGGCCGCATCGAAGTCTTCCTGCCAGGCGGACGCGGCGATCAACTGAACGCCGAAGCCCCAGGACTCGATGAGGGCCTGGCGGGCAGCCTCCTGGACGGTGGGGGCGGCGTCATCGGTGACCACCAGAAGAACGACGGCGCCCTTGGGGCACTCGACGCTGGCGCAAGCCGTGCCCGGCCCCTGGGCGGCGCCCTCGGCGGCCTGACAAGCGGCCAGCGGCACGTCCTGGCACGAACCGTCGCCCAGGCAGCAAGCCTGCGGCGAGGGCAGGACGGTCCGCTTGAGTTCACGCAGGTCGAAGGCGTGGACGTTCTCGGCCACGTTGACCGGCGAGCCGCCGTCGTACTCGAGCGTGAGGGGATCGCCCGGCGTGCCGGACCAGGCGTAGCGGAGCGTCTCGGGCAGGCCGTCGCCGTCGCGGCAGGGGACGGTGAAGGCGGCCGAGGTGTCAGTGAACTCACTGAGGGTCAGGGCCTCGTTGAGGTCGGTGATGATGCGGTTGACGACGTCCGCGGCTTCGGACGTCTGGGTGGGTGGGCTGGCCCGGTCGTCGGCGGCCCGCGTGGCGATCACCATGGACGAGGCCACACCGCCCATGACGATGACCATGATGGCCATGCTGGTGACCAACTCGATCAGGGTCAGGCCGGCGTGCCGGGGCCCGGTGAGCGGTGTCGCCTTATTGCGGACTAAGGACATGGGGGCTCCGTGCTCAGTCCACCGTGGCTTTGCCGGTGTCCGGGTCGAGGGTGACGGTCTTTTGCCAGGCCCCTGCCTTTATGACGACCTGGCCGCCGGAATCCGGCGTCCCGTGGAAATCGAAGACGACCTCGTCATCTCCGCCGAAGTCGGCCGACACGAGCCCGGCCAGATAGGGCTCGGCCGAGAGGTCCACCTTGTAGGCGCTGGCGGCGCGATCGAGGTGCTGGACGCCGGCCATTACGTAGGAGTCCGATCCCAGATCGAACTTGACCATCTGACTTGTGCTGCGGGTGATGGCCTGGCTACGGGCCAGGGCCAGGTCGGCGGCGATTCGTTTGGCGGCGCCCTCGGCCCGCTGCCGTGCGATCGAGTTGGCGAAGCGTGGCGCGGCGATGGCGGCGACGACGCCGATGATGGACACAACGATGACCAGCTCGATCAGGCTGAAGGCCTGCGCGATGCCGCCCCGACAGCGTGCTTGTGGTGTACCCACCATACGAGTTGACGCCAGCGCCGGTTCCCGTGCCGGTGGCCGATCCCGACCCCGGCTGCCCTCACGACCCAACGGATTGAAGCTGTATTGGAGTATCGGCGTGGCGAGATCAGCACTGTGGCAAGTGCGGTTGGGTAAGGAGCTTTCTTAAGGGCCAATAACAGATGACACACGGCCCCCGACAATTGGGCGCTGCGGATCGACGTTCTCTCTGGGAGAGGCGCCGTGACCGAATGTCGGTTTTCAACTCGGACCTGGTCACGGCACCCGAGGTGGGCCGTCACTTCCGGCCGTGGCACTGCTTGAACTTCTTTCCGCTGCCGCAGGGGCAGGGATCGTTTCGGCCGACCTTGGGCTGGTCGCGACGGATGGTCTCGACCTTCTGGCCGGCTCCCTGGGCCTGCATGGCGGCCTGATAGTCGGCGCTGGCCCCGGTGAAGCCGGCGCCGGTGGCGTCGGCGTGCATGGCCTGCATGGGCGATGCGGGGCGGCGTTCGGCCTCCGGGGGGGCGCCCGGCGTGGCGTGGACCTTGAGGATCAGGTCGACGATCCTGGCCCGCAGCCGGGACCACATTTCGTTGAAGAGTTCGCGGCCCTCGATGGCGTACTGGCTCTGCGGGTGGGTCTGGTCGCCGCCGAGCGGTCGCTGCTTGATGGCATCCTCGAGGCGATCCATCTCCCAGAGGTGGTCCTTCCAGACTTGGTCGTACAACTGGAGCAGGACGCGGTGCTCGAGTTGGGCCAGTTCCCAGGTGAGCATGAGGCGGCCGATGTCGAGCAGGGCCTGTCGCGGGTCTTCTTTCTGGAGTTCGAAGCGCTTCTTGCTCCAGGCGGGCCCGAAGCGCTGGGCGGCCCACTGCTCGAGTTCTTCGCCCTGGTGGCGCGAGAGGGCTTCATCGACCTGCCGTTCCAGGCGGTCGCCTTCCAGGAATTGCTCGTTGAGCTTGACCAGCTCGTCGCGAACGTCCTGGAGCGTGCGTCCCTCGAGACGGTCGGGCTTCCATCCCAGGCGGTACTTGCTGTTGGTCCAGTCGAGGACGGCCTGGGCCAGGAGGGCCTTGTTGGTGCCGGCGAGAGCGGCGGACTTGGCCACGGTGTAATCGACGGGGTACTCGATCTCGCGGCGCCTGTACTTGGCGCGGACGAGTTGCTCGATCTTGTCGGCTACCGCGCCCGGAGGCAGCTCTTTGGCCTCGGCGGCACCGAAGTCGATGTCGAATCGCGAGCGAGCCCACTCACCCAGGGCCGAGTAGGGATAATCCGGGTCGGTGAACTTGACGATCCCGTCGAGGTTGAGGTGGTCGAAATAATCCTCGGCCGACTCGATCAGCAGGTCGGTGATCTGGTCGGCATCCATCTTGCGGAGCTGGTTCTTGCTGACGGCGACCTTGTAGGCCCGCTGGACCCAGGCCTGCAGCCCGCCCAGGTCCCATGAGGACGGATCCTCATCCGGGTCCACGTACTCACCGATGGAACGGCGGATGGACTCGCGGGCCTCGTCCTTGGCCGTGGCCCGAATCAGGCTCTGGACCCGCTCGGGCGGCTGGTCGGCGACGTCGGAGGCGGAGATGGGCACCTGGAGGTCCTCGCGGCACCAGTCCACGATGCACTGGGCGTTGTAGCCTCCGGAGAGGAAGTTGCCGACGGCCTCGTCCACGGCCTGGCGGATGATGTCCATGATCCGATGGCGCAGGCCGTGGCCCTCCAGGATCTCCTGTCGGGCGTCGTAGAAGGCCTTGCGCTGATAGTCCATGGGCTCGTCCCATTCGAGCAGGTTCTTGCGGGTGGAGAAGTTGCGTTCCTCGACCTTTCGCTGGGCCTTCTCGATGCCCTTGGTGAGCTGCTTCATCTCGATGGCGGCCTCGCTGGACTCGAAGGCGTGCTTGCTCATCATCTTGAGCATCCAGTCGGGCATGAAGAGCTTGAGCAGGTCGTCCTCGAGGGAGAGGAAGAATCGCGAGCTGCCGGGGTCTCCCTGCCGCCCGCTGCGTCCGCGGAGCTGGTTGTCGATGCGGCGGGCCTCGTGCCTCTCGGTGCCGATGATGTGCAAGCCGCAGGGGACGTTGATGGGGCAGACCTTCCGGCCCAGGTCGGGGAAACGCGGGTCCAGCTTGGGCTTGAAGCAGTGGGCGCAGTTGGTGACCGGGCCGTACTCCTCGCAGCGGAGGCAGCACTTGGTCACTCCGGGCGGGTAGAGCCGATGGTCGATGACCGGCAGTGACACCGCGCTGTCATCCTGGGGGCCGGCGTGGCCGGAGCCGTGGCCGTCGCCGCCGTTTGCGGCCTCGGGCGCGTCGATCGGCTGGTCCAGGCGGTCTCCCCGGGGGGGGACCTTGCAGACCTGGTAGACCACGCCCTCCTCGAGCTTGATGTCGGTTCCACGCCCGGCCATGTTGGTGGCGATGGTCACGTTTCCCAGCGGCGTCTTGTCGCCGCGTGTCGGCAGGGTACGGTGCCCGGCCTTGGCGATGATCTCCGCCTCTCGGGCGTGGTTCTTGGCGTTGAGCACCTCGTGCTCGATGCCGTAGGTGCGTTCCAGCAGGCGGGAGAGTCTCTCGGAGTTCTCGACGCTGGTGGTTCCGACCAGCACGGGTCGCCCGCTGGCCAGGTCACCCATTTCCTCGTCGTGGATCTGGAGCATGAAGTCGAGCACGCTGCGGTCGCCGTACTGAGCCTGGTTGAACTGTTCGAGGGCGGCGTCGATCCGCGAGGTGTCCCGCCCCAGGCGGGCATGGATCGGGCGCAGAGCGGCGAGCACGTTGGCAATGACAAAGGGGTCGGCCGGCCGACCGCGACGACCGCACTCGTGAATCTCCTCGACGATGGCCCGGTATTTCTCGTCGACGTCGCGGTAGATGCGGTCGTTGTAGTCTATGCGGTTGACCGGGCGGTTGGTGGGGATCTCGACCACGTCGAGCTCGTAGATCTTCATGAACTCGGTGGCCTCGGTGAGGGCGGTTCCGGTCATGCCCGCGAACTTGTCGTACAGGTGGGCATAGTTCTGGATGGTGATGGTGGCCAGGGTCTGGGTTTCCTGCTTGACCCGGACGGCCTCCTTGGCCTCGACGGCCTGATGCAGTCCGTCGGACCACTGCCGTCCGGGCATGAGCCGGCCGGTGAACTGATCGACGATGATGACCTCACCGTTCTGGACCACGTAATCCTTGTCCCGCTCATAGACCTTGTGGGCCCGCAAGGCGTTCTCGAGCAGGTGGGGCCACTCGACGTTGGGCCCGGCGTAGAGGCTGCCGATGTCCAGGGCCTCCTGTGCGAAGGTGACGCCGTCGTGCGTGATCTGGGCCTGCTTGCGGTCGCGCTGGACGACGAAGACGCGGTAGTACAGGTCGGCGGCGGAGTCGCCCAGAACCTCGGCCTGGAACCGCTGGAGGGCCTCGGTCTGGTCGTCGGTCAGGAAGTCGGGGCCCAGCATGCCGATCTGCTTGTCGTCGCTGTCTTCGCCGTCGTCGGTCCGGGTCTGGGAGGCCGGCTGCGGCGCCCGCCCGTTGCCGCGGTAGCCCAGAATCCTCATGGCGTCATCGAGCTTGGGGATGTTCTGTGGGTCGCCCTGATAGCGGCCCACGATCGACCGGAGGCGACGGTCGAGCTGGTTCTGCTTGCGGACCATGTCGGCCGCGACCTTGTCGGCCCGCGGATAACGGGACACGTCATCGCCGGCCGGACCGGAGATGATGAGGGGCGTGCGGGCCTCGTCGATCAGCAGGGAGTCCACCTCGTCGATGATGGCGAAGTCCAGCGGCCCCTGGGCCTGGTCCTCGGCCCGGGTCTTCATGTTGTCGCGCAGGTAGTCGAAACCGAACTCGCTGTTGGTTCCGTAGGTGATGTCGGCGGCGTAGGCCGCCCGTCGAATGCCCTCTCGCCCGCCGGGGTCGACCTGGGACTGGATGTAGCCGACGGTCATGCCCAGCATCTCGAAGACGGGTCGGGCGAACTCCGCGTCGCGGCTGACCAGGTAGTCGTTGGCGGTGATGACGTGGACCTTTTTGCCCTGCAAGACCTTCAGGAAGGCGGCGATGTGGCAGACGATGGTCTTGCCCTCGCCGGTCTTCATCTCGGCGATGGTCCCGTCGTAGAGGACGAAGCCGCCGATGATCTGGCAGTTGAAATGGCGGTGCTGCTGGGTGCGGCGTGAGGCCTCGCGCACCAGGGCCGCCGCCTCACAGAAGTACAGGTCGGCGATCTTGCGGTCCAGCTTCTTGATCTGCCTGCGATACTCCTTCTCGCGCACGCGGCGCTGCTCGGGGGAGAGGTGGGCGTAGGGGGCCTCGAACTCCTCGACCAGGGGCTTGAACCTGGTCCGCAGAGCATCGGCCCGCTCGCGGAGTTGCTCGTCGGTCAGGGCGCGGTACTCGGCCTCGGCGCCGTCCACCGCGTCGGCCCGAGGGCGTAAGCGCTTGAGCAGACGTTCGTTGCGCGATCCGATCAGGCGCTTACACGCCCCGGCCACGCTTTTGGCGATCACAACGGGATAACTTGCAAGCGACATGTTGGGTCCCTGTCGTGTTGTTGGAGGAAGTTCGGGTCACCATACCACGGCCGACACGTCGGCCGCCGGTCAGGGACCGTACAACCCTCCCAGGCGCGACAGGTTCACCCGGCGGGCGTGTTCGACCAGGACCGCGGTGGTGGCCACGCTGCGGTTGCCGTGAAGGACCACCGCACCCGTGAATGGCGGTGGGAGGGTGGATGCAGGCACGCCCGCGATTTGGGCGGGCCCGGCGGGAGCCGCACTCCAGGTCGCCACCAGGCTGCGATCCGCCAGTCGGAACGACGCCCGGACCTCCTGTCCGCAGGCGAGCAGGACGGCGGCCGACGCCAGGGCCAGGCACCCCGCCGAGCCAGTGACCGCCACCCACCGCCCCCGGATACCGGGGCGATCCAACCGGGATTGCTCCGTCCACATAACCATTGCATGGGGATTATACCTCGGTCGGCAGGGGATGGCGCGAAAAACCGGCCCCGGTCGCGGCAGGCCGCAACCGGGGCCGGGCTCGTGTTCAGTTGTGTCAGCCGAGCCGGGGCCACCGGCTCAGGCGGCCGCTCCGGCACGGTCCGTCATCACCACCTCCGCCGACGGGCGACCATCGTGGCCGCCAGGGCCATGGCGGTCAGCAGCGTGGGCATCAGGACGCCGAGCCCGCAGAGCCCGCGCCCCGCCCCGCCGGACGAACGGCCGGTGATAACGACGCCGTCGCCGTCGGGCGTCGGGTTGCCCGGCTCGCCGCCGGGTTGGCCGCCCGTGTCGGTCGGGTTGAACGTAACCCGCATGGCCGAGCTGACCGACTTGCCGCCGAACCCGTCGTCGACCGTGACGAAGAAGTCGTAGGTTCCCGGTGGCAGGCAGGGGTCGGCCACGTCGATGCACTGATCGGCCGTGCTACGGAAGCGGACCACCAGCGTCGGGCCGGTCAGCGGCGTGGCGAAGGTCAGGTCCAGGTCGTCCACAAAGACCTGCCAGGTGTAGGTCAGCGAATCGCCGTCGGCGTCCGTGGAAATCGTGGCGTCCAGGATCAGCTCGCCGGCGGCGTTGACCACTGCGGGCGCTGTGGCGATTCTGGCCACCGGGTTGTGGTTGGAGCGTTGGGTGACTTCGACCACGCGGCTGATTGAATCCGACAGGCCGCCCGGATCGGTGACCGTCAGGGTCACGTCGTAGCTGCCGGGATGGTCGAAGGTGTGCTTGGGATTGACCACGTTGGAGCTGTCGCCGTCGTCGAAGTCCCAGTCGTAGCTCAGGACGTCGCCGTTGGGATCGCTGGAGGTGGAGGTGAAGTCCACGGTCAGCGGGCCGGGCCCGCTGGCCGGCTCGGGGGTGAAGTCCGCGACGGGGGCCGTGTTCTGGCCATCGCCGTCATCGGAGGGCGGGACCACGATCACGTCATCGGCGAAGACCCCGGCGTTGCCGTCGGCGTCCAGGACGGTCAGTTGTACCCTGAAGGCGCCGGTTTTCTGGAACTGGTGCGGAATCACGGGATTGGTCGTGGATTGGACGGCGGTCCTGGGGGTCCTCTGAACCGCTGGCATCGAACGTGTACGAGACCCAGGACTCGGGGTCCACGGTGTAGGTGAACCTCGCTTCCGGGGCGTCGGGTGAGTCGACCGCCTCGACAACGCGGACCTGTTTGGTGGCGGAGAACCCGGGCCGGCAGTTGGTGTCGTACCGCAGGGTGAAGGTCACCCGATAGGTTCCCACGGTCGTGTAGGTGTGGGTCGTGTTCAGGCCCGTGGCCGAGCTGCTGTCGCCGAAGTTCCAGGAATAGCTGACGGCGGATTCGTCGTTCGGCTCGATGGTCAGGCCTTCGGCCTTGAACTGGACCTCCTTCTTGACCGCGACCGTGCTGGGAGTGGCGGTGAAGGCCACGGTGGGCAACTTCAGGCCGGGGGTCAGCGGCGGGTCGTCCAATCGTGCCACGTTGGTGTCACCGACCGAGTCGGTCACCTCGAGCGTCACCTCGGCGCAGTACCAGGTGAGGTGGTCCGGATCCTCCGGGAAGTACCGGTGCTCGGGCGGATCCATCTCCGTGGAGGTGGAGTTGCGTCGGTCGTCGAAGGTCCACAGGTACTGCAGCGGCAGGTCCTCGGGGTCCTCCGACTTGCTGCCGGAGAAGCGCACGTCGTAGGGGAACGTGCCGTCCGGCGTCTGAATGGTGTACTCGATCACGGCCGTCGGCCCCTGGTTCAAGACGCGGATCGGGATCTCGTCCGTACCGAACGCGCCGGTCGCGGGGTTGGTGGCGGTCAGCGTGACCGAGAAGGTCCCCGGCCGCTTGAAGGTGTGCTCGACCTCGGCGCCGCTGGCCGGCGAACTGCCATCGCCGAAGTTCCAGGTGAACGTCAGGCTGGGCGCCCCGTTGGGGTCGGACCGGCTGGCGTCGAACACCACGGTCAGCGGGGGCGGGCCGACTTCGGGAGAGGCGTCGATTTCCGCGATGGGATTGTCGAGGACGGTCTGGTTCTTGACCGTCAGCCCCTCGCTGTAGGCCGTCAGACCCGTGGTCACGAAGGTGAACTGGTCGCCCTTGGCGAACGGTTTGGGGCTGGGCAGGCCCAGGTCCTGCTCGGAGCGGACGCGGAACTGGACCTCGCCTCTGGAAGAGGAGTAATTCTGGTTGGTCAGGGCGTTGGGATGTTGTTTGGAGACCGAGCCCTGGACGGACCAAGTTGTCCCGTTGTCCAGGCAGGTGACAGTCCACCCCTCGAGCTTGCTGGTGGCGTGGTTGACGATGGGTCCGGCACTCGGCGTGGCCGGCGAGGTGAGCTTGCCGTTGGTCTTGTTGGTGCGGGCGGGCAGGACGTCGCCGATCCACGGTTCGGAGCTGCCCTCCTCGCCGACGCCGGGCACGAGCTTGCAGTAGATGAAGTATCGGCCGTCCGCGACACCAGCAGCCGGGTGGTCCGACTGGTCGGTGTTGAGAGTCAGGTCCCAGGGCATGGTTCCCGACTCGAGGATTCGCGGCGTCTCCTTTCCACGACTGTGGTTCGGCGGCGTGGCGACGGGGAATCCGTTGTGGGTCGGGGCGTCGTTCGTGTCGAAGGCCTTGCTGTCCCGGATGTAGTAGAACTGCAGCGTGGTGCCGGCATACAGGTCGTAGGCCTGGTAGGCGATGGTGTAGACGTTGCCCACCGTGGATCCGCCCGGCGGGTCGACGAAGGTCAGGCTGGGCACCACCGTCGGGGTCCACCTGAACTTCACCCTTGTGCCGGTTGCGGACTGGTTGATCTCGGTGATATCGAGGCCGCTGAAGGCCCCGCCGTGCCAGCGACTGTGGGCCCAGGGGAAGGTGTCATAGCTCCACACGGTCGTGCCGGTGTTGCCGGGGAAGGGGTCGCCGGCGTCGCCGCCGTTGATACCGGCATCGAGCTGGTAGAGGCCGTCGGCCTGAATGATGTTCCAGGTGAAGGGATCGCCCTGCTGTGGCGGGACGCCTTCGTCGTTGCCCACCACATCGGTGTGCAGGATCAGCAGGCCCTGCCCGGGCATGAAGCGGTCGAAGAACCCGGCGCCGGGGAAACCGGCCCGCCAGAAATAGAACCGCTCGCGAGCCTGGGATTTCCTCGGCTGGGTCGGGTCCGGGATCACCAGGGGGTTAGCGAAGTAGTAGTAGGTGGCGTTCTTGGACGTCTCGGCGTTGGGGAAGGTGATTTCGCGTTCCACGCCGGGGGTGAGCGTCGTTCTGAGGTCAACCAGCTGGATCCACTCGGAGTATTCGCTCTTGAGGTCCGCGACGGGGTGCACGGGGTGCCCGCTATGCCCGCCGCTGGCCATGACGCCCCAGGTGCCCACCGGCTGGCGCACGTTGACCGGGTTGGGCTGGTAGACCTCGTAGTCGTAGAGGTCCGGGTAGCCCTCCCAGGAGTGCCCGTATTCGTGGGCCGAATACTTGATAGCGTAGGGGGCGCAGTCCCCGTCGCACGGCATGTCCCGGTCAATCTTGGCGGGCAGGTCGTGGAACCACAGGTCCTGGTTGTAGTACAGGGCGCTGGTCTGGCTGGGCAGCGGGCGGGCGTCGGCCGCCGGCGGATGCTGCCCCGGGTTGCCCTCACCGATGACGCCAATCGAAGGCAGGTTCGGCGGGCGGTCCTGGGTGTGGATCGGATAGAAGGATGGGGCACTGGGGAAGAGCCCGGCGGCGCCGCCCGCGCCGTCCGCGAACGAGTCGGGCGGGAATAGCACGATGCCCGACACCAGGCCCTCTCGAACATTGGAAATGATTCCGTTGTTGGACCAGCCGCGGACTTGGGCCACCCTGGCCAGCGAGTTGGTGTCCCGGAAGAGGTCGAAGTCGGTGGAGTAGTCCAGGACCTCGATGCAGTCCTCCAGCAGGCGCCGCCGGTTGAACGGATAAACGCTGCTCGTCCCGTCGTTTGGCGTGCCGAAGATGGAGTCTGTGCTGTAGTTGGCCGACCCGGCGGGTCGCACCTCGCCCTGGTCGATCAGACCGTCGAGGTTGTAGTCCCGGAAGCCGCAACCGTCGGGCGCCGGGTCACTGTCCACGTTCTGGCCGAAGCCGGAGGCCGGCCCGGCGTAGGGGTGGGTAGTCC
>Ga0307380_10006453_pt1 | contig 15415 bp, 10 predicted proteins | sample UN3MG_FD_202239 | JGI IMG/M metagenome (GOLD analysis project Ga0307380, IMG submission 202239) | Soil microbial communities from Risofladan, Vaasa, Finland - UN-3 | ecosystem: Environmental > Terrestrial > Soil > Coastal area > Acid sulfate soil | place: Finland: Risofladan, Vaasa | collected...
TCATCCTGCCGCGCCGCTCCCTGCGCCCATTGCTTCGCCCGCGATCCTTGCCTACCGCGCGACCTTGGGTTCAATTCCCTCAGTTGCTCCCTTAGCAGCGTGACCTCCTGGTTGCTGAGTTTCCTGTAGAACTCGACGAGCTTCGCGGAAACGCCCGGACCGGTCACAATCGCGCCGTCCGTATCGTTGAGGCGCTGTCCGCCCAACCTGACCTGGAACGTGGTTCCCTGCTGTCCGCCGGCCGGATAGACGAAACCGATATAGGGCGTCGCCTGCCCCCGCGCCTCCGGCGCCATCGCCAGCAACCCGGCCAGTCCCAAGATCGGAAGCCATAAAACTCTGCTCATGAGCCGCTCCATTTTCTGCACGGTCAGAACCATACGCGAAGGTTGTTGTAGGTTAAGCGGGATCTTGGCCTCCGGGGGCGATCCACCCGTTCGGCAGCGATTGCTACATGATCTCCGTCAGAAGCCCGGCCGACTTCGCACCTTCCGATGCGGCGGGCAACACGTGGGCCTCCAAGCCCAACGGATGGGGCAGTTTGGCGCCCGCGTCGATGCCGGCCAACTGATAGATGCTGCCAAGGAGATCCACCGGATAGACGGGCCGGTCCTTGACCTCTTCGGCATTTTCATCCGACGAGCCGACCACCTGGCCGCCCTTGAATCCGCCGCCGGCGACCAGGACGGTGAAGACCTTGCCATAATGGGTGCGACCGCCGTTCCAAGGCGGTTGCCAGTCCACCTTGGGGCCTCGGCCGAACTCGCCGCAACACCAGACGAGTGTGGTCTCCAGCAAGCCGTGATCCTTCAAATCCTGCAAGAGCATCGCCAGCCCTTGGTCCAGTTGCGGCACCTGCCGGCGCATGGTCTCGAAGTGATTCTTGTGCGTGTCCCAGCCTCCGGGGTAGTTGATGGTGATATAGGGGACCCCGGTCTCGACGAGCCGTCGCGCCACCAGGCACTCCTGCCCGAACGTGTGGCGGCCGTAGCGATCCCTCAATTCCGGCTCTTCCTTGGAGAGATCGAACACCTCTTTGCCTGCGCCCAAGATCAATTCATAGGCCGCTTCCTTGGCGTCCTTCGCGGCCGCCAACTGGGGACTGCCCGCCATCGCGGCGCCCATCACGTCCATCTTGTCGAGCAATTCGCGCCGGGCCTTTTGCCGCTCGTCGGTGATACCCCTGGCGACGACGCCTTCCACCTCGAATCGGGCCGCGTTCGGGTCGCCGCCCGTGCCAAAGGGTTTGAACTTCGGTCCCAGAAAGCCCTCTTCGGAAAACCGCCCCGCCGGCTTGGTCAGCACCACGTAGGGCGGAATCATCCCCTTGTATTCCGGACTCTTGAACAGCGCGAACACGGCCCCGACGCTCGGATAAGCCAGCCGCTCGCCGGACGTGTGCCCGGTCTGCATCAGGTAGGCCGCCGTTTCATGGCCGTTGATGCCGTGGGTCATGCTGCGGATGAGGCAGTACTTGTCGGCCTGCTTGGCCAGCTCGGGAAACAGGGCGCCGAGCTGGATTCCGTCCACGTTGGTCGGGATCACCTTGTCGAACTCACCCAGGTATTCCCGGCCCGAGTCCGGTTTCGGATCCCACGTGTCGTTGTGCGACATGCCGCCCCATAGAAAGATCTGAATGACCGACTTGGCCTTGACTTTGGCCGGCGATTTGGCCGGCTCCGCCGCGGCCGCCAAGGCATGCGAGCCGAAGCGGTCGGCCAGCAGCATCCCCCCCGCGCCGTAGAGGCCCCGGCGCATCGCTTCACGTCGGGAGATTCGCGCACCGTTGTCCGAAATGCGGTTCGTGCTCATGTTCTCGATTTCCTTTCATCAATTCGAGTCTCTTCCCTACGGCGCTCGCGAATGAAAAGCTGTGAGTTGTGTGCGTCTAACGTTCTCTTCTAGGAGTTCCGCAAGAATCAGTGTCGATAAAGAAACTCCGTGTTGTTGATCAAGGCCCAGGTGACGTCGATCGCCGCTTCGTTCTTGGAGCGGGTAGACTCGACGTACTCCGCCACCGTCTTCAGTTCCTCGTCGGTCGGCCGGCGCGAAAGAACGGTCAGGTAAAGCTCCTCCACGATGTCCCCCGGTTTGCGGCCGGTAGCGAAGATCGCCTTGAGCTTGGGGCCTCGTTCAAGCTTCTGCTGAATATGGCTCGAATTCAGCATGTGCAGCCACTGGGGGGGGACGGGCTTGTTGTTGCGCTCGTTCTCCATGCCCGTGGCCCGCGCCGAACGTCCGAACAAGGTCAAAAAGGGACTGCTGATGCTCCCGTCCGCCACCGCAATCGCAGGCATGTCTTGCGGAATATAGGTAAAAGGCTCCGGGATGGCGCTGGTGTAAAGATCGGACGTGCCGGTGAACTTGTTGATGGCGTCGATCAACACCTCGGCCTCCAATCGGCGCAGCGGGTAGCTGGCAAAATTGGCCTCCGCTTGGGGGTCCTTGAACCGGGACATGGAGGAAAACTGATACGTGGTGGAGGTCAGAATCATCCGGTAAAGGCCCTTCAGATCATAGTCGCTCGCGATGAACTCCTTCTCCAGATAGGCGAGAAGTTCGGGATTGCTCGGCGGATTGTCCTCGCGAATGTCGTCCGGCTCGTGGATGATGCCGCGCCCCAGCAGCCACGCCCAAACGCGGTTCACGATGCTCCGCGTGAACCAAGGGTTCTCCGCCCGTATCAGCCAATCGGCGAAGACCTCCCGGGGATCCCGGTCGGGCGGCAACTGGATCTCGGTTCCGTCGGGAAAGACCGCCGTCAGTGTTTCGCTGTTGGTCGGCGGCGCGGTCTCTTCTTCCGACGCGTCGCCGGTGACCTCTGTCGACGTGGTGACCTTGGCGTGTCCCGGCGCGATGTTGCCGGGCACGGCGCAGCAGTGGAGAGGGTCCCAAAAAACGTTTTCCTCCTTCCACTCGCTGGTGGGCTTGTAACCGACCTGCGAGAAGAAGACCGCCGTGCCCGGTAAACGGTCTTTCGGCCAAGAATCGGTTCGCGATCCCATGAACGTCAAGGCCACGGCGGTGGCGATGTTTTCCGGAGTCTTGCTCTGGATGGCGCGGTAGAAATTGACCGGGCCCACGCGGAAATTGCTGCCGCTGGAAGTGAGCATCTCCCGGACGAATTGGTCATACGGCTTGTTCTCTGCGATGGACGCCCGGACCCACCGATGATACGCCTGCGCCGCATTGGGCCAGAGATTGACGGGGAATTCCGCCTTGATTCGGAGGATGTCGCTCCATTTCATGGACCAGTAATCCACAAACTCATCCCGCTCCAGCAGACGATCGATCAAGGCACCGCGTTTGTTCTTCGTGTCCGGATCCTCGATGAACCCCCTGGCCTCTTCCGCGGTGGGCAGCGTGCCGATCACGCCCAGATAAGCGCGACGGACAAACACCGCGTCGGAGCAGAGGACGGGCTGGACGTCCAACGACGCCAACTTGGAAAAGACGATCTTATCAAGCCGGCTCGCAGGCTTCGCCGGGGCAGAACTCTCAAAAACGTTCGCCGCCTTCTCGGGTGTCGCGGCTCCGCCCGCGACGGCCAAGACGACAACCGTCAAAGCTAATGATGTCTTCCTCATGCGTTTTCAACTCCGGAAGGGGATCACCCTATTACGCTCAGCGCCCAAACGACATCGCACATTCGATCCGAGATTCCCCATTGGCAGTGCGCCCGAAGCCGATCCAGGCTCGCGTACCAGCCATCTTACCAAAGCGCCCCCTACCAATGTCTAGGGCCCGAGGCGGTTCTCTGTGATTGGCAGCCATCTTCGTTCGCCTCCACAAACGGATCACGAAAAGCCGTAATCCTGGGGGGGCCGCTAAAGGGTAGTCCCCGAAAAAGGGGGCAGACTACCGGGCTTCCAGGCAGGACAGGGGGGGCCGTCCGGGGAATGTCGCTCTTGAGGGGACATAGCTCCCTCGTTTCAGTAAACCCTGAACGGCGATAGAAGTTTCGCATTTGCCTTAGGAACAGCGAATTTCCTGCCGGCAAGCGCCGCCAGTCGCCGGTTGCCGAGCCGGACGTGCGGTTGGAGACATTGAAGCTCGGCGCGAGCCAACTCGTCCCCATCCTCCAGCGGTGTTTCTCGCCATTGGCCCCCTCGCCCCCTCCGGGGGGGGTCGGCCACAACCTCTCTCGTTCCTGCCTCGACGCGGGAACGCGCCGCCGGGCCCTTGACTGCCCCGAATTGTGAACATAGAATCACAATGGGAGGCAAGCCATGAGCGACCAGAAACTGGATACCGAAATCCGCAAGGAACAGATCGCCGAAGCGGCGTTGGGGCTGTTGGCCAGCCAGGGGTTGGGGCGGCTGAGCATCGCCGCGGTCGCCCGGCGCGTCGGGCTGGTGCCTTCGGGGATCTATCGCCACTTTGCTGGCAAGGACGAGATGCTCGAAGCGGTCCTCGGGCTGTTGGAGCGGCGGATCGGCGAGATCCTCCAGACGGCCGAACAGGCGACCCCCGACCCCGTGGAACGGCTCCGCAAGGTGCTGATGGGGCACGTCCGGTTTATCCGGGAAGGCCGGGCGATTCCGCGAATGATCTTCGCCGACGACGGGGCCAAGTTCTCCCCCACACTCCGGTCGCGAGTCCTCGCAATCTTGCAGGGATACATGGGACGCGTGGCCGAGTTCATCCTGCAAGGGCAGCAGCAGGGCAGCATCCGCCCGGAACTCGACCCCCAGACGCTCGCGATGATGTTTTTCGGGATCGTGGTGCCGGCAGGCATCCTCTGGCACCTGACCGATGGGGGCTTCGACGTAACCAAACATGCCGAGCGGGCGTGGCAGGTCTTTTCCCAGGCGATCCAACCGTCCAAGACGTAGACTTCCCTGAAAACCACGTGAATGCCAATTCACAATCGTCGGGTGTGAATGACGGTTCACCAGGAGAGCGGCAATGACCATCAAGAAGGCCGTCGGCGTTGCAGTTGCCCTCGTTGCGATTGCCGCCGGCGCGTCGGGGTACTGGCTCTTCGCCAATCGGGCCGGGAACCATCAGGGCGCGATTCGCGTCTCGGGGAACATCGAGATCACCGACGCCGAACTGAGCTTCAAGATCCCCGGGCGGGTCGAACAGCGACTGGTCGACGAGGGACACTTCGTCGAACGGGGCCAGCCGGTGGCGGATCTCGAGCGATCCGACCTGGAGCAGGAAGTCGCCATGCGGCACGCCGACCTGGAAGCCGCCAAGGCCGCCTGGGAGGAGTTGAACAACGGGTCCCGACCGGAGGAGAAGAAGGCGGCCCATGCGGCCGTCGATGCCGCCGAGGCCACCTGGCTCGACCTCAAGGCCGGAAGCCGCGACGAGGAAATCGAAGCGGCCAAGGCCGAACTGGCCGAGGCCCAAGCGCAGTTCGATCAATGGGAAAGCGACTACGCGCGGACGTCGGAACTGGTGGAGAGGAACGCGATTTCCCGCCAAGACTACGATCGCGTGCGGGCATCGCACAAGGCCGCCGAGGAAAGAGTCAAAGCGGCCACCCAGAGGCTCGCACTGGCCCGAGCGGGCTACCGACAGCACCGCATCGAGCAGGCGGAGGCTGCGAAGCGCCAGGCCGAGGCCGAGCTGGCCCTCGTGCTGGAAGGCCCCCGCGCGGAGAAGATCGCGCAGGCCACGGCTCGGCGAAAACAGGCCGAGGCCGCGCTGCGCCTGGCTGAAACGAAGCTGGGCTACGCGCGGCTGGTCTCGCCGATGAACGGCGTGGTGCTCTCCAAGAACGTGGAGCCCGGCGAGTACGTCGCCCCCGGCACGCCCGTGGTCACCGTCGGCGATCTGGAGCACCCTTGGCTGCGGGCCTACATCAACGAGACGGATCTGGGCCGCGTGAAGCACGGCCAGAAGGTCCGCCTGACCACCGACACCTATCCGGGCAAGGTCTACGAAGGACGCATCTCCTTCATCGCCTCGGAAGCGGAGTTTACGCCCAAGAACGTGCAGACGCAGAAGGAGCGTGTCAAGCTCGTCTACCGGATCAAGATCGACGTGGCCAATCCCGAGTCGGAGCTGAAGCCCGGCATGCCGGCCGACGCCGAAATCCTCCTGGGCACCGACGAGAATCCCTGATGGAAGCCATCCGAGCCGAACACCTGACGAAGAAGTTCGGGGACTTCGCGGCCGTCGACGACCTGTCGCTGACCGTCTCGGAAGGCGAGATCTTCGGTCTCGTCGGGCCGGACGGAGCGGGCAAGACGACGACGATGCGGCTTCTCACGTCGATCATGGAGCCCACCTCGGGCGAGGCGTGGGTGGCCGGCGCCCACGTCGTTCGGGAAGCGGAGACCGTGAAAGAGCGCATCGGCTACGTGAGCCAGCGATTCGGCCTCTACCCGGACCTGACCGTCCAGGAGAACATCGACTTCTACGCCGACGTCTACGACGTTCCCCGCAAGGGCAGAAAAGAGAGAATCGACCGCTTGCTGGCGTTCAGCAACTTGGGGCCCTTCAGGCGGCGGCTGGCCGGGAACCTCTCCGGGGGCATGAAGCAGAAGCTCGGCCTCGCCTGCGCCCTGGTGCACACGCCCAAGGTCCTCTTTCTCGACGAGCCGACCAACGGCGTCGACCCCGTCTCCCGCCGCGACTTCTGGCGAATCCTCTACCAACTGCTCCGCGAGAACGTGGCGATCTTCGTCTCCACCGCGTATCTCGACGAGGCCGAGCGGGCCAATCGCATCGGGCTCATCAGCCACGGCAAGCTATTGGCCTGCGGAACCCCGGAAGAAGTCAAGCAGCTCATGCGGGGAACCGTGCTGGAGATCCGCTGCCGGGAGCCGCGCCGTGCCGTGGCCACGTTGCGGGAGAAGCTTCCGGCCGATTCGGTGGGCCTGTTCGGCGACCGCGTGCACGTGGTCACCGGCTCGCCGCAGACGACGACCGACCGCGCCGTAGCGATCCTCAGCGACGCGGGCTTCCCCGTCTCCGGAATCCGCACCGTGGAACCGTCGCTGGAAGACGTGTTCGTCTCCGTGCTCGTCGGGCGAGAAGGGGACGGGCGATGAGCGCCGGCGAGCAACAGAAGGCCGTCGTGGTCGAGAGCCTGGTGAAGCGGTTTGGGCGGTTCACGGCGGTCGACCACGTCAGCTTCCAGGTGGATCACGGCGAGATCTTCGGATTCCTCGGTCCCAACGGAGCGGGCAAATCGACCACGATCCGCATGCTCTGCGGGATTCTCAAGCCCACGGAGGGCTCGGGCACGGTCGCCGGGTTCGACGTCCGCACGCAGTCGGAGCAGATCAAGGCCCACATCGGCTACATGAGCCAGAAGTTCTCGCTCTACCAGGACCTCACGGTCGAGGAGAACATCGACTTCTACAGCGGCATCTATCGGATTCCGTCGGGTGAGAAGGCCGAGCGGAAGCGGTGGGTTCTGGAGATGGCCGGGCTCACCGAACACCGGAAACGTCCGACCGCGATCCTTTCCGCGGGTTGGAAGCAGCGTCTGGCGCTGGGCTGCGCGATCTTGCACAAACCGCCGATCCTCTTTCTCGACGAGCCGACTTCCGGCGTCGACCCCATCAGCCGGCGCCAGTTCTGGGACCTGATCTACGAGATGTCGAGCCGTGGCGTCACGGTCTTCGTCACCACGCACTACATGGACGAGGCCGAGTACTGCGATCGCCTGGGGCTCATCTACCGCGGAGAGCTGATCGCGTTGGGGACCGCCGACCGGCTCAAGACCGAGCTGATGCAGGAAACCGTGCTCGACGTGCTCTGCGACCGGGCGGAGACCGCGATGGTCGACGTCGAAGGGCTCCCGTCGGTCAAGGAGGCCGCCCTGTTCGGGCGCGGGCTGCACGTGGTGGCCGAGGACGGCCGGCGCGCGGCCGCCGAGATTCGCCGTCTGCTCGAAGGCCAGGGCCGGCGCGTCGAGCGGGTCGAAGAGATCGTCCCCTCGCTGGAAGACGTGTTCGTCTCCTTGATCGAGGCCCGCGATCGGGCCGAAGCGCCCCTGGCGGAGGTGCGACGATGAAACCTCGCCGTGTCTGGGCCGTGGCACGCAAGGAGTTCCTCCACGTTCTGCGCGATCCGCGCAGCCTGGGGATGGCCGTCGCGATCCCCGTGCTGATGCTGATCCTCTTCGGCTACGCGCTCACGTTGGACGTCGATCGCGTCCCGCTGGTCGTGTGGGATCAGAGCGCGACGCCGGCCAGCCGCCGCCTTGCCAGTCGCTTCGACGGATCGCGATACTTCTCCCGTGTGGGCGACGTGGACAACTACCGCGACCTGGAGCGGGCGATCGACACGCGAAGGGCGCTGGTGGCCCTGGTGATCCCCACCGACTTCGCCCAGCGGATGGAGGCCGGCCGCGACGCCCCCGTGCAGTTGATCCTCGACGGGAGCGATTCGAACACGGCCACGATCGCCCTGGGATACGCCGAAGCCTTGGTCGAGGGATTTGCGCAAGAGGTCGTCCTGGAGCACGTGCGCCGCCTCGGCGCGAGCCTGCCGCCGGGTCCGCTCGACGTCCGCTTGCGCGTCTGGTTCAACGAGGAGCTGGAGTCGAAGAACTACATCATTCCGGGCCTGATCGCCGTGATCATGATGGTGATCGCCGCCTTGCTGACTTCGCTGACCGTGGCCCGGGAGTGGGAGCGGGGCACGATGGAGCAGCTCATCTCCACGCCGGTCAAGGGCCCCGAGCTGATCCTCGGCAAGCTCGCGCCCTATTTCACCATCGCCATGTTCGACGTGCTGTTGGCCGTGCTGATGGGCGAGTTCGTCTTCGACGTGCCGCTGCGGGGCGACGTGGCCCTGCTGTTCGCGATGGGGGCGGTCTTTCTCGTCGGGGCTTTGTCGATGGGGATCCTGATCAGCACGGTGTTGAAGAACCAGCTCTTGGCCAGCCAGGTGGCCATGGTGGCCACGTTCCTGCCGGCGTTTCTGCTCTCCGGGTTCATGTTCGCGATCGCCAACATGCCCATGCCCATCCAGTGGATCACGTACCTCATCCCCGCCCGATACTTCGTGGCGCTGCTCAAGGGCATCTACCTGAAGGGGGTCGGTTTGGAGGTCCTGGCGGGTCAGGCGGCGCTTCTGGGCGCGTTCAGCGTCGCGATGGTCCTTCTGGCGATCGCCCGCTTCAAGAAGAAACTGGTGTGACGATGTTCGAGCGCCTGCGGCAGATGCTCGTCAAGGAGTTCCTTCAGGTCTTCCGCGATCCCCGGATGCGGATGGTCATCTTCGTGATCCCCTGCGTTCAGACGCTGGTGATCGGCTACGCGGTGACGACCGACGTGAAACACGTGCGCACGGCCGTCTACGATCTGGACCACAGCCAGGACAGCCGCGACCTGGTGGCGCGGTTCGCCGCCTCGGAGTATTTCGACGTCGTCGCCCGGCCCGGGACCGAAGCGGAGGTCCGCCGGCTCGTGGACCGCGGCGAGGCGAGCGTCGTGCTGCGGATGAACCGAGGATTCGGCGAGGATCTGCGTGCGGGCCGAACGGCGGCGCTCCAGGTGATCGTCGACGGCACCGACTCGAACACGGCCTCGGTCGTGGTGGGCTACGTGGGGCGGATCGCCCGGGCACTCTCGACGGACGTCCTCCTCAATCACATCGAGCGGTCGCAAGGCGGCGTGCGTCCGCCGGGCCGGCCGGAGCTGCGCTCCCGCACGTGGTTCAACGAGAACCTGGAGAGCCGCAACTACTTCGTGCCCGGCGTGATCGCGATCGTCGTCACGCTGGTTACGCTCCTGTTAACCAGCATGGCGGTGGTCCGCGAGAAGGAGATCGGCACGATCGAGCAGATCATGGTCACGCCGATCACGCCCACCGAGTTCATCCTGGGGAAGACCATCCCCTTCGGCCTGATCGGGTTTGCCGACGTGCTCCTGGTCACGGCCGTCGGCGTGTTCTGGTTCGACGTGCCGATCCGCGGCAACCTCCTTCTCCTGCTCGGTTGCTCGGGGCTCTACCTGATCACGACGCTGGGGATCGGGCTGTTGATCTCGACGGTCAGCCAGACTCAGCAGCAGGCGATGATGAGCACCTTCTTCTTCTTTTTTCCGGCGATGATGCTCTCCGGGTTCGTCTTCCCCATCGCCAACATGCCCGAGATCGTCCAGTGGATCACCTGCCTGAATCCGCTGCGGTACCTGCTGGTGATCCTCCGCGGCATCTTCCTCAAGGGCGTGGGCGTGGGCGTGCTCTGGCCGGAGATACTCGCGTTGGCCGTCATGGGGACGCTCATGCTCTCGTTCGTCCCCACGCGGTTCCGCAAGACCCTCGCGTGACCCGGCGGTCGAGAGTTGCGTGCTCTCCAGCCCGCCCCGGAGGCTGCCTGAAATCTCGCTCTCGCACGTACCCGCGCCGGCGACGCGATGGTACAATCATCCGATCTTCGGCACCGAACGCCGAAGAAGCGGACGAAAGGCAACTTCCGCCCCGTGCACCGGCGAGACGCCAGTGCCACCCGCGTTGTACAGGCTTCTCCTTGTCCCGCCCACAGATCTCGGGAGCTTGCCTGTCGCCTGATCCCAGAGCGAGGTCTTTTGCCCGAGGGAATCACCGTGATTGCGCAAGCCGCCGACACGCTGCTGGAAACGGTGCGCAGGGAGTCTGCGACCGGGGAAGAGATCCAGGCCGCGGCCCGGGCGTTGTTCAAGTCGGTCCGCAAGTCGTCCCGGGACGAGGTCCACGAGGCGATGCGGACGCTCGCCGCCGCGTTTCAACTGACCGACGCCCGGCGCGCCGGGTTCGTGGCCATGGCGTGCGGCGCTTTGGTGGAGGGGGGCTTCGACCCCGAGACCATCGCGGCCCCGCTCGTGGAACGCTTGGGGCCGCTCTTGGACGGGTCGGCGCGACTGATGGAGGCGTGTCTGGAAAGAATGCCCCAGCCCGCCAAAGACGCGGAGCCCGAGGAGGAAGAAGACGAAGACGGGCATTCCAAGGCGTTTGAAGAGACGCGCCGGCAGGTTTCCCCGGAGCTTCCGGGCGAAGCGGCCGCCTGGGACGCCTTGGAGCAGCTCTGGCCCCCGATGATCGCCGTGTTCTCCGCGAGCAGCCCGTGGCGGGCTCGCGCTCGCCGGCTGCGGGACACGGCGGCCCGGATCGCCGACCACCACGTGGCGGGCCACTGGCTGCGGCTGATGCTCTCCGTGTCGGACGACGAGCCGATCCTGGTGATCGAGCCGGCCAAGCGGCTCGGCATGCTGGGGCGGATGAGCGGCGTGGTGGACAACTTCCAGATCCACGTCCTGCTGATGGACGTCTTCCCCAAGTCGGGCTTCTTCCGCCGCCGACGCGTGCCGCGGCGCGTCGTCGAGATCGCCCGAGGGAACGGGCCGCAGCGGACCGCCGAGGTCGTCACGGGCACGTGGAACCTCTACACCTGGCAGGCCGTCGGGCCGGACCTGAGTCTCCCCGATCCCCAAGGGCCCGGTACGCCCGCAAACTGGATCTGGGGCGAAGGCGTGCCCGACGATATCCCCCTCTTCGAGGACCACCGCGTGATCCTCCTCGGACCACCCTCCTACGTCCGAGCCTGGCAGTCGCAGCGGATGTTCGCACACTTGCGGGCCAGCGTGGAGTGTACGCGGACGCTGGACGCCGACGAGATCCACCAGTGGCTCCAGCGGATGGCGGCCGCCGCAGGGGGCAGCTAGGCAGGCATCAAGATGGAACGGCAGGTCCACTTGGGCTCGGTGCCACTTCGCCGGTGCGCCCTGGAGGACTAAACCCGGAGACCCTCGCGGCGCCATCTTACGGCCAAGGCGGTAGAGCGCGATGCTTCCGGCGGGTCACTCCATTGACTTGGCGCAGTGGGGCAACTCATTAGACTGTAATGGTCCGTTTTGACTCGGCTGCCCGCCCACAGCCCAGTCCTGGAGGGTGTTTCCTGGGCACCCGAAGGCGGGGAGACGTCCCGTCGTGCATCCTCTCCCATTTGAGCACCGAGCCGATCTCAGGCATGCTTGGTCATGAGCAGGCAACTCCCCTCCTACGTCGGCTTGGCGGTGCTGTTCGTCGTTTCCTTTCTCCTGTTCGATTGGGTATACGGCTACGTCATTGGCTTTCAGAGCGAGACCAACGACTGTTTTTTCATGTTCGGGCGTCCGTTCCTGGGGACGTTCCTGGACCATCCGGCGGGCCCACTGCGTTATGCGGGCCGCTTCCTGGGACAGTTCTATCACTACGGACGGCTCGGGGCGCTGGTCGTGTCGGCGTCGATTACGTGCTTCGGCGTCCTGTTCCATCGGGTGCTGGTGAAGCTCGAGAGGACCGTGTCGGTCGCCCAGACGCTTCTCCCGTGCGTCCTGCTGCTCGCCCTGCACACGTCTACGCTTGTCCTCGTGGAGGACACGCTGGGGCTCTCGGCGAGCTGCGGGGCTTTTCTGGGGTACTTGTCGCTTCGCGGGAAGGCGGCGCGGCGCGTTTACGCGTTGGCGGCCACTCCCGTTGTCTATCTTCTTCTGGGAGTCTACGCCTGGCTCTTCGTGGCTTGGGTCGTCGCCTGCGAGTGGCTCGACGGTCCGCTCCGCTCGGGTCTTCCCTTCAAGATCTTTTACGTCCTATTCAGCGTCGCCGTGCCGCTGGCCGCCTGGCGCTGGGTGTTCCCGATTTCGCTGCGCAACGCGCTGACGTGTTCTTTCATGTTCGCGCAGCCTTTTCGCCGCGGCTTGGCGTCTGACGATCTCCAACTGACCATGGATAAGCTCCTGGTCGTCGTGCTTTCGGTCGCCCTGCTCCTCATTCCGTTTTGGGGCCGATTGTGTTCCGGCACCAGGCCGGCGGCATTCCGGCGGGCCGGGAGGTGGAGCCGGGTTGCGTGGGCCGTCGCGCTTCCCGTCCTCGCGATTCTGCTCCACGTCGCTCGGTACGATGCGTCATTTGACGCGTTCGTCGCCTGCCGCCGATTGTACAAGCACTGCCAGTGGGATGCGCTTCTCGAAAAAGTGAAGGAGAATCCCTCCAAGGATCTCCGCTTGCAGTTCATGACGGACTTCGCCTTGTACCACAAGGGGACGCTTCTCGATGAAATGTTCAACTACCCTCAGCCGTGGGGCACGCGCGGGCTCGTGTTCAACTTCGCCGGCAAGACGGACTTGGACCCGGATGAAGACGATACCGGCATCGCGATGTACAACAGCGACCTTTTCTACGAGATGGGCCACGTCAACGCCGCGTTCCGACACGCCTACAACAGCATGTCTGCCGACGGAGAAACGTACGACGTGCTGAAGCGCATGGCGCAGTGCAGCATGGCCAACGGCAACTACGACATGGCGGCGAAGTACCTGAACATGCTCGACAAAACCCTCTTCCACAGGGAGTTCGCGCGCCGCTCCCTGGCGATCATCGCGGATCCGGACGTTGCCGAGAGGGAGTTCGGCGACCTCAGAAAACGTCTCCCCGTCGCTGACGCTCACATATTCGGTCACCCGGCCATGTCTTTCCTCATCCTTCTCGAGGCGAAGCCGGACAATCGCATGGCGCTCGACTATCTGATGGCGTGGCTGCTCCTCGGTAAGAAAAAGGACTCCATCGCGGCGATCTGTGCGGGCATCGGGCAATTCAAGAGCGCAGGATACGCCTCGATACCCACCCACTGCCAGGAAGCGCTGTTGCTGAGGGAGAGGGGGGAGCACGCTCCCGTCGACTTGCAGGGCTACCGTTACGACGAGGCGACCGTTGCTCGCGTCGACAAGTTCTTCCAGGACGTGTCGCCGTATTGGGGCCGGCAGGACGCGCCGGAGCAGGCTCGGCCTCTGTACGGCAACACGTATATGTTCTATTACTTTTTCGTTACCACGCCTGCCGAGACGCGACAGATCATCGGGGCGCGCGGCGGTTTCGGCGGCACGACGCGGGAGGAATAGGGCCCCCTGGAAACCGGACGCGTCCTCCGAGCCGAGCACCCAGCCGATCCGAGGCATCCCTGGTCATGAGCAAGCAACTCCCCTCGTACCTCGGCTTGGCCGTGTTTTTCGTCGTTTCCTTTCTCGCGTTCTATCGGGTGTACGACTACGTCATTGACTTCCAGAGCGAGACCAACGACTGTTTCTTCCTGTTCGGGCGTCCGTTTTGGCTGACGTTCCTGGACCATCCGGCGGGCCCGGTGCGCTATGCGGGCCGATTCTTGGGACAGTTCTATCACCACCAATGGCTCGGGGCGCTGATCGTGTCGGCGTCGATTACGTGCTTCGGCTTGCTGTTCCATCATGTACCGGCAAGGTTCGGGGGGACCGCGTCCGTCGCCCAGACGCTTCTTCCGTGCGTCTTGCTGCTCGCCCTGCACGCGTCCACGCTTGTCCTCGTTCAGGACACGCTCGGGCTCTGCGCGAGCTGCGGGGCTTTTCTGGCGTACTTGTCGCTTCGCGGGAAGGCAGCGCGGCGCGTTTACGCGTTGGCGGCCACTCCCATCCTCTATCTCCTTCTGGGTGTCTACGCCTGGCTCTTCGTGGCTTGGGTCGTCGCCTGCGAGTGGCTCGACGGTCCGCTCCGCTCGGGTCTTCCCTTCAAGATCTTCCACGTCCTGTTCAGCATCGCCGTGCCGCTGGCCGCTTGGCGCTGGATGTTTCCGGTTTCGCTGCACAACGCGCTGACGTGTTCTTTCATGTTCGCGGCGCGTTTTCGCCACGGCGTGGCGTCTGACGATTTCCAACTGGCCGTGGACAAGTCCCTGGTCGTCGTGCTTTCCGTCGCATTGCTGCTGATTCCGTTCCGGCGCCGTTTGTCTTCCGGCACGCGATTCGCGGCGTTCCGGCGGGCCAGACCCGGAAGGTGGACGCGCGTTGCGCTGGCCGTCGCGCTTCCCGTCCTTGCGGTTCTTCTCCTCTTGGTTCGGTACGATGGGACGTTCGCCGCGTTCGCCGCCTGCCGCCGATTGTACCGACATCGCCAATGGGACGCCCTTCTCGAGAAAGCCAAGGAGAACCCCGGCAGCGATCTCCGCTTGCAGTTCATGACGAACTTCGCCTTGTACCACGAGGGGGCGCTTCTCGACGAAATGTTCAGCTACCCTCAGCCGTGGGGGACGCGCGGGCTGGTGTTCAATTTCACCGGCAAGAAGGACGTGATCCCGGAAGAAGACGACACCGGAATCGCGATGTACAACAGCGACCTTCTCTACGAGATGGGCTACGTCAACGCCGCGTTCCGACACGCCTACAACAGCATGTCTGCCGACGGAGAAACGTACGACGTTCTGAAGCGCATGGCGCAGTGCAGCATGGCCAACGGCAACTACGACATGGCGGCCAAGTATCTCAACCTGCTGGAAAGGACCCTTTTCCATAGAGATTTCGCGCGCCGCTACAAGGCGATCCTTGCCGATCCCGACGCCGCGGAGCGAGAGTTCGGGGACATCAGAGAACGCCTCCCCGTCCCACAAGGTCACGTCATGCAACCTCCCCCCGCGCCGTTTTTCCTTCTCCTCGAGGCCAAGCCCGACAACCGGATGGCCCTT
>Ga0307380_10006455_pt1 | contig 15412 bp, 16 predicted proteins | sample UN3MG_FD_202239 | JGI IMG/M metagenome (GOLD analysis project Ga0307380, IMG submission 202239) | Soil microbial communities from Risofladan, Vaasa, Finland - UN-3 | ecosystem: Environmental > Terrestrial > Soil > Coastal area > Acid sulfate soil | place: Finland: Risofladan, Vaasa | collected...
ATGCCGCCGCCTGCTTCCATGCGAGAAAAATACCGGAACTCGGGCCGTTTGTCAACGGAAGTCGGGCCGCTCACATTGTGATTCGCTGGGCGGGCTACTTCTCAGTGCCGGAAATGACGGATGCCGGTGAAAAGCAGGGTGACGCCGAGTTTCTGAGCGGCCAGGATCACATCGGGATCTTTGATCGATCCGCCGGGCTCGACCACGACGGCGATATTGTGTTTGGCGGCCAGTTCGACCGAATCGGGGAAGGGAAAAAACGCGTCGGAAAGGAGAACCGATCCGGTCGGAGAGGATTGGCATTTGCGGATGGCAATCTCCACCGAATCGATGCGGCTGGCCTGGCCGGCTCCCACGCCGATCAAAGTGAGATTCTTGACGATAATAATGCCGTTCGACTTCACGAACTTGATGATCTTCCAACCGAACTCCACGTCGGTTTTCTCCTTCTTGTCCAGGGGCTTTCCGGCTTTGAGCTCGAAGGCCTCGACGTCGAAGGCCCGGTTGTCCCGGCTTTGATAGACAAATCCCCCGGGGATGGTCTTGAAATCGGCATTTTCCACGTAGCCGGCCGGCATGCGGATCAGGCGAAGATTTCTTTTTTTGCGCAGGATCTTCAAGGCATCCTCTGTGTAGTCAGGAGCAAGAATGACCTCAAAAAAAATTTCGCTCATGGCAGCGGCGGTTTCGGCCTCGAGGCGGTGATTGAAGCCGACGATGCCGCCGAAAGCCGAACGCGGATCGCCGTGGAAAGCGTTTTGAAATGCCGGCAGTTGGGCGGCGGCCACGGCGGCACCGCAAGGATTCTGATGTTTGACGATGGCCGCGAAATGTTTTTTCATCTGGAATTCGTTCAGCAGCTCATACACCATGGCCAGGTCCAGGATATTATTGAAAGACAGTGCTTTGCCCTGCAGCTGGTTGATGGCGTAAAAGGGTGAACGGCGGTCACTGATGGCCATGAAAGCCGCTTGGTGAGGATTCTCACCATAACGGAGCGACTGTGTCCTGCGGCCGCCGATGGTTAAAAAATCGGGGTGGCCTATCGCGCCGGAATGCAGGTAGGCGGCGATCAACGAGTCATAAAATGAGGTATAAGCGAAAGCTTTTTGCGCCAGCTTTTTTCTTGATTCCAGTGGGATATCACTGTTGTTCTCAATCGCGGCAATGACCGGTTCGTAATCCTTTTCATCGATGAGCACGATGGTATCGCGGAAATTTTTGGCAGCGGCGCGAACCAGGGCCGGGCCGCCAACATCGATATTTTCCAGCATGGCATCCAGATCGGCGGCTTTTTTCTCAAGGGCGTCCTCAAACGGATAGAAGTTGATGATCACCAGGTCGATCTTGGTTGTGCGGAATTCCTGTAATTGCCGCAGATGTGCGGATGTTTTTTTGGCCAGGACCGGACCGAATATCAGCGGATGCAGGGTTTTTACCCGGCCGTCAAGAATTTCCGGAAAATTGGTGATCTGGGAAACCTCGGTCACCGGGATGTGTTTTTCCTTCAGGTAGACGGCGGTTCCGCCGGTGGAAACGATCTCCCAATCCGCTTTGTTCAAAGCCGCAGCGATTATTTCGATCTTTTCCTTGCGAAAAACACTGATCAATGCCCGCTTCATGATGCACCCCGCAGATTTTCATTATATATTTTATGGGTGCCGAAAGCAAAGTTCAGCGGCCCCCCAATTGGGGGCAGTGTCCCCTTAGGGGGATTTCGTAAAATCGTTTTTTGTGATACAATGAAATTTCTCAAGTTCCGGGGTGTAGCGCAGCCTGGCTAGCGCGTTCCGTTCGGGTCGGAAAGGCCGGAGGTTCAAATCCTCTCACCCCGATATTTCCCCTCTGTCAACACGCTTGCTTGAACCGACAATGATTTTGTTGTATAATCTGTTTTCAATAGTGACCTTATGGGGATGAAATGGAAAATCTAAATTCAGTTGTGGTGGTGCTTTATTTTGTAGTGCTTTCGATCCTGGCCGTTTTCGGCTCGCACCGCTATTATATGGTTTATTTGTATTATAAAAACAAAAAAAGCGTCCCCAAGCCAGAAGGCAAATTCGATGAACTGCCGCGGGTGACTATCCAGTTGCCCATTTACAATGAAATGTACGTTGTGGAGCGCCTGATCGACGCAGTCGTAAAAATGGATTATCCCCGGGATTTGCTGGAGATTCAGGTCCTGGATGATTCCACTGATGAAACCGTCACCATCGCCCAGAGGCGGGTGAACTTATATAAAAATCAGGAGTTGGACATTTCCTACCTGCACCGTAAAGACCGCAAGGGTTTCAAGGCCGGCGCACTGGAAGAAGGCATGAAAGTGGCCAAGGGCGAATTTATCGCCGTATTTGATGCCGACTTCATTCCCCAAAAACAATTCCTGATGAATACCATCCACTATTTCACCTCAGACAAAGTGGCCATGGTGCAGATGCGCTGGAGCCACCTGAATCGCAATTTTTCTTTGATGACCATTTTGCAGTCGATCTTTCTGGATGGCCACTTCGTGATCGAACATACGGCGCGCAACCGTTCCGGTCGTTTTTTCAATTTTAACGGCACGGCCGGTATCTGGCGCAAAATCGCCATTGTTGACGGCGGCGGTTGGCAGCACGATACGCTGACCGAGGATCTGGACTTGAGCTACAGGGCCCAGATGAGGGGCTGGCAGTTTATCTATCTCCCCGACCATTCGGTTCCGGCCGAGCTGCCTGTTGATATCGTGGCATTCAAAGCCCAACAACATCGTTGGGCCAAAGGTTCCATTCAAACCGCCAAAAAGTTGCTGCCAAGGATATTCAAAGCTCATTTGCCGCTGAAGGTAAAAGTAGAAGCATTTTTTCACCTGACAGCCAACATGGCCTACATCTTGATGGTGCCGTTGTCGATTTCCATTCTGCCGGTGGTGATTTTAAGAAGAAATCTGGTCTGGGGCGAGATGTTTATTTATGATGTGCCCCTATTCCTGATGGCCACGGCCTCGGTTTCTGCTTTTTATATCGTTTCACAGAAGGAACTTTATTCCAATTGGACCAGCACCTTCAAGTATCTGCCACTGCTTATGGGGCTGGGGATTGGGTTATCGATCAACAATTCGGTTGCGGTTTTGGAAGCCCTGTTCAACAAGGAATCTGAATTCGTGCGTACTCCCAAATTCGGAATTGAGAAAAGGAATGACAACTGGGTCTCCAAAAAATACAAAGGGAACAAGAATATTTTAATTCCGCTGGTTGAGCTCACTCTCGGACTCTATTTCACTATTGCCGTGATCACCTGCGTCATTGAAGGCATTTGGCTGACCCTGCCCTTTCTCATGCTTTTTCAATACGGGTATCTGTATATTTCTTTCCTTTCATTTTCTACCATTTTCAAAAACAAGTTTCTACTGAAAAAAGCCAGCGTCAGCATCGTCAGCTGATTCCTGGCGGAGAAGAATTTCCCCAATGCAGCCAATGATTCGCGGACAATATTGAAAAAAAATGAGATTCAATGCTTATTTTATCAAATTTTCCCATTCCCAGGCGAATTTCTCGGGCAATGTCCAGATCGCGGGGAAAAGCGTAGCGGCGAACTTCAGTAAAATAAGCGATGATCTGTTCGCGGCACATTTTAAAAACCAGGTCGAATTCAGTTTCCGGCAGGAAATAGATTTTAAAAATGCCAAAGATCATTTTACGGTGCTTTTGCCGGTTCTTTCGCAGTACAACCAGAGAAAGCTGAAAAAGATGGCGGAAATCCTGCGCTCTGTCCAGGATAAATCTTTCAGGGAGATCATCCTGGCTTTGTTGACCGTGGAAAATTTTCTGGAAGTGCAAGGCCTGCTTTATTTTTTTTCGCTGGAAAGAAGCGAGACGGCAAAGGTTTTGATCGAATTGGAACTTGCCAGGCAACTGAAAGTCATCAACCTCAATTATTTGTTCATCACATCCTGGGAGCATTTTCTGCAAAACCTGGCCGCTATGGAAAGCGGTTTGCGGCAGGCGTATGAAGGCAGGGAAAGAACCTTGAAGTTCGCTCAATTGGAAAAGACGGTCAAAACCCCCCAGGAAACCGTTTTTTTCAAATACTTGCTAAAAAAATGCAGCCAGGAGTTTCCTTGTAAAGTGTTGCCCAACGCGCTGATTTTTTCCAAGCTGCCCTTGATGGACGAAGAAAAAACGCGCATGGCCGATATTGAAAAAATCTTGAAAGCCAACAAACTTCTGATATTTACCATTGAAAATGTTCAGAAAAACACGGATTTCTCTCTTAAGCAGATTAATGACTCACTGTGGTACATGCTCGACGAAGAAAAATTCCTGCAGTTGGATGAAAGGCATTTTATCTTCAGTGATGAATACAACAAAATCATCAACCGTTTGAAAAAATTCAAGCGTAACCAGGGCGATATTTTAACTTTTGATGATCTGCGCGCCGTCACATCCTACAGCAGGAAATATCTCATCGTTTTGTTTGAATATTGGGATGGTCACAATATTACCCGACGGGTGGGCAACAAAAGACAGATTATGCTTGGAGCCTGATCAGGGAAGCGTAATGCCCAGGCGGGTTTTGGCGGCTTCCACCACATCATTGAAAACCTTTTCCTGCTCTGCCAACGGTTGTCCCTTGGTCTTCACAAAGAAAATGAGATGTTGCAGCAATTTCAAGGCCTCTTCGGAATACTTTTCGTCTTTCAGCAGGTGGGATTCGGCCAGATAGTCCAAGGCGTTGTCCAAATTATCGTTTTGGTTCAACAATACCCCCAAATCATATGCCACCTTGGCATTTTTTTTCATTTGGTATGAGGTTTTCAGGTTTTCAATGGCCTTATCCTGGTCTTTCAATCGCGCATACCAGAGCCCCAGCATTTTGTAGTAATCCGCATTGGGTTTGTTCTGGTTTATGGCTTCGACACCGCGGATCGCTTCTTTCAAGTTGTTGTTCTTAAGCATGCGTTCGCTCAATGCCAGAACGAAATTGGCTGATTTTTCCGATTTATCCAATTGGTACGCCTCAAGCGCTTTGTTTAAAGCGTTCACGGAACTTTGCGGATCGTGGGATTTGGCTGCCAGCAATTGCACCTGGATGCGCAGGGCCGGGGCAATGAAGTTGTTGTTGATGATGGAGTTATTCTGGGTAGCGCTGTTAAGTTTTCTGGCGAGTTCAATGACTTTATCAGCGTAGCTGTAAGCTATGTCCAGATCTTTCTTGGTCAGGTTGTAGGCATTGGCCAGGTAGAGGTATATGCGCAACCTGTAGCTGGCTTCGATCTCCTCGTAGGATAGCGCTTTTTCACCGAATTCGATAGTTCTTTCATATTGCTGCAGCAGGTATGTGGTTTCGGTAAGATGCATGTACATGTATATGGAATTGCGGTCTTCCTTGCCGCCGTATTTATTGTAATAGTCATCGAGTTTTTGCATTTTGACTTTCAGGTCTTTTTCGCCGACAATGGCGATCCAGGTGTCGGTCTGCTCTTTGTCCAGGGCGAGCAATCCGGACAGGCTGATGGTTATAAGAATAAAAATAAGAAAAGCAAGTTTTTTCATCGCTGAAATCCTCCGCTTGATTTGAATTTAGTCTTAATTATAATTAAAATCGTTCGCCAATGTCAAGTTAATTTCAACCGGGCTTGAAAAAAAGGTGCAGTTGACTAAAATTAAGTTCCCCGGTAAAATAAAAAAGTGATAAAGGCATGGATCTTTAGTTGGCTCCTGGTCATTCTGCTCGTTCCCCTTTCGGCGCAAACGGTAAATGTTAGCTCCTTCGAATTGCCAAACGGTTTGAAAGTGATCCTGTCACCCAGCAACGACATGCAGGCCACCGCGGTCTGCGTTTATCACATGAGTGGCGCCCGCAACGAGTCTGCCGACAGCCGCGGGATTTCCTATCTGTATCAGTATCTGATGTTCGACGGCAACGAGAACCTTGAACCATACGACCATGTCCTGTTCGTCAACAAAATGGGCGGGATTGTCAGCGGTCGGGTAAATTACGACAATGCTGTTTTTTATGAAGTGCTTCCGGCCCAGGAGATCAATGTGGCCCTTTGGCTGGAAAGTGAACGTTTGAAAAGCCTGCGCCTGCAGGATGCGAACATCGACTATCACAAGAACCAGATCTTCAACCGTATAAATCGTCTCTGGGAAACGAGCCAGAATTTCAAGGCTCAGGCTTGGGTCAGTTCCAAGGTTTTCGAAGGATCGGCGTATGAATATCCGCTGTACGGTGACCTGAATAAGATCCGCTTTTTGAGCAACGATCGGATCAGGGAGAACTATCAAAATTTTCAGAACCTTGCCAATATCCTCCTGATCATTGCCGGAAAATTCGATATCAATGAATTGCGGGCCGGGATCAACAAATTTTTCCAGAATATCCCGCCGGGCCGGAGACCTGCGAATCCGGTTTTCAGCACCCAAAACCAGCGGAAATCCTTTTTGCTTAAGAATTGGATGATACAGGATCTGAAAAGGAATTTTGTCGTTTATGGCATCAAGGCTCCAGCCAAGATCGGCTATAATTTCATGTATTTCGATTTTTTGCGCTATTACCTGACCGATCCGCGCATTGCCCGCTTGGACCATATTCTCAACATTGTAAACAAATTGGATGTCAAGATCGAGAGCAGTTTTACCGATTATATGGAAGCCAATTGTCTCACCATCCAGATCTCCAGCCCCAAGCGCATCAACCTTGAAAAAGCCAAATACATTCTGGAAAATGAATTCCAGGCCTTGGGCAGCAAACTCATAAGCAGCAGTGACCTGAAAGCCGTCCGCGCCCTGATGGAAATTGATTTTTTGAAAAGCATGGTATCTTTGGAGGAAAGATGCCTGCGCATCGGCGAATTCTTTCATATGTTTGGCGAACTGAATTTTTTTGACGTTCAGCTTAAGCGCCTGCGCAAGATTACTTCCTATGATGTTATGGAGAGCGCGAAAAAATATCTGCTTAAGGAAAACCAAGTTGTCCTGAATGTTTATAACAAATAGAAACTCTCTATTCCGCTGCATTTTTTATTTTCTGGGGGGGGTGCTGTTCTTTCTGGGAGGCAGCCGGGAACTGGCCTCGGAAACGCGGCTGTTTTCTTTCACGACCTCCAAGGGATTGGTCGTCAAGGTCTTGCAGGACAACGACATGCCTTTCATCCACGCCCAATTGCTCATTTACCTGGACGGCAGCTCGCAGAATTACACTTCCCTGGCCATCTCGCATTTGACGACCATGAACATGTTTGCGCGGGAATTGAATTCACCGTCCTCCAATCTTATGAATATGCTGGAGCGCCAGGGGAACGATTTCCAGGTCGAACAAAACCCGGAATATGTGAAGATCAGCATGAATTTCCTGCCTGACCGTCTGGCGGCCTTCCCGAAACTACTTAAGGAAATTTTTTACTATCAATCCTTTCATTTAAAGAAATTCAACCAAAGCAAGGGGAAATTCTGGTCATTATTCGCCAAAAACAGGGATTGGAAAAAAGAAATGGCTTTTTTGCTGGCCTACCAGCAGATGGTCGGTAATTTTTTTTTCTCCCAGGGTTTGCTGCACCAGGAAATTTTAAATAGGATCAATCTGGCCCAATTGCGTTCGTTCCTCTTAAAAACCTTCCGGCCGGATAACGCCCTGTTGATCTTGAAAGGGAAAATCAATCCTTACTTCATTCTGGGCATGATAGAAAAGGATCTGCCGCAGCCGTCCCCGCAACCGGCCAAAGACAAAAAAGAAGAAATTACCATCAATGCCAATCGCAAGATCTTTGTTTTGAATGTCAATTCCGTCGAACAGCCAGCGGTCTATTGGTTCGATATGGCCCCGGCTGTGACCGATGTCAGTTATCTATCCTATGTGATCGGCAATTTTGCCCTATTCGGTTTCCCGGGTGGGCGGATTTACCAATCCGAAAAAAATCAGTTTTCGATGGCCGGCTATAAGGTCAATACCGAAACCTATTTCTTAAAAAAATTCACCGTTTTCTGCAATTATTTGCATTTAAAATACAATGACCTGGAAAATTTCCTTTTGTTGGTGGATCAGGAGAGGAGAAAATTCGTCGTCCGCCCAATCGAAAGAAAGGAATACCTCGACGCCTTGAATTTTCACATCGGCCGGGCCCAAGTGGAGACGTGCCATTTCGATTATGACCTTCAGGGTGAGATCGACCGGTTTCACAGCCAGGGGGCAAGATCGCTCGCGCTGCCGATCAACCCCCAACTTTTTCAGGAAGTGAGTCTAAACCGCGTAATGCAGGTCATAGAAGAACAGATGGGATCCAGGCACAGAAGCGGCGGCCGGGATAAGGGGATCGTGGTTTTGGTCGGCAATGCCAATTTGATTTTGAATAACTTGAAATTATTGAAAACGGAAGCCCTTGAATTGTCGGTGGATTAAAACAAGGCGGCGACCGGATTTGAACCGATGAATAGCGCTTTTGCAGAGCGCTGCCTTACCACTTGGCTACGCCGCCAATGGAGCGGGAAACGGGATTTGAACCCGCAACATCAACCTTGGCAAGGTTGCGCTCTACCATTGAGCTATTCCCGCTCTTGGCAATAAGGATAATCGATATTGCCATTTTTGTCAAGAGCCGGCACTTTGATTTCCTGGGGAAATTGTCGGCGCCGGCCTGTCAATTATTCATTTTTTTCCGGTCTTTTTGGGCTAACCCATCAGGGCCACAAACTCCGGCGGTAAAAATGGGCGGCCTTTTTCATTCAGTGCGGTACCGGTCGTTCGGGCCGAAAGAACCAACCTTAGATCAGAACAGCGGAAAATGTCCTGTAAAAAAACAAATCGTATAGGGGAGACGCGCTTCAGGTTCAGCCCGATCAAGAAAGCATCGCCGCTGCGTAGGGATGTTTTGTAATCAAGTTCGGCCCGAACCACGACCAAAAAAACTTTTTCTTGCGTGAACCGGTTGAAATCGAGGCCAACCGACAGCAGGAATTCATGACGGGCATGTTCGAGGTAATTCTGGTAGACCGCGTTGTTGACAATACCCTGAGTGTCACACTCGTAGTCGCGAACTTTGAGTTCAAGTGTAAATCTGTAATCCGGCAGTGCTGCCCGTTTTAAAAACGTTTCATTCATTGTTTTTGTCGCCTCATTTGAGAATGGTTTTTTTATGTTCCGCCCAATGGGCGATCAGATCAAGCAGGGTCTTGATCGACACCAGGATTAGCAAGGCTCCCAGCGGGGCTCCCAGGGACTGCGTCATGAAAACTTGGCGTTGGCAATTGCTTGTGGGGCGGGAACGGCTCTCTTCATTTTACTTTTGTGGGCCGGCACCATGCATGTGTTCCGCCGAATGCAGCATCAAATCGGCAAAAACCCGCGCGTCTGCAAGATCGGTAGCGTTGGGGTGGCCGTGGGCGCTCTGCGCCTCAAGGGCCCACGACCGTTCGTGCGGTTTTTCCATCCATAGATCGAGGAGCTGGAACTTGACCTGTCCGCGGCAGCCGAATGTGCCCAGGATGGTCCGGCCGCTGGTCAGGCTCAGTGCCGCATAAAAGGCGGAAATCGCTTTTTCACCGCCGCGCAGTGAACCATGGGTGGCAAAAAAGGCGATCCTCGCCCCCTGGGGAATGCCCTGCAGGAAGTGGACCATTTTGGCGGGAACGCCGTGATGTTGGACCGGGAAGCCGCAAAAAATAAGATCGTAACTGCCGAGATCACCGGCCTGGTCGATGGGCAGCAGTTTCTTTTTGGTATGGTGGATGCCTGCGAATATCGCCTCGGCCACCTTGTGAGTGTTGCCTGTTTCGGAATAATAGGCGACCAGGATGTTCATGCCTCCTCCTTGCCAGGTGGAATTGTAACGGATCGCCGGGCCAATGTCCAGAGCCGGACCGTACCATTATGGAAACCTATGGGGAGGATTTCCGCGGCAGCGGGTTTTCTATTCCGGCGGGATTTTGACGCAAGGCCAGAAGGATACCGGCCATGATCAATGCGGCGGCCGTAATTTTTAAAAGCGACGGGCTTTCGTTCAAAAAGATCAAAGCCAGTATGGCGGCGCCGATCGGTTCGCCCAGGGTGGCGATGGCGATGAAAGCGGCCGGGAGATGGGCCAGCGACCAGTTGAAGGCCGAGTGGCCCAGCAGCTGCGGCACCAGGGCCAATAGCAGGAACCAGCCGTAAGTGGAAGGGCGAAAACCGGCCAAGGGTTGACGGAAGAACAATGCGGCCGCCAGAAGGAATAATGCCGAGAAGCCGTATACCATGGTTACATATGGGATCAATGACATGTGACGGCGCAGGCGGCGCCCGATCAGCCAATAGCCGCTGACGGCCAGGGCGCCGGCCAGGGCCAGGGTGTTGCCCAGTAGCGGCTTGGCCGAAAATCCTGATCGGGCTTCGGCAAAGCTGATGACAATGCTTCCGACCGTGGCCAGCGAAAGCCCGACCATCAAGGTCGGCGTCAAGGGCTCATCAAGAAAGAGGCGGGCCGCCAGCGCCACCCACAGCGGCGAAGTCGAGACCAGGACCACGGAACTGGCCACCGAGGTATATTCGAGTGATGTGATCCAGGTAGCGAAATGCAGGGCCAGGAAAAAGCCCGAAGCCAGCGCCCACCCCCACTCCCTTGGCTTGAGTTCACAAAATTCCCGGCGGTAACGCAGCCAGGCTACCGGCAACAGGAACAGAGTAGCCAGGGAGAGGCGAAAAGCGGCGATGGCCAGAGAGGGGGCGTCGGCCTGGGCGAAACGGACAAAAATCGACCCCGAGGAAACGGCCAGGATACCGATTCCCAGTGCCAGGCGCGGGGGGATGCTCCGTTTTTCCCGGAGTATGTTTTTCAATGCGTTTCACCTCGTTTTTTCAGGGATGCTCCGGATTATTATAGACCTGCGTTTTGAATAATGAAAGTTGGATTCCTGAATTCCTTGAAATGCTGAATTGATTGCATGCTTCGCATTACTTCAGTGTTTTCATGCTCAACAGGTGCACGGTGACACCGATCCCGACCGCCAGCAGCAGGATCCTGCCCCATAGGACTTCGAGCACGACCAGCCCCGAAAAAGCGAGAGTGCCCCACAGCAAAATTATGGTCGCCACCTTGGTTTGCTTGGAGATGGCCCTGTATTCCCGGTATTGGCGGATATAGCGGCCGAACCACCTGTGGGTGATGAGCCAGTTGTACAAGCGGTCCGAACTTTTCAAAAAACAGGCGGCGGCCAGCAGGAGAAACGGCGTGGTGGGCAGCAAGGGCAAAAAAATACCGGCCGCGCCCAGTCCGACCGCGACCATGCCGCAGAGGGCCAGCAGTCGTTTCTTGCCCTTGCCCTTGATTCCTGACGCTTTTAAATCGGGTCGGATCATTTTTTGTTCGTGAAGCCGCGGGACAAAATGCCTAAAACGACCAAGGCCACAGCGAAAATGCTTCCGCCCAATACGGATGAGATCGCCTTGAAGACAAGCAGCGCCGCCAAGACCAGGCAAACAATCAGAAAGATCATCACCGCCGTCTTTTTATTCATCTTTCACCTCGCATGCTTTATCAGTGCAGCAACATTCCAGCCCGGCCGCTTTTGCGTACGCCTCGCGCCCCTCGCTGAGCGCGAAATAGATCAGGCCCAGTGCACCCAGGCTGTCGGCAAAACCGAACCCTGTGACCTGATAGATCAAACTGGATGCCAGAAGCACCAATGACATGTAGATGCAAGCCAGCGTGCAGTTGGCGTCGGCAAGAATAGGCGCCGAGTGCAGCGCGCGCCCGACTTTGCGCTTGGCCGATACCAAGGCCCACATGATCGCGATGGAAATGCCGGAGATGATGAGGCCGGGCAATGTCGTTGCCGGTCGGTGAGCGCTGAACAGAGTGTAGACGGCGCTGACCGCAAGTCCGGCGGCGAGCAGGAAAAACGATGTGCCGGTCACCCGCAGTGCGGTCCTTTCGAAACGTGACCGCTGCCCATCCGCATTGCGGCGAATACGCAGCACCATGGCCAGAATGCCTGCCCCGGACATGACCTCAATGAACGAATCAATGCCGAATCCGAAAAGGGTCAGCGCTTCATCCTGGGCGCCGAAATAGACCGAGACGATCCCTTCGGCCAGGTTGTACAGGATCGTGAAAAGAGCGAGCCAAATGGCGTTGCGCCATAATCCGCTTGGGTTTTTCGTTTGCGGGGTCACGGATGGCTCATTCTGTCGGCGTTGGGGTATGAAATCTGCGGATGATCGCCATGGATGATCAGATGAAGTCACCTTTGGCGACGATCACGGATTTGCCGCCGACCGAGATATTGATCCCGGTCCCTTCCCGTCCCGCCCTCAGGAGCAGGAGCGACGGTCGGCCGATCTCGTAGCCCTGTTCGCTGCGGATGTCGATGCGGTCCTTGCCGAAATAGCCGTGCTTGACCAGGTAGCCGGCCAGGCAGCCGTTGCCGCTGCCTGTGGCGGGATCCTCGGGAACGCCGAAAAAATCAACGAAGACGCGCACGCTGATATCGTTCCGGGTTTCGTGTGTTTCCGGGCAAAAAACCAGGATCCCCTTGGCCCAGGAATCTTTTATAAATGTGAAGTACTTATCTCTGTCGATTTTCGCGCTTTTCAAGGCGGCCATTGTTTTCAGCGGCACGATGAAAAACGGCAAGCCCGTGGAAACTTCCTGGACCGGATAACGGCCATCAATCTCTGCGGCAGGCAAACCAATGATCGCGGCCAAAGTTTCCGCAGGGTGCTGCTTGCCGAACTCGGGCTCGATCTGCTTCATCCAGCTATAACCGTCTTTGCTGAAAGTGACGGGGATCTTGCCCACTTTCAAATTCAGGGCCAGCTCATCGGTTTTTCCTGCGAGGATCTCGTTGCGGATGATGTGGGCGGTCCCCAGGGTCGGATGGCCGGCGAAAGGGACCTCTTCCCGAGGTGTGAAGATGCGCACGTCGTAACCGCCATCGCGCGGCTCGTCCTTGAGAATGAACGTGCTCTCGGAAAAATTGGTCTCGCGGGCGATCTGCTGCATTTCGTCGCCGCTGAGCTCTTTGGCTTCACGGAAGACGGCCAGCTGGTTGCCGGCGTATTTCTTTTCGGCGAACACATCCACGATATAAAAAGTGAGTTTTTTCATCCATGACCTCCTCGATTTTTTATGTTGTGCGCCCGGGAATTTTCACTTTGTAGACCAGCCACAATCGGCTTTTGCCCAGGGACTTGCTTTTTTTCAGGGTCAATTCGACATCGTCTTTTACTTCATCGAACAGGGGGAATCGTTTTCTGCCGACGATGAAGGGATGCACCAGCAAGCTGATCTCGTCGACCAGGCCGCTGTTGAGCAATATGCCGTTAAGCGTTTTCCCCGTGTCGGTCAGGACGGTTTTCGCTCCATACTCCCTGGCCAGCAGTTCGAGCACGTGGGAATAATCGAGCGGCCGGTTGCCCATGTAGTGCCAGTCGTAGTTGCGCTCGGTCAGGTAGCTCAGGTATCCCTTCGGGGTCGAATGGCCCGTGAGGATGACGATGTCGCGGCAAAGGTCGAAGTGGCGCAGGGAGTGAAGCTTTCCTTTCAGCTTGCCGCCCGAATCGGGGATGACCCAAAGCGGGAGCTTCCTGTTCGTTTTCGGCTTGACCAAGTCTTTTTCAGTCTCCCGGGGCAGTTTCTTGTAGAACATTTTCAACCCCGCGGCCGCCGTGTTCGAACCGACCAGGTGGATGTCCGCTTTATAGCTCCCGGCGATGCGGTAATGCGCAGTCATGTCGACCTCGAAACCGAGCAGCGAGCCGTCCAGGCTTACTGAATTGTGCACAATGACTCTCATCTGCCACCTCCTTGTGGGGGCGATCCGGAAATTCGCCGCTTCATTACAAAGAATCGAATGGCGCCGAAGGCGAAAATGAGGATTCCGCTGCCAAGGAGGAACCAGCCTGCATAGTGAACCATGAGAGATTGAAAGAAATGGATCGTCCCGGCACCGGCGGCCACGAAGGCGAGTGAGGTGCGGAAATAGGCCAGAAAGGTTCGCTCGTTGGCCAGGTGGGTGCGGATGATTCCCAATTCGTTTTTGTTCATATTGTGTTCCGACAACATTTTGTCAGAATGCCTGGAGCTTTTCAAGCTGGGTGGCTGCGATTTTTCTTTGAGCGGTTATGGGGTAAACTCAGATTTTGAATTTTATTTTGGCCAACAATCAGGTCATGTCACCTGGTCTTTTATGCAGCAAGAACTTGTCATACAGCGCCAGGCCGAGCATGGACAGCACACCCATGCCGGCCACGATCAGCCAGATGGCATAGGGATTGGCCGGCTGGCCCTTGGCGACCGGGTTGGAGATGAAGATCTCGAAGAGGCGGCCGCCCAGGGGCGCGCCCACGATCGAGCCCAAGGCCACGGGCAGGTTGGCGTAGCCCAGATAGAGCCCCTCCTGTCCCTTGGGGGCGATGGCGCCGATGTACTCATAGATGCGCGGCGAGGCGAACATCTCGCCCAGGGCCATGGAGGCGATGGAAACGAGCAGGAAAATCCCGGCCAGCGGCAGCAGGACATGGAAGCTTCCCAAGCGCAGCAGGGAGACTTTCAGCGAAATGTCGGCGAACAGCATGGGCGCCAGCACGTTGACCAGCATGCCGAAGGTGGTGACCAGGACGCCGAGCATGATCGAGCGCACCGGGGTCCATTTTTTCGCGAAGCGGGTGATCAGGAGCTGCAGGGAGACGATCATGATCGGGTTGACCAGGGTGTAGAGCTCGACCGGGGCCTGGGGGTCGATCCAGCGCAGGAAAAGCGGGATCAGGTTATAGAGCTGGACATAAAGGATCCAGAACATGCCGATGACCACCAGGAAAAAGACGAACTTCCAGTTGCGCAGGACGGTAATGATGCCCAGCAGTGCCTGGCTCAGCGTCTTCTTGGCCGCGACCTGGCCGTCCTTCTTGCCGTCCGGGACGTATTCGGGTTCACGGTAAATGAAAAACACGATCAGCAGGCCGACGATGGCGAAGGCGAAAGCCACGGGGAAGAAGATGGCCGGGATGCCCAGCCGGCTGCGCACAAAATAGGAGACACCGCGGCCGCTGATCGAGCCGATATTGATGACCATGTAAAAAATGCCGAAGCCCAGCGTGGCTCGCAATCCGGATGTCTTCTGCACCGTGCCGGCGATACAGGGCTTGACGATCGAGCCGCCCAGGCCAATGAGGATGATGCCCAGCAGGACGGGGATGGTGTAATTGCTCCCGGCCGGCAAGAAACTCTGCACATTGCCCATGACCAGGTAGCCAAAGGAAAGCATGATGAAGGCGGTGACCAGAGAGCGCTTGAAGCCGTACTTGTCGGCCAAGGTGCCGCTGACGATGGGCAGGAAGTAGATCAACCCCCAAAGGAGCGAGCCGTTGAGGAAAGTGGCGAAGGTGGGGCTCATGCCCAGGTTTTCCGTCAGGTAGATGACCACGAACGAAGCCATGGCATAATAGGCGCCCCGTTCAA
>Ga0307380_10006456_pt1 | contig 15412 bp, 14 predicted proteins | sample UN3MG_FD_202239 | JGI IMG/M metagenome (GOLD analysis project Ga0307380, IMG submission 202239) | Soil microbial communities from Risofladan, Vaasa, Finland - UN-3 | ecosystem: Environmental > Terrestrial > Soil > Coastal area > Acid sulfate soil | place: Finland: Risofladan, Vaasa | collected...
GCTTTCCATTGTTTTTCTTGTCCTGATCTTTTTTGCGATTGCGGCCACGTCTTAGACTTGGTGGGGTATGCGCATTCTCATATTGAGCTAACCTGGCTTCAAGCTCGCAAATCTTTGCCTTAAGCGGCTCAATTTCACCTACTCTTGCCTTAAGCAACTCATTTTCGAGCTCTAATTGTTTAATCCGCTCTCGAGGTTGCTTGATTGTTTCTCCTTCGTGCATACTCCTAATGAATACGTATTACCATCCTATTATTTAATTTTCCTGGTCTAAAAACATTTTGTGGTAAATTTAGGAATGATTGATCGGGAGCTAAACACGTACAAAAAATATAAAACAGAATAAAAAAACATAACGAGAAGGCAAGAAAAGAGAATCGACAATGACCAAATAATGATGAGTAAATAACAAGAAGAGAAAAGTCAAAAGAAGAAAGGAAAAACGCTATTTGGTGTAGCTTTTCTTTCTAAGCCTCCGAGGTCATGCGAACTTTTGCCCATCGGCTAATATTATCGATCAGATTCAGCTCTACGATCTTTCGAGTGTCATAAAGCATCTCTGCCACCTCATGCAAGGTAAAGCTCTTCTTTCCGCCATTTTTATCGACTAGCTCGAGAACCTCTTTGGGCATGGATTTGCCCAACACCCGCATCTCTTCAGCCAGAACAGAGCAGGCATTTTTGAGATATTTTATGGAGAAGTCGGATGTAGACTTCCTGTCGGTGAGGTTCTTATTGACCTCTTTGATGGACCAGCATATGGTGAGGATATCCCTATACATCTCGGCACCCTGCAAGAGAGACAGCTAGGTGGATATTTAAGTGCTGTGGAGGACGATAGAGAATATAGAAGAAAAAGGTGGGGCTGGTGAGATTCGAACTCACGATCGACGGGTCTCTCCGATACTGAAATGCATACAGCCGGAATCTTGGCTGATATCATCTCATTTCAGTGCTCCAACGGATCATCAACAATCTCCCCGTCGAGAGATCTCAGTAGACCCGTTTTTCATCATTAAATTATACCGCTGGAGCCCGTCGCCCTACCTGGCTGGGCCACAGCCCCGGTTTTTTTAAAGCGGGCCGAGAGGGATTTGAACCCCCGACCTAAAGGTTAAGAGCCTTTCGCTCTGCCTGACTAAGCTACCGGCCCGGACTCATCCAATGTTGATGCTATATATATACGTTTCGAGTGACTGGTCGCCAGAGGGCCCCTGCGCATGCATTTAGCAATAAATGCAAAGGAAGTGATAGGCAAATATTTCGCATATGGGTCGCGTATACATTCCACTGAAAATCGAGAGCTATGGCTTAAATTGCAAAACCATGAGATTTGCTCATCAAATACATATTTTAGAACGAGTTTCCCGCTACTCAGATACGACGATCTGCAAATGGAAAGGCCCGAAAAATAGGTGATGGGGGGGCAGCAAATGCCCTTAAAATCTATTGATATACCTCTCAATCTCCCAGGGATGGACATGGGTGTTGTAAGCCTCCCACTCCAAGAGACCCAGGCGCATGATATTATTAAAGACATGCTCTCCCAAAGCCTCGCGTACGACCTTGTCCGCTTCCAGATAGTCCAGGGCCTCTTTGAGATTGGCGGGCAGGGTCTTGATGCCCATGGCTTTTCGCTCGGCTGGGCTGAGGTGATAGACGTTCAGATCCACCGGCTCTCCTGGATCGATGCCCCTCTTGATCCCGTCCATGCCGGCCGCCAGGATTACGGCAAAGGTTAGGTAGGGATTGCAGGTCGGATCAGGCGAGCGGAACTCTATGCGCGTGGATAGACCCCGGCCGGCTGGAATGCGAATGAGTGAGGAGCGATTCGGTCCGGACCAGGTGATGTATACGGGTGCCTCAAAGCCCGAAACCAGACGCTTATAAGAGTTGATGAGGGGATTGGCAATGGCGGTTATAGCACAGGCGTGCTCGATCAAGCCCCCTACGAAGAACCTGGCCAGATCGCTGATGCCTGTATTTGTTTCGGGATCAAAGAATGCATTCTCCTGGCCTCTAAATAGCGAGATATTGGCATGCATTCCCGTTCCGGCTGCGCCGTAAATGGGTTTGGGCATGAAAGTGGCGCGCAGGCCCTCTCTCATGGCGATGGTCTTGGTGACATACTTGAAGGTCACTACCTTGTCGGAGTTCTTCAGAGCATCGTCATAAACAAAGTCTATCTCGTGCTGACCTTTAGCAACCTCGTGATGAGAGGCTTCAACGGTAAAGCCCATCTGCATCAGCGCCCGGATGATCTCTCGGCGCACGTCCTCAGCCAGGTCCACGGGACCGAGGTCAAAGTAGCCTCCAAAGTCGTGCGGAATAGTAGCTGAGCCACCATTTTGCTTTTCGAAGAGGAAGAACTCCAGCTCCGGGCCGACATTCATACTAAAGCCCATCTCCTGAGCTTTCTCGAGCTGCTGGCGCAGGACATGGCGGGGATCGCCCCCGAAGGGCTTTCCATTGGGCAGATGAACATCGCAGATCATCCGGGCCTCATTGGAGCCGTCCTTGGTGCGCCAGGGCAGGAGAGTGAAGGTGGACAGGTCTGGTTGCAGGACCATATCCGACTCCTGGATTCTGGCAAACCCCTCAATGGAGGAGCCGTCAAAGGATATGCCGCTCTTCAAGGCCTTTCCTACCTGGGTGACAGGAATGGCCACGTTCTTCACAACTCCTGATATATCCGTGAACTGCAATCGGAGGAACTCTACGTTCTTCTCCTGAATGATTTTAAGCACCTGCTCCTGAGAGTACATTGCACTATCATCTCCTACGCGACCCGCGGTGGCATCATAAACATAAATCCGCGATAGTGAAGCCCAAAGCCCATATGCCAGGGCATAATCACATCAGCGGTCTGGGCTCAACTTGCGATTTTATATAGCTAACCGATGGGAAAATGTGTTCTGGCTGCTTCAAGCTTCTTGTGCAGCAATTCTTGTACGGCAATTATGCTTATCTAGGGTTATACTATTCATAAGGGATTTGATGTCCGGCAAAAGAGTTTTCGTGGTAGACGCGGGAGGCAGAGGAAATGCCATAGCTCATGCCTTTGCCCGGAGCGGCAGCGTGGAGAGAGTATTCGTGTCTCCCGGCAATGCAGGCAGCGAGATGATAGAGAAGTGCCGCTTGGCGATCGTGCAAGGCAAGCCTCCAAAGACTATCTCGGAAATGCTCGCGTTTGCAAAACAGGAAAAGATAGACCTGACCTTTGTCGGGCCGGAGGGCTACCTGTCCGATGGAATTGTCAATATCTTCCAGGAGGATGGCCAGAGAATCCTGGGCCCCAAGAGGGAGGCAGCGATCCTGGAGAACAGCAAGTGCTGGGCCAAAGATCTTCTCAAAAACCTGCATGTCCCAGTGCCGCGCTGCGAGAGCTTTGATGACCCGGCAGCTGCCAGGGAGTACGCTCATCAGTTCTGCTCGGAAAATCCAGGTCATGGACTGGTGATCAAGGCGGATGGTCTCGCGGCGGGAAAGGGCTCTGTGGTCTGCTCTACGGAAGAGGAGGCCCTGTCTACAATCGAGCGCATTATGGTAAGCCCCAAGCTCTTTGGCCAGGCGGGAGAGCGAATAGAGATCGAAAAGCGGCTGGAAGGACGCGAGCTGATGTTCTTTGCCCTTAGCGACGGAAGGACTGTCCAGCCGCTGGAGTCGGCTTTAGACTACAAGCAGGCTTTTTCTGCAGAAGAGGCTGTAGCCGTGCGGCTCTTTAATAAGCTCTCCAATAACCCCAATTTGGATAACAATCCCAACACCGGCGGCATGGGTGGCTTCTCGCCCCACCCCTGGCTGGACGAGGAGCTGACCGAGAGAATAATGAAAAAAATCGCCATACCGACGGTGCGCGGCTTTCGGGAGTCCACGGGGCATGAATACGTGGGCGTGATCTACTTCGGGCTGATGATCTCAGAAGAGAGGGAACCGTCCGTGCTGGAGATCAATGTGCGCCTGGGTGATCCTGAGACGCAGGTCATTTTGCCCCGTCTGGAGACGGATTTCTTCCAGCTATCTGAGGCTATGCTGGACAAAAAGCTCGACTCGGTGCCGTTGCAATGGTCCCGCGACGTCTGCCTGGGAATATGCGCCACCTCAGGCCGAGCCATTAAGCCTCTCTCCTCAGGAGGAGGCGGGGAGCGGCCCGGCTATCCAGGCGATCACTATACCAATATGCCCATCTCTGGACTCGAGAAGGTGGACCCAGATATTCTGGTCTACCACAACGGCACGGCCTTTGGCAGTGACACAGCAAGCAAGCAAAGGCTGTTTACCACGGGCGGCCGGGTGCTGACCTTGGTGGCGCGCGCAAAAAGCTTGGGCGAGGCTAGGATCAAGGCCTACGACAACATCAAGAGAATCAGATTCAATGGAATGCGCTACAGAAAGGACATCGGCCAGGACTATGTCTGAAATAAAAATCGCAACGAAAAAAGGGCAAAAACTATCCATTTTCCATTAATCCGGTGCAAAACAGGAGCTTAAGCTGCTATGATAATATTCGGTCTGGAAGGGACGGCCTGGAACCTGAGTGCGGCCCTGGTGGACGAGCAGGGCGTAATCTACGAGAAGAGCGCTACCTACACCCCGGCTAAAGGCGGCATCCACCCTCGTGAGGCGGCCCAGCATCACGCGGAATACATGCCCAAGGTAGTTGGAGATGTGCTGTCTCACTCTCGGGAGAAGGGCCTCCAGATCGACGCCATCGCCTTCTCCCAGGGCCCGGGCCTGGGGCCGTGCCTTCGCACTGTGGCCACTGCGGCGCGCACCCTTTCCCTGCGATTTGCGCTTCCGCTCATCGGAGTGAACCACTGCGTGGCGCACATTGAAGTGGGCAAATGGCAGTCTGGTGCTTCTGATCCGGCGGTGATTTACGTTAGCGGGGCTAACTCGCAGGTTTTGGCACTGCGCCAGGGGCGTTACCGAATCTTCGGCGAGACCTTGGATATCAGCGTGGGAAACGCCATCGACAAGTTTGCCAGGAGCGTGGGGCTTGCGCACCCCGGTGGCCCCAAGGTGGAGGAATTGGCTCGCCAAGCCAAGCAGTACATCCCCCTGCCCTACACCGTGAAGGGCATGGACCTCTCCTTCTCTGGCCTGTCCACGGCAGCCACGCAGGCGACCAAGAAGCACGATCTGGCCGATGTCTGCTACAGCCTGCAGGAGACGGCCTTCGCCATGCTGGTGGAGGTCACAGAGCGGGCCATGGCCCACGCCGAGAAGAAGGAAGCCATGCTGGTGGGGGGCGTGGGGGCGAACAAGAGGCTGGGCGAGATGCTCAATATCATGTGCGAGGAGAGGGGAGCAAAGTTCTTTTTGCCGCCGCGAAAGTTCATGGGGGACAACGGCAGCATGATTGCTTACACGGGGCTGATTATGCTAAAGAGCGGGTCGACAACGCCGATCGCGGAGTCGAAGGTAAGGCCGGGGTACAGAACGGACGATGTGGCAGTGACGTGGGCGTGAATGCGGTGCGCCCATGTCGTTTTTGCAGCATCAAAAGCCGGAGCTTTCCGATAAGTAGAAGGTAAAGTCTCTGTGCATCTTCGGCTCCTACGTCCGCGGCGAGGCCAAGAAGTGCAGCGACCTTGATTTTTCTTGTTGAGATCGATGATCCCAAAATGGGCCGGTTGGCCTGTTGAGATTCATGGCGCAGGAGAATTATCTGAGCGATCTGCTTGGAGTCAAGGTCGATCTGGTGGTGAAGCTGATCCTGAAGCCCGCCATAGGCCGCCATGTTCTGAAAGAGGCAGAAGAGCTATGAAGGCATACCGCCGGGTGCACTGGGATCGCCTGAGGATGCGATCGAGGCCCTGGAAGGCAGCAGCCCAGGCCAAAGATCGTCGCTGCAATGCCATCTCTCAATCCTGTTTCTTCACCCATTCAGATATATCGCCCATGACCGATGTTAACGGCTCATAGAAATTCGGTTCCTGCAAAATGATCGAACTTTCGAGCACGTAATGTTTATCAGCAGTATAGATTATAGATTCTTTTGTTTGTAATTGTATGCTGCGGAAAATTGGAGGTGGTCACACATTCTCGCGAAAGTTCGTACCATTCTCGACCTTGTGAGAATAGATCTCGTATTCGGCGCCGGGATATTTGTCGTAGCCGGCGAGATTTTTGGGCTGGGTGGACTGCCTCCTTTGAACCAGGCGCTTTTAGGATTTCTGACCGGTTTCTTCATCTCCGGTTCCGCAAATATTTCCAATGACTATTTTGATCGGGAAGTGGACAGGGTCAATCAGCCAGGACGACCCCTTCCCTCCGGCCGGATTTCTGTTGCACAGCTGTGGACTCTGTCTTTCCTTTTCGCTGTCGCTGGTCTGGCTGCAGCAACCCTCCTCGGATCGCTCGTGCTGGTTATAGCAGCAGCAGTCTGGGGGATCGCTCTTCTCTATAATATGAAACTTAAGGAAATGGGTATTTTCGGGAACCTGACCGTAGCCTTTTGCGTTGCAATGACAGTTATCATCGGTGGTGCGACCATCGGGATGATAAACGGGATTGTGCTGACGTTTGCTGCCTTGGCCTTCCTTTTTGATCTTGGCGAGGAGATCGCAGCGGATGCGATGGACGTCATTGGTGATGAGCTGCGGTCATCAAAAAGCATCGCAAAGAGAAAGAACAAAACTTATGCTCTCCGGCTTTCTGGTGTAATATTCATTATTTTCATCATACTGTCCTTCCTTCCGTTCCTGATGGGGTGGCTTGGATACGTCTATCTGCTCCTTATTGTAGCAACAGATCTTTGCATATCGTATCTTTCCTCCAGACTCATTCTGAGCAATACGATAGAAGAAGGGCGGGTTCAGATTCGCCGGCTGTACTTGACCTGGGGCATGTTTGTTGCCATATTCATAATTGCCAACCTCATTTGACTGCAAACCAGATCCTGCGATATAGCCTGCCATCTCAGGCTTTAACCAGTTTCAAACCCCTATTTTTCCAGCAGATTTCATTTTCACAGCCCCAGTTCTCCCGTCCGGATAGTGTGCGCTTCCTCAATTGGTGCTACGAAGACCCTGCCGTCGCCGATGTTCCCGGTGCGGGCATTGTCTTCAATGATCTTTACGGCCTCGGCCACGCTGCTTGCCCCTACTACTAGCATGAGCACTGTCTTGGGCATATCGTAATTCTCGCTGCCTACGACAACTCCCTTCTGTTTTCCCCTACCGTAGACATCAAAGCGGGTCATGGCAGAAGAGCCCCCGACCCCCAGTGCTTTGACCACTTTATCGACTACCTCCGGCCTTATCACTGCCCAGATCATCTTCATGCTAAAGGCGTCCGTATTTTTACCTCCTAATTGGTGCAATAAGTCCTGCTGTATTCTCTGAACAGAAAGTCTAATAATATATTTAATTATTTGAGTGATGTTGAGAATAAAGCAGGGGCACATCCGAAAATCGTGCTGCAATTATGAAAAATTAAGTATTTTGGGCAGCCCGCGCTGCCCCTAAATTCTGCTCTGTTGCCCTGAGATTCATAAAGCAGAATATCTAAAAGAGACCGCGGGATCTTTCAAGTCAAATCCCTGCACATTCAGCAATATTGAACCGTTGTGACTGGTTGAGAGAAACTCCAGGCCCTCTGTACAGTTAATCTCCTGGAAGGCAAAGCCACCCGAGACTAAGAAAACGGCGTGATACTCTTCGTAGTAGCCACTGGCGGGAAACGACAGCCTCCAGCCTTCACCATCATTCTCCACCAGAGAACCGCAAACCGCGTAAATCTGGCAGTTATCTTCATAGATTTTTTCGGAGGCGTTTAGGAAGGTAAGGCCAGAGATAGAGTCCACACTGCCCACTACCAGCGCTTTCTTAGAGGCGGTATCATCCACATAGACGTTCAAAAAGAGCTGCCCGCCCTCGCCTGAGGCAGCCGACGAAAAGAGGAGAAGCAATGCCATGGCCAGCATCACCAGCTTTAGGGAAGCTGTCAAGGTCCCTTTTGAAAGGTCGGCATGAAGGAGGACGATAGGCTCATCTCCTCATCATCATTTTTTTTTGGCCATGCCGGGGAGGCTCCATGTCGAGCAATAAGGAGTACCTGGCTGCAAGCTGGCTCTGTTCGATATGTAGCTCACCTTTGCCGATCACGCCCCCGTCTGAGGGTGAGATGATTACGGAAATGCTGCCCAATATCGCCGTACCATTGGCAGCGGAAAGCGAGCCCAAATCGGCCAGATCGGCTTTCAGGGTGGTCGAATTATCGCTGGAAGCAGATACGGCTATGTTGATGAGTGGATAGATGCTGCGATCCAGAATCATGCTGCCGCGATAGGTCTTCTCGCTCATATCGTCCCCTTTTCCCCTGATGTCATCCCAGATCTCTTCTAGGCTCTTGTTGGATGCCAAGAGACCTCTGATCTGGCCGAGCTTCAAAGGCATGATTGCCTCAACATTCAGCCGGAGTAGGTGAGACTCATTGTCCCTCAAAGCAAAACCATGGCCGCTATACAAGACCTCTACGGGAACGCCCATAGGAAAACCAGCATTTTGGGATGGCATCATCTCTGCATCCTGGGCATCCCTCCCCTCAAGGAGTTCATCCATATTCTGGTTCTCATTGGGCTCGGCTGAAGACATGCCGGACAGACCGATAAAGAGCAAACTCGCCAGCCCTATACATAAAATTCTTTTGCAAATATCCACCATCAAAATTCGCCTGCCAAAACTGCCCAATCGCTTTTCCTGAATTCACAATCCTTGTCAATAGGAAATGCATCTTTTAGTTATAAGATTATTTCCAGAGGCGATCTTCCGGATCCCAATACTGAAGGTGCAATAATACAGACGTACTATTATAAAGAGGATGGGCCGGCAGCTTTATGCCGGCCTCCTTTTCTTTTGGCTCGGAGGGAACGGACCATCATAAGGTTCGCAAATGGAGCGGAACCGCAAGCCCAAGGCCATCAAAGCCAGATCAAATTAAGCCCGGGATTGGCATCCGAAGCCTGCGCCGCCTAAAATTCTGGCCATTTGCCGCATATTCTGATTCTCTTCCTTCAGTTGGCTCAGGGTCATATTGTCTCTGTCCTGCACCTTCTGTTCCTGAAGCTGCTTGATCTGGTTAAGGGTCATATTTCCCAGCTCCTGCATCTTCTTCTCGGAGAGATCTTTGATCTGGCTAAGGGTCATGTTGTTCAAATCCTCTACAGTCAGATCATCCATAAGCAGCAGAATTGGAGAAGCTCCTCTCTTGCCCTGGGAGGCTCTGTCGTACCGACCCTTATTGTCATCTTTGCCGGAGAATGCTCCATTGTGCCCGGACCTATCATCTTTCTGTCCGCCCCTCATCTGTTTGTCGCCCATCCACTTTTCTTTCATCGGCCCGAAGGATGCATCTTTATTCATTCCCCACTGGCTGCAATTTTGTCCCGGCTCTTTAGCCAGGCAAGCGGTCGTATTATTCCAGGCCTGCAGCTGCATCTCCTTCAACTCGCCGAGGGTCATGTTGCCCATCTCTTCAGCTGTCAGGTTATTCATAAGCGCAAACATTCCACCATGCTCGGACCGGCCCAGGCCGTTATCCATTGGCATTGACAACGCAGGTGCCACAAAAAGGCAGACTGCGGACAGAGCAATCAGGGCCATCTTGCCCGACATTTTCACGAATTTCATCTTAAATCAAACCTCTAATTCTTTATAATCCACAATTTTTCCCACTCTTCATACCCATTCATCACATGCGCTTATTCATCAAACCGGAGGCGGCCATAAGCTTCAGCCGTCCAGTGAAACAACATATCTACGGAACGATAGAAAAAGTAAGAGCCGAACGAACGGCCTAAAATGATGAAGCCCCATCTACAAACCGAATAAAAAAGGTTCAGAAACGTTCTTTTTTAGATAAAAACCAATCTGAAAGTTCGATTATATTGGTTCTTCCCCATTCCTTCTTGCTTACGAGTTTTCTGCGCTCCAAAGAGATCAAAATTCCGGTTAAGGACGACTTAGGCGTTCCTGTCTCATATCGGATCTCTGCCTGGGTCATTCTGCCCCTATGATCGATTAATGTGCTCATCACGGTCCGTTCTCTGGCGGTAAGAGTCTGCATAACCGCTTCCATCTCAGAGCTGACTACAATGCCGTTTTTCGGGGCCTCCTCCACAGGCGTGGCTGGGGCCAGAACCTCCTGATTCTTTGCAGGTTCAAACGAAGGGGAGATCTGTGACTGGATCTCAGTCGGCTCGCTGGCTTGTGAATGCGAGGGCCCTATGCGTTCAGGCCCATTCGCGAGGGAAGCTTGTGATTCTTGGGAGAGGGATACACTGTCATCTTCAGGAGAGGAAGTAGGAAGAGAAGATTCCTCAAAGGAAGACGAGACATCGACGGTAGCGGACGGCTGGCTGGGCGGCACCGCCATGTTGGGCTTCTCGGTTTGAGGAGCTGTCGCGGTCTCTTTTGCCTTTTCATCCGTAATTCCTCCTTCCACTTGATTCTCGATTAAGCTCTCGATCGGGCCCCGCCTCTTTTTCTGTAAGAAGACGGCAAAGCCAAAGCCCGCTACCAGGAGAGCGGCGGCAATGAGAAGCATGATCAGGGCCGCACCCTCGCCCGGATAGTCGGGGGGAGGAAGAGGCAGGCTGCTGCCGTTGGCCGCCAGAGGCTGTTGATAATGTATGGAGATGCGGGGGTCAGAGACCTCCCAGCCCTGCACATCCGCCACAAGTGATTCATTGGAAGCTGAGAGCAGATATCCCAGACCTTGTGAGGCGTTGATCTCTCCCAGGCTCGTCTCGCTGGGCAGGTAGAAGGTGACACGATAATCGTCAAAGCTGCCTTTGGCATCAAAGTTCAAGGTCCAGAGACCCCCCACCTTTGTCGTCAGCCCGTAGGTGAGGGCATAAAGCTGATGAGAATCGTTCTCGAACCGGAATTGGGAATTGTTGAGGAAGGATAGACCGCTAACGTCCTCGGCATAGCCTGTGACCAGAGCTTTGCCGGCTGAATCCAGGTAGACATTGACAATCAGCCTCTGACCGAGGGAGGCGTCCTGGGAATAAGCGGGCAGGAAGAGAAGAGAAGCAACAAAGAACAACGAGAGGATAACATGCAGGTGCGCTATCCAGCTCATGTTGCTACAGCCCCTCATGATCATAACAAAGACCGTTATAGCCTGAATCTATATAAACGACACTCAAAATTATCCGCTGCCATACAGTCCCTGCTACCAGGCCCGGCTGGCTACCGGCATCCTCCAGCCGCTGCCAAAGGCCTGATCTGTTACCTTCAGGCCTGGCGCTGCCTGCCGCCTCTTGAATTCGGCACCCTTTACCAGACATAGAATTCTTTCCACCATCGCTTTTTCATAGCCCAGGGCGAGCAGCTCCTCTTTTGACTGGTGCAGCTCGATATATCTTTCCAGAATATCATCGAGCACTTCATAGGGAGGAAGGCTATCCTGGTCGGTCTGGCCGAAGCGAAGCTCCGCGGTGGGAGCTTTATGCAGGACCCCGGCAGGTATGATCTCTCTTCCCTGGGAGACGTTCAGCCATTTAGCCAGCCGGTATACTGCGGTTTTAGGGACATCCGAGATGACCGCCAGGCCCCCGGACATGTCACCATAGATGGTGCAGTAGCCTACCGCCAGCTCCGACTTGTTTCCTGTGGTGAGAAGCACCAGCCCGAACTTGTTGGAGAGGGCCATGAGAAGGTTGCCCCGGATGCGGGCCTGGATGTTCTCCTCCGTCACATCCTTCGGCTGGCCACGGAATGGCTCGGCCAGCCCCCTGTCAAAGGACTTCATGATATCGGTAATGCTAAGCGTAATCGTCTTAAGCCCCAGGTTTTGCGCGATAGCTCTCGCGTCCTCGATGCTGGCCTGGCTGGTATAAGGGGAAGGCATGAGCACTCCCAGGACGTTGTCCGGGCCGAGAGCGGAAGCGGCAATGGCCGCCACCAGGCTCGAGTCTATTCCCCCAGAAATGCCCAGAAGAACCCCGGAAAAGCCGCACTTGTGAACGTAGTCGCGCGTGCCTAAAACCAGGGCGCGCCAGATCTCTGACACGAGAGTGAAATCATCCTCTGCGATCGCTGCCTTCCCGGCGGCCAGGTCCGCAATTATCAGATCCTCCTCAAAGCCTCGAGCGCGGGCCACAAGCTTGCCCTCTCCATCGAAGACACAGCTTCGTCCATCAAAGACCAGATCGTCGTTGCCCCCTACCTGGTTGATGTAGAGGAAGGGGGTCCCATACTTTTTAGCTAGTCCGGCCAGCATCGCCTCGCGGTGTTTTTGCTTGCCGGCGGTGAAGGGTGAGGCAGAGAGGTTGATGACGGCCTGGGCACCTGCCCTCACCAGCTCCTCGACGGGATCAGTGTGATAGCGCCTCCGCTTCCAAAAGTCGCGGTCGTTCCAGATATCCTCGCAGATGGAGATGCCCAGGATCGCCGCCCCCAGCTCCAGGATCTGCGGCTCTGCCGCCGGCTCAAAGTAGCGATCCTCGTCAAAGACATCGTAGGTAGGAAGCAGAGTTTTTTTAAAGGTCCTCTCCACCCGCCCGTCTCGCAAGAGAGCGGCGGAGTTGAAAAGGGGGCGACCCACCTCACTGGGATTTTTTTCAGCCAGGCCCACCAGGAGTGGCGGGAGATCGGCTAGATCATAAGCGAGATCGTGCAGGACGGCCCAACTGCGCTCTACAAAATCGGCATTGAGAAGCAGATCGCGGGGCGGATAGCCCAGGAGGGCTAGCTCGGAGGTGACGGCTAAGTCCGCATCTGCGGCGCGGCGAGCAGCGCGGGCAATGAGATTGCTGTTGCCCTGAAGATCTCCAACCGTGGGATTGAGTTGCAAGAGGGCGATTTTCATAGAAGTATTTGTATGGATGTCAGGAAGGCATTAATCTCTTTCGTTTGCTTTCGCAGGCAAGAGGCAACAAATCCTAAAGGATATTATTTTAGGGTGAATAGAAAAATATTAAAAGTAATATCACTATATAATCTAGACAGAGCTTACTGCCTTCGTCTTAAAAGCCCGAATGATGCTGCGATGATGCCCAGCAAGGCCAGAGTTGTTTCAAATCCCGGCTGTGCCTTGGCAGCGCCAGCAGTCTCGTTAACGACTTCTTCCGCTTTGGCTTCCAGGCCCTGCCCTGTTCCTTGAGCTGCCTCTTTTAACTCGGGAGTGGTCAATCCGGTTCCAGGTTCATGGATGCCCTGCTGAGCAGATGTCTTGGTCTCTTCAGCGGCCTGCATCATGCCCTGGCCGGTTCCCTGGGCGGATTCTTTCGTTTCAGGGCTGACAATTCCAGTCCCTGGATCATGGACACCCTGTGGACCTGCGGCAAACGACATGCTGCTGACTGCAAATAGAACCAAAAGCATTAGTACTATCTTCTTAATCGTTATAATCCCTCCATAATTCCTATAAAAGGCTAAGTGCAGAGAATATATATTTTTAATGGTGACTGTACCTTAGAACTAAGAATATACTCCGGCAGGATTTGCATATCCTGTGGCACACAGCCCAACAACGATTTATCTATTAATTTTTTAAGATGGTGGAAAAAGTGTTGGAATTGGAGATATGAGGGGGAAAATCTCTCATTGGAGATAATAGCAACCTTTAAAACCATCATATAGTTAATTGTCGAATATGGGACGTTTAAAATCAGCTTTGACCGATTTAGAACCGTTTTAGAACTTCGACATTCAGCGTAAAATTTAAATATCGTTCAGGCAGAGCGGTCTTTGTGAGGGCAGCTCAAACCGAGCTGATCTCGAAAGATTAGAACTAGATTTTGAAACCCAAGTGGAGGTTAGTAAAAATGAGATATATGAAATTGTTCGTTTCGATGGCAGTACTATGCCTTCTGGCAGGTTTTGCCGTAGCAGCACAGAATGGAAATGGTCCGTGTGCAGGCACAGGAATCTGCAATGAAAACTGCAATGAGAACTGCATCGGTAACTGCGAGAATCAGGGCAACTGCGCTCAGCAAAATTGCCAGGTAGGAGAACCCTGCCAGAACCAGAACTGTAAGATGACAGGGCCCCAGGATGGGACTGCCCAGAACGGAAACGGCCAGAATGGAAACGCTCAGGGAATCCAGGATGGGACTGGGCCGCTGAGAGATGGCAGCTGTCAAGAGTAAACTGATCAAATAGCATTCATCAGGGGATTCATTTCCCTGGTTTTTTTGTTTTAAAATAATACAGAAAAGCAACCGCTCAAGTCAACGATTGTCTCGCCTTTCCGCATCACCTCAAAGTGAGGTTGGACGGCGAGAGCAGTCACCTTTTTTACCATCACCCACAATAAAAGCCCAAGGCGCTATGATGACAAGGCCTGTCTGATTTCATGATGAGGATATTGAGTTCTGAGCGCCCTTAAAGATCCCTGCCCGGTATGAGATCACAGCCCGTGCAGCGGTAGCAGCCCGTCAGGGCCTGCCCACCGTCCAGACCATTCTTCTCCAGCGCTCTCTTCAGATAGCGTGCCAGGCCGAGCAGCTGCTGTGCCGAAGGTCTATCCATCTGCACCTTGCCCGCTCGCAGAGGATGGGGATATACGGCTCTCAAGACCGGAATGACGCCCATCTCTGTTAGCTCATCGATGCTCTTGTGCAGGGTTTCATCGGACTCGCCCAATCCCACAATGATATTGCTGAAGACATGGTTCTTGCCGAAGATGCCCACCGCTTCGCTCAGGGCATCCATGATCTCATGGTAGGAGATGCCCGGGCAGACGCGCGGGAACAGATCGCTGTCTACGCATTCCAGGTTGTACTTTACTTCATCTGCGCCTGCGTCCTTTAAAATTCGGTTTACTCCAGGAAAGGGGCTGACGGAAACGCCGATGGGCACGCCAAAGCGCAATAAATCCTGCACGATCCCGGCCACTCGCTCTGCCTCATGTTGCGGTGAGACCTCCACCCCACTGGTCAGGGAGATGGCACGCAAGTGGCCAGTTCGGGCCGCTTCCTCCACCATTTGCAAGACCGTCTGTTTGGACTTTATGCCCCCTCGCAGTTTGGGCACAGCGCAAAACTTGCAGTCGTAGATGCAGCGCTCCGAAACGGTGATGTAGGCTTGCTCCGGGCAGTGCAAGAGCGGCTCTACCAGCCGGCCGCGCGCAACCTCTAAGCCGTCCTTTAAAATGGCCACGCCCGTCGGTCGGCTCTCCAGGCACAGGGGCGAGCTTCCCGCTACAGAGAGGCGAGCGATGTGCGGCCCGGACTGGAAAAAGACGGACTGGCCACCCGCACCAGGGCCTGCTGTAGAGGCCCGGTCGCCCCGGCAAGGCTCTGCCACCTGCACGGTTCCCACGGAAAGAAGAAGCGCCTTGGTCTCAAGATCCATAGCCGCTCATTGGCGTTCTTTCCTTAAAGCCATAATCCTTCCAGCAAAAATAGCAAAAATCCATCTGCTCTAGCCCCATGGGCTCAGCTCTCAATTCTGAG
>Ga0307380_10006458_pt1 | contig 15411 bp, 16 predicted proteins | sample UN3MG_FD_202239 | JGI IMG/M metagenome (GOLD analysis project Ga0307380, IMG submission 202239) | Soil microbial communities from Risofladan, Vaasa, Finland - UN-3 | ecosystem: Environmental > Terrestrial > Soil > Coastal area > Acid sulfate soil | place: Finland: Risofladan, Vaasa | collected...
GATCGAGGCTGGTGGTAAGAAGACCATGAGGGGGGGCAGCACGCAGATCGCCAAGGGTGTCGGCAAGGGGGCAGCCACTGTCGGTGGTGTCGGCCTTGCCGCTTACGGTGCCAAGAAGGCCCTCGAGAAGGAGAGCTCTGCTCTCGAGACTCTTGCTGAGGAGCGCGCCTACGAGATGCTCCAAGAAGCCGGTTACGGCTACGAAGAGACTAAGGAAGCATCCGCGGTCGACCAGCACGTTGATACCATGGCTCTCCAGATGTTGGAAAATGCCGGGTATCCAGTTGATTGGGACCAATAGTCACAAATGAGTGACCTAAGGTGACTGGGATAAGCATGTCGGCGTTTTTTACGGAGCTTGAGAAGTTGAGTTCTGAAACAATTGGGGCTCCACGCTCTAAATTGCCTGGGTTTCAAGGACCCAAGGCGCCGACTGCTCCCGGTTCCCTTGCACCAAAGAACACCATGCCGGGCGGATACGGCAAACGGCAGAACTACTCGCAGCCGAATGTTTCGAGCCCAGCCGAGTTCAATCCGACACAAGGCATTGGCGCTCGCCAACAACCGCCACCGAACGTCGTCTTTGGAGTACGATAGGGGAAAACCAATGAGCAACTTTACACTACAGGACCTGGTCAGCTCTACGCTGCGTGCCTCGGAAGAGCGCACAAAGATCGCCATGGAACAGAGCGAGACACCAGAAGAGAAGAAAAAAAGGGAAGAGGAAGAGAAGAAGGACGCTTCTTCGGACAAACCTTCCAACACTACGACCGCTCCAGAGCGAAACGAGGATGGCATTCAGGAGAAAGTCTCCAGTGTCTTCGTTGAAAAGCTGGCTTCGGCGGTTGAAGTATGTAACGGGAGCTTCTGGAAGCTGGCCGCTGAAGGTGTCACATCTCCAACCGACACAGGTGCTGGAAAAGGCACAGGTGCTATGGAAACGAATGTCGATTCGCCTACTACCGGTACTCAGTCGGAAGACACCGGACAAGCGAAGAACAACCAGATTCCTACCAATCCCGGAACGGATACAGGTGGTGGCCCAGGCCAAACCAACCCAGCAACCGCTATTGCAACGGACATGTCCGATGTACCTGGCGGCACAGAGGATTGGAGCAAAGGCAAGGACATCATGAAGCAGTCCAGCGCGAATCATTTGCGTATGGCTATGCGTAAACAGGCATTCTCTCTAACGCGTGAGGGCCACAAAACCGACGCCAAGTATTATGGTGGTTTGAGCAAGGCCCGTAACGATATGGCGAATACCGAAAGGGACTTCGCCGATAAAAGTCCGCTCACTGGTACGGCCAACGCTGTGAGATCGCGAGTCCACAGGTTGGTCGGACGACACAATGATTACGCTGCCAAGAAGCATGAGCAGGGTAGCAATGCCTACAATCCGCTTGGTGGGATTTTGACGCCTTCTCGTGGCGAGAAGAAAGCCAGTATTCGAAATTCTGAGCGGATCCGTCTAGTAATGCTGAAACATGCTGAAGATGCTAACAATCCAGCGAGCATGTCGTCCAAAGGTGACACTCCTCCAGACACATCGATGTCGGAAGAAGGAGTACCATCTCAGCCAAGCGAGACTACATCCCAAAAGCGGATGATTCAGTCGAGCGGAGCGGCCATCGATTACACTAAAGGCGATGCGAAGGCTGTGCCCCAAGCACGGATGGGTGAGGTTCTGACAGAACCAGCCCAGAGGAAGTCCTCGGACCCAGTTCTTCACAACAACCTCGATGCAACAAGCGGTGCTGGCGTCAAATTGTCGTCGGTAAAGATTGCGGCAGCCAGGGCCTTCCTAAAGAGGGCAATGGAGGAGGGGGCGTCGGAAGATGCGACGCCTGAGCAGAAGGAGAAGGCGGAAAAGCTGCAAGCCGCCCTCAAATCCAAGCAGGATGAAAAAGAAAAGGGGTCGATGGGGATGGGAACAGGCGCGGCGTCTACCGGTGCCTCTCCAGCCGTCAGTGGTGGCGGTTCGGGAATGCCGATGGGCGGCGGATTCTAGGAGACAATGATCATGAGCAAAGTAAAGATCAGTGCCGCAAAAGCCGCTGCGGTTTATGCGGAAGTCCCCGGGGTTCTTCGTGCGCTGTCAAGCGAACTTGAGAACACTCGGACTAAATTGGCCCGTGCGAACATCAAGTTGGCTGGGTATCAAGAACGGGAGCGTATTGAGAAGATCGCACACCAAATGGGAACAAAAGGCATTCAGTCTTCCCACGAGGATCGTGTAGATCTTATCAAGAGAGCTCATGCCAACGGCAAGAACCTCGATGTGATCGAGGAGGCGGTCGAACTCACCGTTCGTGATGGCAGCTTCGCTAAGTTGGCAGAAAGCCCCGGTAACGGCGGTGGACACAGCCAACTCGAGGCATACCTGTTGGACGGAATATCTGAATAGCAGCGTTGTGAAAGACACTACGGAGGAAACAAAATATGACCAATTTCGAACTGGTCTCTGATCTACAGTCCCTGCAACGTAGGGATTTTGGGTTGGCAGACAACTCACTCATCAACCCAAACAATGCGAACCCGCTTATGGACGGCGAGTTCTTGGCCCTTGACGCTGACTACAAGCTGGTTCGCGGTTCAACCCAGGGATTGGGCTATGCCCTTTTCATGGAAAAGGGACGTTACGACGTTCAAGCCATCAAGAAAACAATGGTCCTCTTCAGCGGTGGGTACGAGGCTAACACTCGCGTGTATAAGCCTGCCGGCCTTGCATTGGGCGCTGCGCTCATGATTGATGCAGCCGTCACTGTGGATTCGTTGACCAAGTCTGGTTTGGCGCTGCACACAGGTGGCATTGTTATTGGGTATGTCACTCGACTGCCTGCATCTAACGGAAATCGTCTGCGCTTCCAGCAGACCCTTTTCTAGGCCATTGGAAAGAAAAGGAGAAAAAACAGATGAGCACTGCAACTATGTTGAATGATGTCTTCTCTCAACGCCTTGGTTCAAGCGAAGGCAAAGAGAAGATCGCAGAATATGCCGGTACGTATATCCGTGACCGGCTCCGTGAGGTTTCTTTCGCACGAAAAGTCTTGCCACCACAAGACGTGACTCGTGCCGATTGCCAGCGTTCGGTTAACCACGACACCTTGGTCAAGATCATCGACATCGAGCCACAATCTCGTGCGATGAGCCTGACCTTCCGTGGCCAGCCGACTGCTCGCTTCATCCGTGCCCCTCGTGCAGAGGTAGCTTTCTACACCATCAGCTCGGAGAAATTTGAGAAGACGGAGCAGGAGCTTTTGGCCTATGAGATGCCAATCACCAAGGTCATTGAAGACAACTCGGTGAAGGACATCCAAGAAATCGAAGACCGTGAGTTCACCACTCATATCGAAGCTGCTGTTCAAGCCATCCAACAGGAGGCCAATGGCGGTGCGGTGACGACTCTCAACTCGGCGGCGGTTATTGCCGGCACCACAGTTGAGGCGGCGGTTCGTAAGGGCGAATTGGCCAGGAACGCGACAGGTCCAAACGCAACATCGGCAGTACCACTGCCTTTGCAGCGTCCAGACATCGTGAACTTGTTCAAGTTGCTTGATGGGAACCGTTTGCGTGCAGAGGTTGTTCTGTTGACTGAGGTTGACTGGGACGACATCTTGCAGTGGACGGTTGAAGATCAAGGTGATCGCGTGCAGTCGGAGACCACGGTCGACGGCTTCAAGTACAACACCTTGTTGGGCCGGTCGTACATCCGTACGATCAAGACGGACATTCTGCGTCCTGGTAACGTGTACACGTTCACCAAGCCAGACTTCTTCGGGAAGTTCTATGTCCTGAACAACACCAAGTTCTATATCGATAAGATTGCGAACTTGATCACATGGCAGTCTTGGGAAGATATTGCCATTAGCGTCATCAACATCGCAGCTGTGCGTAAGCTAGAGCTGTACGGTGGTGATGCTACCTCAAACGACACAGACGGTATTCTCAGCTCGGTTATTCCGGTTGAGGAAGAAGACCTTGGCGCCGTCAACAACCGTGTTGACGACGGACTCGTCTTCCCGGGGATTGAGTCCTACTAAGTAGTGGCTTGATCTAAAGAGGGTAACCAACCGGTTAGGGACGCCGGCGTCTCACAGTAGGCGTCGGCGTTTTTCTTTTTAGGAGATTTCAAGATGGCCGAAACAAAGACAGAGGTTCAGGAAGAGCCTAAAACAGAGACCCCACAGGTCTACCGTATCGAGAGTATGGTCCGTCGTCCCGGTTCAAGGGTCCAGCGGTATCAATCTCCAACACGGCACAAATCCAAGCAATTCGTTGCCGGTCAACGCCTCATCCGTATGCGCCCCATCTATCTCGATGAGCGTGCGATGGAGAAATACAGTGATGAGATCAAAGACAAGGTACTGAGTGGCGAGATCAGGGTCATCGGTCCAGATGGCGCCATCTATGACTCGTTGCCAAACGGAATCCTCACAAAAATCATCCCAGGCAAAGGATCTGAGGTGCAGCAGTCTGATGAGAGTATCGACGATTCTCCACCAGAGGCTCCACCGGAAGCTCCACCGGAAGCTCCACCGGAAGCTCCACCGGAAGCTCCACCGGAAGCTCCACCAGAGGAAGAATTAGAAGAAGATTCTACAGATGAGTCGGTGTCTGACTCTTCGGGTGAGGCGCGCGACCACAACAGGAAGCACAAGAACAAGAAAAAGGGTAGGGGTTAGTCATGACGGTTGTACCTGCAAAAAACCTGAGTTCCGGAGGGATAGATCTCCCCGGAGGTTGGAGGCTTCTTCCAGGGAAAACTGGTGAATGTGTCCATCAAAACGGTGAACGGGTGAACGGCATCCCTTCCGACATTGCTTGGCACCCTAAGACCCTGCATTTGGCGCAGAATGGGATGCTAGAGATCGAGGGGTTCAGTACTAAACCAAAGGCTGGAGTCCCCCAACCCAAAATGTCCGAAGAAGAAAAGGCGGTGGCCAATGCGCAAGGGACGGAATCGTCAGGGTCAGGGAGCGAAGGTGGCTCGTCTTTTGGCGGCGGTGGTAGCGGCAAACGAAAACGAGGCAGGTAATAACACTCCTGCGAAAACGAAGAAGACCAAGAAGAAAGTGAAGTCAGATCGATGACGCAACAACTACAGGGGGCAACCGGGCTGTCTGGTATGAGCGATGTTTTCAACTCGTTTGTCCAGACGGTCCGCCTGTATATGCGTGATTACCCAGAACTGAATCGTTTAGTGAAAGGTGAGGAACACTCCAGCCGGATGATTGCGTGGGCGATAATGGACATGCTGTCTGACTTCGCAGGCACTCCCCCAAATCTTGGTTACTTCACTCTGGAGATGATGCTGCAGCGTCACTATCAGTCGTTCTGTTTACGAGGAACGGTTATCTCGCTGTTGCAGTCGGCCGCTATCCTCCAGATGCGAAACCAACTAAACTTCTCTGATGGGGGCATCAGTGTCGGAGTGTCCGACAAAGCACCCCAATATCTTCAATTCATGAGCCAGTTACAGCAGAAATACGAACAGGAAAAGGTGCAACGCAAAGTGGCTTTGAATATCGAAGCTGCAATGGGGGATGCCGGAGGTGTTCATAGTGAGTATTTCTTTGTGAATGGTTGGTACGGCAACTACTAGGAGACACCCATGACAGTAGTCAAACAAGTGGACAACCAACAGGAGTTGGACGACTACCTTAACGGTCGTGTGCTCGGTTCACCACTCAAGAGTAAAGTTCACGGACTTGATGGGCTCACGTTGATAATCAATAACGGGGGCGATCAAACAGTGACATTTTCTGATACCGATGGTGTCGGACTTTCTCCAAAACAGATTTTGGATAAGATAGTCGCTGATGTACCGGCACTAGCAAACCATGTTGGTTTGCGTAATTACAATCACAGCACGTCTTACCTGTCCGCAGCTCTGCAGATAGTACTGTTGACGGCCACGTATTTCGTGAAGGGGACGGGGACCGCCAATACCATTTTGGGGTTTCTCGCCGTAGACCAAACAGTCACACCAATACCACAGGCAAACATTGTCAGCATCCTTCCGGCCAGTGGGCCTGGGGGTATGTTTGTTGTTGTACACGTGTAGGAGTTACCAATGCGTGATCCATTGACAGAGTATTTGAGTGCCAAAGAGAGTCATGATATTCCGTGGGCAGACGCCGCGGAAGCATTCATGAAGATGAAGCTCGCCTCCGGAGGTCTTTTGACTGCCGAGGTTGATATGCTCTCTGCCTCAGTTTCCAGGCCAAATTTGGTAAAGGTAGCTGAAGAGCCCAAAAGTCCGATGACCGAAGCGCAAAAGGCAATAGCGCAAGGTATGATCAACGGGCTACGTGGTAACGTTTCAAGCGATGTGCGTAAAATACACACGATCAACACTACTCGTGGTGAGCGTAAGGGCAAATTGTATGGGTCTGGATTAGGCGCTGCAGCGGGGGCGATTCTTGGCAAAAAGAATCGAGCCATTGCTGCGCTGGTTGGTGGTGGTCTCGGGAGACAAGCAGGGCAGTACATCGGGCAGGAATCGGATGCAGCAAAAGCGTCTGCACGCTTTCGTCCAAAAACGGCGAATATTGAAAAAACCGCAATAGCGAACCTTCTTGTCTCGTCCTCTAAGAAGGGGCTCTATAAACTGCATGATCGTCTCGGTGGTAGCATCCAGAAGACGGTACAGAAAGCAGGAGAAACGGTTAAGAAAACCCCCACTACCCCAGAAGCATTCAAAGCAATGCTGACGAAGAGGGCTGCACAAGAAATCATACCAGTCCCAGAAGACCCTTCAGGTGCTGGTATCCCGGTACAGAAAGCACCGGTACCCTTAGATGCCGAGCTCCAAGAGCATATGGCATCCTTATCTCCTGAAGAACTCCAGGAGCTAATAGCAGGCTCTAAGGAGGATTCAGAAGAGGACTTCGACGAGGAATCTGAGGAAGAGCCTGAGGAAACTGTCGACGATTTCCTCGACGCCCAACAAAAAGCCAACGAGGCTGAGTTCTTCCAACAAGCGGCGGAAGAAGCGCAGCAAGAGGCCGCCATGGCCAACGAACGCGCACAGCAAGCTGAAGAAATGGCACAACAGCAAGCACAGGAGGGGGCTGCTCAGGCACAGATGGCTCAAGAGCAGTCCACAGTTGCCACTCAACGTGCCGAGATGGCAGAGCAGGATGCTGTGTCTGCCCGTGGTGAGTCCATCGGTGCTCAGCAACAGAATATCGCTATGCGGCAGATGGTCACATCGTACCGTCAGCAGTTGATGGATACTCTGGCACAAGACCCTCTGGCGTCGTTGCCTCCACCAATGGTACCGCAGGGTGCCGACCCAGCCATGGGAGGACCTCCAGATCCTGGGGGCCCACCTCCGCCCGGAGCAGAAGGCCCACCTCCCGGACCGCCACCTCCCGGACCGCCACCTCCCGGAGCAGAAGGCCCACCTCCCGGACCGCCACCTCCCGGAGCAGGAGGTCCATCCGGTGGTACGCCGCCCCCCACAATCCCACCCACCGCATAAGGAGAGACTATGAGCACACGTGAAGAAGAAAAATTCCTTGCCAACATGTTTGATGGGCACTTCGAGAAGTCTGCAGAAGCCGACCTCGGGGATTTCATGGATACGTTGAGCACAGAAGAGTTGGCAGAGATCATCGGATTCAATAAAGCAGCAAGTCTCGCAGGTGAGATAGCGTCCCTCAAAGCCACACCTGGCGCTGCTGTTGCTGCACACAAGAAAGGTTTGAGTGGGGGCGATACCAGCATGCGACGCGGTGCTGGTGGGCTCTCTGGGTACTTAATAGGACATGGCCGTGGTGCGAAGGAGCACTACAAGTCAAAAGGGATCACCAGGTCGTATGGCGGTCTAGGTTCAGCCACAGTCAAAACCAGTAGCTTCAATAAGATCGCTGTGGCTGGCTCAGACCTCCCTGAACTTCCAGATTCTGCTCAAGGCGCCGAACTGGACGTTAAACAACGTAAGGTCAGTGACAATGTCAACAAAGAGCATCTTTCCCAAGTTCCAGATAGGTCAAGCAATCCAGATCCTACGATCAGCTTTCAAGGTGAGGGTAAGACCGCGGCTCAGAAGGCTAAGACGGCGGCTATTGCATTTAATATGTACCGTAACGTGCCGGAACACATGCGCAGTGATGTGATCAAGACTGCTGCTGCTCAGATGCGTAAAGAGGGCTTTATCTTGGGCGGCATATCTGGTTATGCTGCCCAAGGAGATCCAAGTAAGACACAAAAATCAGGGTTTTTGCGCGGTCTAGCCGGTGGCCTAGGTGGTGGTGTAGTTGGTTCTTCTTTGGCACAGGTTGCGGGCCTTGGGTTGCAAGGACGTATAGCGGGTGATGTTGCCGGTCAACTAATCGGTGGTTATCTGGCCGGTAGGACAGCCCGGCCAGACAAAGGTAAAAAGCACACGTAGACAGAGTCGATCACTAAATCGCGATCTATCTCACGGAACAACGATGAGCACACTAATGTTGAAAGACACACTCCCAGGCTTCTTTACTGAGCTACAGAAAATAGCTAGTAAAGATTATGGAGATAGGGTTGGTACTTCTGCCACTGCCGGCACCGCTGGGTTAGTGGGTGCCGGCGTGGCGACTGGGTTTGGGAACTCTTTACTTGCTAAAAACCTTCAGAACGACATAACCAACAGCAGTATGACCACGAGCCGAGCGACTGGTGAGGAGTTACGGAAGATACTGAGCCCAAAAACACAGTTGGATTTGGTACCGAATAGGGACCTCGGATCACTGATGTATATCCCTAAAGACCTCCCACACACCACACCAGGGCATAGTTTAGGAGGCACAGCGCGTTCTTCATCAGTGATGGGTCCTCAATTTGCAGCCCATGAGTTAGGGCACGGCAGGTTATGGAATAAGAGCGATCGCTTACGCAAGGTGTTAATGGGTTCTAGGGCGTTAGCTCCTTTGGCAACATTAGGGACTACTATTGGGGCAGGCGTAGCAGATACGGACAGCAAGTTCTCAAAAGCTATGCCTCTTGCAGGCCTTGCTGCCACAGCACCAGTGTTGGCCGACGAAGCATACGCGTCGCTTAAGGGGTACGGGGCGCTCAAAAGAATTGGCTCAAAACCAGCGGTACTCCGTACCGCACGTAGACAGTTGGGGAAGGCATTCGGGACGTACGGTCTTGGGATCGCAGCCCCTGCGATGTTGGCACCTTACCTGACTAGAAAAATCAAAGAACGGCTACAGAAGAAGTCTTGAGCTGTGATGTGTGATGCCGAATCTACAAGTCCAGAATATTCGTGTACGTAGCTTCTCACTCGATCTCCTAGAGGTGACTTGGGAGATCGAGGATACGTATACCGACCCTCTAGACTTCAACTTTTACATTCTCCGCTCTGAGTCCCCAATGGGGCCTTGGGACCAAGTTGCCGGCCCCTTCACTGATCGGTTTCGTTTTGTAGACAATGACGTCAACCTACTAAATAGGTGGCGTCAGTACTATTACAAGATCAAAACAGTCCAAATAACGGACACCGACAACGTGGTGGAAACCGATCCCGTCACGCAGCATGGGGAGCCTGACCTCATTGCAAAAGAGATACAACGCCAGGAGCGTATTCTTTGGGATGAGTTTGCCGGCAGGCGGTGTTATCTATTTCCGCGTAGGACGTTTGGTGCACTGTGTGAGTCGTGTTTTGATGGTCCCGGCAAAGGTAAAGGCCATACGAATCAAAAACTGCGGTCAAACTGTATTACATGCTTCGGTACAAACTACGTCCGCGGGTACTTGAATCCCATAGAGATCTTTATCCAGATTGATCCAAATCCAAAGTCTCAGATGCAACTTTCGATGAGTGAGCGACAACAGAGCGATACCACAGCTCGGTTGCCTAATTTCCCACTTGTAAAGCCGAAAGATATAATCATTGAAGCAGAGAACAGGAGATGGAAGGTGATCCAAGTCAATCAAACAGAGCGGCTTCGGAGCGTCGTCCATCAAGAACTTGCAATACACGAACTGGTAAAAGGTGACATTGAGTTTCAGTTACCGATCAACTTAAAAGAAGCACTGAAGGACCTCGAACCGAGTGCCCCCAGGAACTTCACCAATCCGCAGAACCTTGAGTCCTTTGAGGAGGAGTCACTTGCTTCTGCCAAAGCTGTTTACGGATACCCAAAGATATGATCTCCCTCGACACCTTCTTCGACGAAATGGATAAGATCGCCGAAGAACAAAAGTACATCACTAAGGACAAGCTGAAACGCTTGGGTACGGTGATGGCTGTCGCAGGGTTAGGCAGTGGGGCCGGGTATGCTACTGCAAAAGCGATTCAACGCATAAAACCCAAGTACGTACAAAAACTTAGGGAACTTATTCCCCGCAAGCAGCGACCGATAATAGGTGCTGCCGTTGGCGGCGTGGCTGGTGGCTACGCTGCGATGAAGAAGCGGAAAAAGATAGAAGAATACATAGAGGGTAGGGGTAAATGACCGACCCAAGTAGCTCTGTACACACTTCTGATGGGAAACGAAATACGTGGGAAGAGGACCCACTTAACCACGTCATTAAGGCGTTCATTGCCTTCTTTCAAACGATCTTTGAGAACGCCGATAGGGGGTGCTTCCATTGGGAGCCCAATATGGAGCAAACTGAAGTCGTTATTACAGAAGAGAGCCCAGTGGACCTAGACGTCGTCGAAAAGAAGCCAGTGATTTCACTCATCCAAGGACCTACACGGTTCAATGGCTCATCTCTTGACGACCTACTTACGGTCAGCATCAAAGACGCTCGCGAAGTACACACTGACCTATTGCCGGGTACTATGACCATCAACTGCCTCTCTCAGGTACGAGCTGAGGCTAGGTATTTGGCGTGGCAATGTGCCCGTCACGTTTGGATTTTGCGTAAGCAATTCATTCGCGAGACCCATATCCACGACATCGGTCGCAATATTCAAATAGGTTCAGTATCTCCGGCAGGCGCTTTGGTGCAGGGCGACAACGAGAGTGAGTGGAACGTTGTTCCTGTAAACGTTCCATACTTCCTACAGTGGACAGATAGTGTTACTCCATTGAAGCACGACTGGAGTGGACGTCCGATCCACCAAATGAATAATGCAACCGTAGACCTTTCTGTCAAAGCAAGGTCTACACATAACCTCACACAAAACCAAGAAGCCCAGCTTTCCGAAGGTAATCCCGCTTTCGGAGAGATGGCATCCAAGACTCGAAATAACTCTATCTTCCGGAAACAGGCCCTTATCAAGGGACCCTCTATCCGAGGTAAAGCGATTAAGACTCAATCCCAGCCGGAGCCAGATTCGACTCCGCTTTCGCAGAAAGCTAAGGCTTAAAAGGAGAAAGAAATGTCCACTGAACTCCTGCAACCCGGTGTAAGTGTCATCCAAGAGTTTCGATCGGTCTCTCCGACCATCGTGACTCCAACACTCGTTCCTTGTGCGGTCGCTCCCGCTTTCCAGATTCTGGAGGCGCTCACTACAGACGCGACCGGCAATCAGAATGTGAACACGGATGCAATTGCATCTCTCGCAGCAATCCAACAAGCGGCTAACCCCGCACCTTACGCTGGCCTTGATGGCCTCACGCTTGAGGTGAGCATCAATGATGGTGCGACCCAGACTTTCACTTTTGCAGACCCAACGTCTGCAAATTTGAACGCTTCGCAAGTGGCTGACCAAATCAATGGCGCTTCTACCGCTCCAGTAGGCTTCGCTGCTTTTGTGGTGACAAAGGGCGTGTCGTCCTATGTAGAGTTGCGTTCAAACGCTGTTGGCGACGGCCAGACTCTTAAGGTCTTGGGTGGTACGGCTAACTCTGTTTTGGGATTCAACGAGGGTTTTGTTGCTGAAGGTCTGTCGACCTACAAGCAGGACAAGATCACTGTTGCACAGGCCAACTTCCCCGATCCACGCGGTATTATCGATGAGCTTGATATCGCCGAGGACACCATTCGGGTGTTCGTTGATCAAGGGGGTACGCTTAAGGAGTTTAAGCGTAACCAGTCCTTTTTGCGTAAGCACAAAGAGGCCGTATTCTCATCCACCACGATAACGTTCCCTATGACAGGGGCAACGGGAACCAAGTTCTCGTTTAAGCGCGGGATTAACGGTGCAGTTGAGGAGTACACTTTCAGTACTGACCCTGCCAACATGGCGGCGTTGTTGGTTGAGTTGAATACAACGTTGGCTATCCCGGGAACAATCTTCTCGGCAAACCCACTCGTCCCAGCAACGATCTTGGATGCTACGGTGTCTGAAGGACGCTTTGAGGTTCTGACTCCAAGTGCCAGTGCTGGTACGTCATTCCTAGGTTGGGTAGTCGGCAACAAAGCGTTCACTGTGGAACCTGTAGATGACGGCGATGGTGACACTGTTACCCCGTTTGTTGTTGCAGATTCCGACAACTTCACCAACCCAGCTACTTCTGCTCAGTTGGTTGGTACTGTTGCGCTTTCAGGTGCGGTAAACGGTGTCCACACCAAAACCTTCCAAATCGCAAAGGACGGTTGTACACAACAGGAGATCACCCTTGATGGTGGACCCATCACTGGGGCTGCTGTATTTGACAGTGCGACCAACACGCTTGATACCGAGACATTCGGCCTGATCGTGAATGGTACAACGCACGTTGTCACTTTCACAGGCGCTAACCCGCTTGCGATTGCAACGGTTATTGCGCAGATCAATGCGCAGGTAGGTGCGACAGTCGCGTATGAGACTGGTGCACTTGGTGTTCCAGGTACTGGTTACATCTCTTTCCAGGTGGGGGGAGCGACACCGGTTCCAGGAGGGACTGTGGTCCTGGACTACGTCACTGCCGGCGCCGGAAATGACAACACTTGGACAGACCTGGGCTTGGCTGCCGCTATCGGCGCCAACGTTGAGCAGACGCTGACCATTGCAGAGATCATTACTCAAATCAACAACACCATGGGTTCGGGTTTCGCCTCGAACGATGGTTCTGACCAACTCCAATTGGACAGCGTCAAAGTTGGGTCTGAATCCAATGTGACAGTTGGTAAGGGAACTGCCAATGCTGTTTTGGGCTTCACTGACTCGCAGCGTAATACTGGCGGTGGTCACCCACCTGTCGTGGGTGATGCTCTGTGGGCAGGCGGTGCCTTCTTGGGCAACATCACGGTTGTGGCTCCTGGTGGAATCAACAACCGCCTCAAGTTGGACCGTGAGGTCTCAATCACAGGTGGGTGGTCGGCTCACTACATCCAAGCAATGGGTATCCCTACACCCGTTCCTTCAACACGCCCTACGCCAGACTTGGTCATCGACACTTCTGGTGCTGCACTAACGAAGCATGACTTCTTGCGCAATACTGACGGTGAACCTATCGTCGCACAGGGATCGCTTATTATTGCATACAACGCCCTGCGTTTGGACGTGACTCCACAAGCCAACGACCCTGCGTTGTTGACCTTCAGTGATACAGCGACGCTCGAGGAGACTCTGGCGCCTCTGAACACAGACAACCCTCTGGGCCTGATGTTGTTCTTCAGCCTCATCAATGCTACCGGCATCTCGGTCGCCGGCATTGGTGTGGATGGTGTGGACAGCGCCAACCCAGACGGTACACCGCTGGCGTTCTCTAAGGCCTTGACCTTCCTCGAGGCACAAGAGGTCTATGCTTTGGCGCCGTCGTCACAAGACCCAATCGTCCACCAGCTCTTCATGACTCACGTCAATGCGATGAGTGATCCGGACGCAAAGGGTGAACGGGTGGTTCTCATCAATCCGGAGATGCCACGTGAGGGGCTGCCTGCATTAGTGTCTAGTGGCACTAATGGGGACAGTGGTGGTGTCACAAACACCTTCGACACCAAGCTGGCATCATTGTCGTCTGATGTACTGTCTGCAGGCCTCGACCCATCGGGCACAATCCCTGTGAGTGACGGTCTGTACTTGGACATCTCCGCAGATAACAAGCGTTACAGCATCGCGTCTATTTCCGGTACAAACATCACAATCCGAGTGGTGTTTGCCCCGGGAGAAAATGATGACGGGTATTACTCGGTGAGTAACTTGCCGGGCACATTGATATCTGAAACCTTCTCCATCAATGTTCGTGGTGCTGAACTCACCACTCCAACCGGAGATCTGGACTACAAGAGGATCGCAGATACCTATCAGGCATTGGGCCAGAGCTATGGAAATCGTCGAGTCATCATGGTGGCCCCAGAAAGGGTTGGTGCCTCGATTGACGGGGTGGAGCAGCTTATCAAGGGCTACTACCTGTGTTCGGCCATCTCTGGGATGACTGGACAGTTGGCCCCTTCACAGGGTTTCACCAACTTCCCAATCACAGGATTCACCCGGGTGAAGGGCTCGAACGATGTGTTCAGCAAGTCACAACTCCAGGTCGGTTCTGCCGGTGGAACATGGTGGGTCGTCCAGGAGGTTGCCGGCGCGCCGCTGACCACCTTCCACCAGCTCACCACAGACCTGTCTAGCATCGAGACTCGTGAGTATTCGATCACCAAGGTTGTGGACTTCACTGCGAAGTTCATGCGCTCTGGTCTCCGGAACTTCATCGGGAAGTTCAACATCACCCAGCCGTTCTTGGACACGTTGTCCACGGTCGTTCAGGGCCAGTTGAGCTTCTTGACCGAATCCGGCGTAATCATTGGCGGTGATCTGAACAACATCGTTCAGGATGAAGACGCTCCAGACACTGTTTTGATTGACGTGACTCTGGACGTCCCTTACCCAGCCAACTACATCCGTCTGACCCTCGTCATCTGATGAATCAAGGTTTCTACAGCGAGATGCGCAAGATGGCTGAGCCACCTCCGCCAAAGGGGTGGTCAGCATCTGCGTGGGACAAGCGGTTGGAGAATCACCCTCCAACCGCTAAGCCCAAATTCCCTGCGCCTAAAGAGAAGAGGGCAGCTGGTGTGTATCCTTCTGTCCTCGCTGAGGCATTGGGTAATGCAAAGGCCCAACAACGTGGTACGGATTTAGGGAATACGGTTATGCGTGGGTTGGGTACGTTGGGGTCATTCACAGGAGCTTTGCTCAAGAAACCCTTGCTCAGTTTCGGTGGTTCGACTGTACGGGCTATACCTGGGATTCGAGAAAATATTGATGTTCTGCGCGAGGGAAGGGGTGTCCTAGACCGCATGAATGCCGGCCCGCAATCTCAAGACAACCTGAAAGGGTCTGTTGCTCGGAATGTGGGGGCAGAGTTGGGGGGCTTAGGTCTTTCAGGTTTGGGACGGGTTACTGGAATCCCTAGAGCTGGTTTAATAGCGGAGTTGGCAGCAAAACCGCTATTACGCACCGGATTGAGGGCAACAAATAATCGCGAGGGCGAAAACACCATTTCGATACAAGACGCCGACCAGATACGTAAACGCGAAGGTGTAAACCTGCCTTTATATGCTGGAATACCTGGAGAGCGTAGTAGTTCTGTGATTCAGGGT
>Ga0307380_10006459_pt1 | contig 15411 bp, 12 predicted proteins | sample UN3MG_FD_202239 | JGI IMG/M metagenome (GOLD analysis project Ga0307380, IMG submission 202239) | Soil microbial communities from Risofladan, Vaasa, Finland - UN-3 | ecosystem: Environmental > Terrestrial > Soil > Coastal area > Acid sulfate soil | place: Finland: Risofladan, Vaasa | collected...
GCTCGCTTGTGTGCAGCCGCGTCCAACTCAAGCTTCTCGGCCTCTCGGCGATCACGGTACGCAGCAAGGATGGTCTTTCTCTTGTCTACGGGCCCCCCACCCCCAGGACCATATTCAGTGAAGCGGCAGGGGATGTCGTGCATCAGACGGTCAAGCTCCCGATCTTCTGCTTCTCCGCCCAGGGACAAGGCACGTTCGTACCTGTCCATGATATCGTTTGCCGTCATCTTCTTGCTCTCGTTAGCCATCGCCGTTTGCCTCCGCTGCAAGCACCTCCCCAAGGGCCGGGCTAGTGACCACCTTGTTGGATCATCGCACAATGCATCGCCGATTTCAAGGACAAAAGCCTACGCACATGGCATAGCCGCATGCGGAGGTAGGCACTCGATCTGAGGTAGTCAGAGGTGAGGATGGCACTTTTCAACTGGGGAAAACGGAAAGAGCAAGATCAGAGGGCTACGGAAAAGCCGTTGATCCTCAACAACGACGGATACTTCCCAGACAGGCTCTCAGAGCGCGTGTGAAGAACGGTCCGTCAGGCAGGGGCAGGTCGTTGCCTGCCCCTTACCTGACTTCGGAAATGGCTGTCTTGATTCAGGCCAGGGCAGGCAACTCGCGCCGGGCCGAAGACGGTCCAACGCTCGACCTGCCCCTACACGAGCTTTTAGTACATTCCGCCCATGCCGCCCATTCCGCCCATTCCGCCGCCGTGGGGGCCGCCGGGCATCGAGGGTTCTTCTCTCGGGATTTCGGTGACGACGCACTCGGTGGTCAGGAGCAGGGAGGCGACGCTTGCGGCGTTCTCGAGGGCGCTGCGGGTGACCTTCGTGGGGTCGAGCACGCCGGCCTCGAGGAGGTCTTCATACTCGAGGGTCATGGCGTTGAATCCGAAGCCGCCCTTGCCTTCTTCGACCTTGTGGAGCACGACTTCGCCGTTCTCGCCGGCGTTCTCGGCGATCCAGTAGAGGGGGAAGCGGATGGCGCGGCGGACGATGTCGACGCCGATCTTCTCGTCGCCTTCGGCCTTCACGCTGTCGAGCACCTTGACGGCCCGCAGGAGAGCGACGCCGCCGCCGGGGACGACGCCTTCTTCGACGGCGGCGCGGGTGGCGTGGAGTGCGTCTTCGACGCGTGCCTTCTTCTCCTTCATCTCGATTTCGGTGGCGGCGCCGACGTTGACGCGGGCCACGCCGCCCGACAGCTTGGCGAGCCGCTCCTCGAGCTTCTCGCGGTCGTAGTCGGACGTGGTGGTCTCGATCTCGCGCTTGAGCTGGGCGATCCGGCCTTTGATGTCGGACGTCTTGCCCGCGCCCTCGACGATGGTGGTGTTGTCTTTGTCGATGGTTATCTTCTTGGCGGATCCGAGCTGCTTGAGGGTGACCTTTTCGAGCTCGATGCCGAGGTCTTCGAAGATGGCCTCCCCGCCGGTGATGATGGCGATGTCTTGCAGCATGGCCTTGCGGCGATCGCCGAATCCGGGTGCTTTGACGGCGCAGACGTTCAGGGTGCCGCGCAGCTTGTTGACCACCAGCGTGGCGAGTGCTTCGCCTTCGATGTCTTCCGCGATCAGCAGCAGCGGCCGGCTGGCCTGGGCCACCTTCTCCAGCAGCGGGATGAGGTCCTTCACGCTGCTGAGTTTCTTCTCATAAATGAAGATGAGTGCGTTTTCGAGCACCGCCTCCATCGTTTCGAAGTTGGTGGCGAAGTGCGGGGAGATGTAGCCGCGGTCGAACTGCATGCCCTCGACGAGGTCGACGTTTGTGTCGAGGCTCTTGCCTTCTTCGACGGTGACGACGCCGTCCTTGCCGACTTTCTCCATGGCATCGGCGATGATCGTGCCGATCTCGGGATCGTTGTTGGCGGCGCCGGCCGCTACCTGTGCGATCTCCTTCTTTTCCTTCACCGGCTTGCTCATCTTCTTGAGCTCGGCGATGATGGCGGCGACGGCGGCGTCGATGCCGCGCTTCAGGGACATCGGATCGGAGCCGGCGGTGACGTTCTTGAGGCCTTCGTCGAAGATGGCCTCTGCCAGCACGGTGGCGGTGGTCGTGCCGTCGCCGGCGACGTCGCTGGTCTTGGAGGCGACCTCGCGGACCATCCTGGCGCCTACGTTCTCGATCCTGTCCTCAAGCTCGATCTCTTTGGCCACGGTCACGCCGTCCTTGGTGACGGTGGGTGCGCCGTAGCTCTTCTCGATGATGACGTTGCGGCCGCGGGGGCCGAGCGTCATCCGCACGGTCTTCGCCAGCTTCTTCACGCCGGCGCGGACCGAATCGCGGGCGTCCTGTTCAAACGAAACTTTTTTCGCCATTGTGCTCCTCCCGTGAAGGGAAATGAGTGGGGAAGTTGAAAGTCAGAATTCAGAATCACGGATCACGGATCACGGATCACTTCTCGCGGGTTGCCAGGATGTCTTCCTCTCGCATGATGAGGTAGTCTTCGCCCTCGATCTTCACTTCGGTGCCGGCATAGGATGTGAAGAGGATGCGGTCGCCCACGTTCACCTGGGGGGTGGCCCGCTTGCCGTTATCGAGCATCTTGCCTTCGCCAACGGCCACGATCTCGCCCTCTTTCGGTTTTTCCTTGGCGGTGTCGGGCAGCACGATTCCGCCCTTGGTCATTTCTTCCGCCTCAATGCGTTTCACCAGTACCCTGTCTCCTAGGGGTCTCACTTTCATCGGTTTGCACGCTCCTTTCTAATTCGGTTCTGAAAAACGCAGTAGACGCGATGCTTCAAGGCTCGGATCCTGCGAGGCAGGGGAACAGCGTAGCCGCCTGCTCCCGCAAGGTACCCCATATGCAAACGCCGTGCCATTCGCGACGGAAACTTCAACTGTAGCCGTAAGTGATTGCGGCTCAATCGCTTGCGTGCACAAAGCATTATTTGCCGGATGCGGTACCTGCCGAAATGGCAGGAAAAACCAAGGATGGGGGATTGTCAGATTGGCAGGCGGCAAGATGGGGTGATGGGGTGATGGGGTGGTGGGTGATGGGTGATGGGGTGGTGGGGTGATGGGGTGATGGGGTGAGGAAGACGAAGCTTCAGCGGTCCACTTGGTCCACTGCGTCCACTCGGTCCACTGATCCACTGATCCACCGATCCTCCGGTGTTCATGTTTGACTTGCCGGCAGGTTTTCCCTACCATGTGAGTATGAGCAATGATCCTAGCAGGGAGAACCTCTGCCGCCGCTGCGGGCGATGCTGCTACGCGAAGATGCTCTGCGATGACGAGTTGGTCTATCTGCCGTTCCCCTGCCCGCACTTCGACGAGAAGACCCGCCTGTGTACGGTCTACGAGCATCGTTTCGAGGTGAACCCAGACTGCCTGACGCTGGAGGAGGGGATCCGGCTGGGGGTATTCCCCGCCGATTGTCCTTACGTGGCTGGGCTGAAGGACTATAAGCCGCCCCGCGAGAAGTGGACGAAGGAAGACATTGAGACATATTGGCAGAGCGATGATGGTGAATGACGAACGCGCTACGCTGATTCCTGGTGACCAATGCTGTCGAGATCACAGTGCGGGTATTCCAGCTTCGCTATCGGTCAATGCGCGGATTCCCGCACTTCATCCGGTTTCCCTGGAAAGTCAACCGCCTCTGGCCGATCCGAAGAACAGTTGATCCTTGACTCACTGCCGCCGAGACTGTATTATGGATCGTCGGTGGGGGAACACAAACCAGGCTCGCTGAGCGAGGTGACATGAGAAAGCTCATAGTCGGCATGACGGTTCTGGCGGCGTGCGGGGCTGCGTTCGGCGGAGGCGAGCAGCAGATCCTCTATCGCGGCCGGATAACGGTCGACGGCCAGCCGTTCAACGGCTCCGGGCAGTTCCGCTTCGCCCTGGTAGACGCCGACGCAAAGACCGTGTGGACCAACGCAACCGCCGCGAAGGAAGGCGGCATTCCGCAATCGGCCGTTACGCTTCCCGTGACCAACGGCATCTACGTCGTCGCGCTCGGCGACCAGCGGCTGGGCATGCAGCCGATTGACCCCGCACTCGTGGAGCAGGCGGGCGACCTGAAGCTGCGAATCTGGTTCGACGACGGCAAGCACGGGGTCGGCCGGATCGAGCCTGACCAGCCGCTCAGCCTGATACAACCGGCGGCTCCCGTGCAGCCTGAGCCGGCGGAACCGCCGCCCAATGCCGGCGCCCAGCCAGCCGCAGCTCCGCCGGCCGACCGTTCGGACCTCATCCTGCAGGAGTTGCGACAGATCAGGGCGCTCCTCGAACGTCAGACGCACACCACGGGCAATACCCCCTCGGCCCCGGTTCCGTCCTCGCAGCCCCCGCAACCGGTGCGCGTGAAGCTGCCCCTTAAGGACGGCATCACGCTCGGCAGCCCCGAGGCTCCCGTCACGATGGTCGAGTTCGCCGATTTCCAGTGCGGTTTCTGCAAGCGATTCCACGAGCAGACCTTCCCCGAGATCAAGAAGCAGTTCATCGACACGGGCAAGGTGCGATACATCAGCCGGAACCTGGCACTGCAGTTCCACCAGGACGCCGCCAAGGCAGCCCAGGCATCCCTATGCGCGGCCGACCAGGGCAAGTACTGGGAAATGCGCGACGAGATCCTCAAGCACAACAATGCTCTCAAGCCAGCCGACCTCGCCGCGTACGCCGGCACCATCGGCCTGGACGCAGACAAGTTCAATGCCTGCCTCAACAGCGACGCTCACCAGGAGCAAATCAGGCAGGACGGCACCGATGCCGGAGCCGTCGGCATCACCGGCACGCCGTCGTTCGTAATCGGGAAGACCGCCAAGGACGTGCTCGACGGCGTGAAGATCGTGGGCGCGAAGCCATTTCCCGATTTCCAGGCCGAGATCGCGAAGCTTCTCGCACCGTAGGGGCACACCGTAGGGGCGAACCATCGTGTTCGCCCTTGGGAGATTGGGGTATCCGTCCATTCGGCAAGGGCGAACACGATGGTCCGCCCCTACGGCCAGGAGCCTTGCGCGACGCTTGATGAGGAAGAACCCGCAGCAATGATCAACCCGCTGTTCAATTCCTGCGTGCGGCGCATCGCAACGCGAACCATCGCGCTGATCCTGGCATCGTTGGCCGTGGGGGCGTTTTTCAACGCCGCCAGCCCGCTCGGCTTTCCGCTGGCGAAACCGGCGCCGAAGCCGCCTGCGAACGAAGGCACCGCGGCTGAGCGGGATGGCATCGTTAAGCCGGACGCAAACAAGGGCGACGCGCCCGCGCAACCCGCGCCCGCACCGAAGGCACCGGTGCAATCGTCGGGCGTTTACAGCAACGAGCCGCTCGCCGTGCAGGTGATGCCCGGGGCACCCGTGCAGGCCGAGCCTCCCGCGGCACCTGCCCCGGGAAGCCCGTACGGCAACGAGACGTTGGGGGCACGCGTGGTGCGGGCGCCGTCGAATCCCGAACCTGTCGCCCCGCCCGCCCCTCAGCCGGCGGCCAGCTCGCCCCCGCAGCAGCCGGGCAAGGGCGTCTACAACGGCGGCACCGTCGCCGCACAAGTCGTCCCGGTCAAGCCCGCGGCCGAAGCTCCGCCCAAGGCACCCGATGGGCCTGTCGCCGTCAGTTGGCCCGAAGCAAAGACAATGCTGCAGACAGGCGAGGCCGTCCTCGTCGACGCCCGCCCGCTCACCGCATTCCAGGCCGGCAGCATCCCCGGCGCGATCTCGCTCCCGGCTAACCGCATCAAGGATGAGATGCCGGCATTCATGAAGCGGGTGGACACCAACCGCTGGCTCATCGTCTATTGCAGCGACCAAGGCTGTGCCAGCTCGGAGGATGTGGCGAAGACGCTCATCAGGGAATACGGCTACCGGCACGTCTTCCACATGCCCGGCGGCTACGCCGAATGGCAGATCGCCGAGACCGGCAGGAAAACCGAAGAGAAGAAGCAGTGAACGATTCCATCACCATCGATCTGAAGGCTGTGCTCCGCTGGCTGCTCGGGCTGCTCTTCGTGTGGGCTGCCGTCTCCAAGCTTGCCAACCCCAGCAATTTCCTGAACAGCATTATGGCGTATGAGCTGCCGCTGCCGGACTTGCTGCTGCGGCTGGCGGCGATGGCACTGCCGTGGCTGGAGCTCCTGTGCGGCCTCGCACTGCTCGCCAACGCCTGGACCGAATCCGCCCTCATGGCGATGGCCGTGATGTTCGTGGTATTCATTGTGGCAACGTGTCAGGCGTGGCTGCGCGGGCTTGACATCTCGTGCGGCTGCTTCAACCTCGAAGTATTCGGCCTGAAGGCAGACTCCCCCACCGTGAAGTTCATCGAATCGGCGAGCTTCGCCTTCTTCCGCAATCTCGTCCTCGAAGCCGTCACCATCTTCCTGCTCATCCGGCACATCAACGCGCCATCAGCGTGCGAAATGCGCAGGCCGCTTATCAGGGGCGAGAACGGTTAGGCTTGGGGCTTGCGGCTTGCGGCTTGCGGCTCGAGGCTTGCGGCTTGCGGCTTGCGGCTTGCGGCTCGAGGCTTGGGGCTTGCGGCTTGCGGCTTCGGGCTTGCGGCAGCCGACCTGCGGGTGAAGGTCGTCTTCTTCCAGCCCAAAGCCCAAAGCCTAAAGCCCAAAGCCCTCCCCATCACTTCGTGATCTCGATTCCCATCCTCCGAAGCGCTTGCGCGTTCCTGCGGGCAGAATCGCCCGGCGTCGTAGGGGCTTGCGGCTTGCGGCTTCGGGCTTGCGGCAGCCGACCTGCGGGTGAAGGTCGTCTTCTTCCAGCCCAAAGCCCAAAGCCTAAAGCCCAAAGCCCTCCCCATCACTTCGTGATCTCGATCCCCATCTTCCTCAATGCTTCCGCGTTTTTCCTTGCAGAATCGCCCGGCGTCGTGCGCGTGTGATCCTGCTCAACCATCAGCCAGCCGTCGAACCCGAAAGCTTCCAGATCCTTGATGATCGCGGGCACGTCCACGCCCGTGTTGCCGGTCCCCAGCTCCACGAACTCCTCGAGCACGCCGGTACTGAGATTGCGGTGAGCGTCCTTCAGATGGCCATAGATGATCAGGTGTGAATGGCGCTTGATCACATCGTGAATGTTGCCGCCGACGGCCGCCAGGTGGCCGGTGTCGAGGCACAGCCGCGCCTGCCGCAGCATGCCGGCTACCCGCTCGATCTCCTTGGGCGTCTCGCAGATGGTGCCGATGTGGTTGTGGTAGGCGATGCGAACGCCGCGCGGCCGGCCGTATTCCGCCAGCTCCTCCAGCCCCGCCACGAGCGCATCGTAGCGGTCGGCCGTCTTCTCCTCGCCGGGCTTGATCCAGCCGGCGTTCACCATCAGCACCTCGCCGCCCAGCTCGGCAAGGATATCGATCCGGTTCTTCGACCAGTCGATCAGGCCGCCGTCGATGCGGCCGGTGAGGGCGTGCAGCGTGAGGCCGGTTTCGGCGAGCAGTTGCCGCAGGCTTTCCGCCGTTCCCAGCGCCTCCGTGGGCGCGCTGATCTCCACGTGATTGAATCCCGCATCCTTGATCTCCGCCAGAATCCGCGGCAACGGCATTGATACGTTGTGCATTTCGCGGTAGTGATACCAGGCGTAGGTTTGATAGCCGATGCGGACCATGAAGTTAAGAGTTCAAAGTTAAGAGTTGTGAGTTTGGAGTTCAGAACTCGGAATTCGGAATTCGGAATTGGGAATTGCCTTCCCGTCTTTCCTATTCTTCCCGCTTCTTCCTTCCCTTCTTCCCTTCTTGCGCAAATTGACATCAACCCAGCGTTCCCGCCAGTGCTCGCAGATGGGCCTCGACCGCCAACGGCAGGGCCGTGAGGTCATAGCCGCCTTCGAGCACCGACACGATCCGGCCCTTGCAGGCTTCGTTGGCAAGCTCGACCACCCACTGCGTGAGCAGGCCGAAATCCGGTATCTCAAGCCCGAGCCCGCCCACAGGGTCTGCCTTATAAGTATCGAACCCAGCGGAGATCAGGATCAGGTCTGGTTTGAATCGTTCGCGGATGTCGGCAAGGTTGGTCTGGAAGATCCGCAGGTAGGTTTCGCGATCGGTCCCCGGGAAGATGGGGATGTTCACGGTGTGCTCGCGTCCGAGGCCGCTGCCGCTCTCGCTGCGGGCGCCGCTGCCGGGGAACATCGGGAATCCGTGCAGCGAGAAGAAGAACACCGTCGGATCGTCGTAGAACGCCTCCTGTGTCCCGTTGCCGTGGTGGATGTCCCAATCGATGATGAGGATGTTCACGATATCGCGGTGGTACTGCAGGTGCTTGGCGAGGATGGCGACGTTGTTGAAGATGCAGAAGCCCATTGTGCGGTCGGCCAGTGCGTGGTGGCCCGGGGGTCTGATGGCGCAAAATGCGTTGCGGATTCTCCCGGCGGCCACTGCCTCGCCCGCTTCGATGCAGCCGCCGGCCGCCATGATCGCGGCCTGATACGATTCGCGCGAGAGAACGGTATCGACGTCCGCCGTGCCGCCGCCCGCCGCGCAGAACTCCTCGATCGACTTCACGTACTTCGCGGAATGGACGCGCGTCAGTTCCTCCATCGTGGCCGGCCGGGCCGGGATGTGCTCCAGCCGGTCCCACAGCCCGATCTTCAGCAGGTGCTCGCGGATCACCTTCAGCCGGGCCGGGCCTTCCGGATGCTGATCGCTGCCATGAGCAAGAAAGATGTCGTCATACACGATACCAGTCATGCTGTCGCTCCCTGGAATTCAGAAATCAGAATTCAGAATACAAGGCTCCGACGGCCGCCGAAGGAATTCAGAATTCCTTCATTCTCAATTCTGAACTCTGACTTCAGAATTCAGAATTCTCTTCACCTTCACGGCGATGTCCCGCGTGAAGTCCGGCAAGGCAAAGCTCAGGGCGCTGCCGGCGAGGTCGACCGTCGTGCGGCCGATCGCCAAGCCGCGGAACGTGTCCCAGAATTCCACCGAGTACTTCCCGGGCTTCAGTCCGTTGATTGTCGCGGTCGCGCCCTTGTAAGTGAACAGGTTCGCATCGGACTTCATTCTCGTCATGCAGCCTTCATCATATATCCAGCAGTAGGCCCTGGTATCGCTCTGCAGGCACATCGCCCGCGGTTGCGTCGGAACGTTATTCACCGCCAGCGCAATGCTGCCGACGTTCAGCGCGGGATCGCGCCGGTCCTCCCCGGCAGCGTACTTTGCCAGCCCATTGAAGTGGAAATACTTCGGCCCCGGCGTCATCGGCACGTTCTCGCGATCGATGTAGTCGAACCACCACAGCAGCGGAGTGCCGACCATCGGCAGCATGTAGCCCGACCAGATGCCGGCGTGCAGATCGCCCTCAAGCAAGGCGGCATCGCCGCTTGACACCGGCCCCCACGGCGCTCCGCCGTACTCCGTGATGAAATGCGGCTTCTGCCACTGCCTGCAGTAGGCCGATGCCTCCTTCATCAGCTCGGCAACGCACCGCATGTCCTCACCCTGCCGGTAGGCGTCCACCGCAACATAGTCGATGTTCGGCAGAGCCACAACGTTGGGATCGATCCGCGTGTAGTTGGTCGAATAGTGCGTGGTGAGCAGGTGCTTCCACGGGTCGAGCGCTTTGAGGTACTCGGTCATCTCGCGGTGCCACGCCGTCTGCGACGGATGCCGCATGAAATTCTGTTTGTTCGTGTTGTTGCCTACAAGGTCGAGCTCGGACCACAGCTCGAACCCGGCGATGATAGTCTCCCACCCCCAGCGGCCAACGATGTAGCGCAGCTTGCGCTTGTAGATTTCCATCGCACGGCGGTCGGTGAAGAAATGCTCGGGATCGCTGAGGATGCCCCCGTTGGCAACGTTGTAGGGGCAATCCTTCCATTCCGGATCGCACCACTCCGAGATCTTGCCGTGGTTGTCGATCACCAGGTGGACGTAGATGCCGTTCTGGCGGGCAAGCTCGAGCACGCGGTCGAGCTTCCATGCGTTGGCGAGGTTGTAGTCGCCCAGGCCCTGGTAGTCCTTCCACGCCTTGGTCCATTCGATGTCGACCCACCACGATGCCATCCAGACTTCGGCGAAGTTCTCGCCGTTCGCGCTCATCTTGGGAAAGATGTCCTGGTAGGCGTATGTGCCGCGGTCCGGCGGAACCGGTATCTTGGTGCCTAGCGCCTTGCTGAGCATGGCGGCGCACCGTTCGTCGGTGGGCGACCGGAAGTTGTGCCCGATCGGGTAGAAGGACTGGCCGTTGTCGAACTCCCAGCAGCGGTAGTCCTGCTTGCTGATGCGCAAGTAGCCGGGGTTGTCGGATGGAGCCGATACGAAACTGCGCTTGGCCGTCCGCAACTGGCCGGAGCCTGCCTTCACCGTAATCTCGAACTGGTGCGTGCCCACCTCCGCCGGTGCAAACCTGAGCTTCCAGCAGCTCATGTCCACCGGCGTCAGCTTCTCCTCATCGCCCTCGAGCGCGCTCAGGTATTGCTGGTAGTAGAATCCCGCAATGCTCTGCACCTTGCCGCTGGGCGTGGTGAAGTGCCCCTGGATGTCGATCTCGTTCGGATCGAATGGATTGCGGAACGGCCGGTTGAGCTGCAGCGTCACCTCAAACTTGTCGAACCGTTTCACCTGCGCGGCGTTGACGGTGAAGTTGAGGATGCGCAGCGGTTCGCGCTCCGTCGTCGCGCGGTAGGCGCGGATGTCGTCCACGTATACCAGCCCCTTGTACGGCTCCGACGAGATGAACTTGATGCCGATCAGGTTCATCTTGTGCGAGAGGTAGGCGTTCCACCGGCGGAAGTGCCCGCGCGGCTGCAGCTCCACGCTGTCGGGCGACACGTCAACGACGTGCTCGCTCCATTTGCCGGGCTCAAGCGGCTCGTCGCGTAGCGTCTGGAACCACAGGCCGTCCTTGTCCTTCAGGTAGAACAGCGGCTTGATCTCCCACGGGGCGTTCGGGGGCACATAGATCCTGTATGCGATGCGCCCCAGGTGCTGTGCGTCGAGGTTCACGTCGGCCGCCATCGCCGCGGGCGTTGCCAGATCGACCATCAGTTGCATCACTTGGTTGGCGCCGTGCGCCGGTTCGGGCACCACTTCACCCGAGCACGCGATAAACCGCCACTGGCTCGCGCCTCCCTGGAAATCCCACGAGATGTGATCCACCGCCGTCAGGCGGTCGCGGGCAACGCCCGCCGGAGCCATCCACGCGCACAATGCCAGCATGGCGGCGGCCATCACGATCCGTCGGTTGTGGATTGACCAGTTCATGTACGGCTCCTGGGCCGGGGCTGCGGGGCTTTGGGCCTCTGGGCCTCTGGGCCTCTGGCTCATCGGCATCCTGCAGGGGCGGCCCCCTGTGGCCGCCCTGGGCAGGCACGGGGGCCTGCCCCTGCGCACTTGCATCGCCTTTACCCGCAATCACGGCAGCGTGAAATTCTTTCCGGGCAGTTGCGCCACCAGTTTCTTGATCTCGAGCATCACCAGGCAGCTCGACACCTGCCCGGCCGGCATGCCCGTGGCCGTGATCAGGTCATCTATATGCTTCGGCTCGCGGTCGAGCATTGCCATGATCTTCCTCTCGCTATCGCTCAGGTCGGGCGGCATGATCGGCACAAACTCGGTGTCCGGCTCGCGGGTGAGCGGCGAGCCGAGCTCGCGGATCACGTCGTCGGCGCTCTCGATCAGTGTGGCACCGTCGCGGATCAGCGCGTGGCATCCGGCGCTCGTCGGGCTGTCAACCCGGCCGGGCACCGCGAAGACCGACCGGTTCTGTTCCTCCGCCCATTTTGCGGTGATAAGCGAGCCGCTGGCGGCAGCCGCCTCCACCACGATCACTCCCCGGCTCAGCCCGCTGATGATGCGGTTGCGCCGAGGGAAGTTCCAGGGGTCCGGCACGGCCGTCATCGGGAACTCCGACACCACGGCCCCGCTCTGCGCGATCCGCTCGGCGAGCACCCGGTTTCCTTGCGGATAGATCCGCAGCAGGCCGCTGCCGAGCACGGCGATCGTCTTGCCGCCGGCTGCGAGTGCACCCTCGTGCGCGTGCGAATCGATCCCCACGGCCAGCCCGCCCACGATCGTCCAGCCCCGCATCGCCAGCGCACCGGCGAGCCTCTCCGCCTGCTGCTTGCCGTAGTAGGTCGGCCGCCGCGTCCCCACGATCGCCAGCGCCCACTCGTCCTTCTTCACGTCCCCCCACACGTACAGCACCAGCGGCGGATCGTAGACCTTCCTCAAGTGCTCCGGGAAGTCCGGATCTTCGATGGTGACGATCTGCGCCCCCATCTTCTCGACAAGGGCAAGCTCGGCGTCGACGTCGATGTCCTTCTTGCTCGCGATGATGGCGTCGGCCGCGTTCTCGCTGACACCCTCGATCCGCCCGAGCGCGTCGCGCGACGCCCGCAGGATCGCCTCCGCCGAGCCGAGCGCCGCGACCAGCCTGAAATACGTTCGCGCGCCCACACCTTTCGTCATGTTGAGCTGCACGATGCTTTGAAACGTCTTGGTGGGCGCCTGGTCGCTCAAAACAGTTCCTTCACCATCTCGTCGGTCACATCCTCGGAAACGACGACGCTGCCGATTTCCACCGGCAGGACGAATCGCACGCGACCGGCCCGCGCCTTCTTGTCGCCGCGAAGCACCGCCACCAGCCTGTCCTTGTCCACGTCCCCCGGCTCCGCCGGCAGGCCGAACTCCTGCAGCAGCCGGGCCTGGCGATTCACGATATCCTCGCCGATCATGCCCATCCGGCCGGCGATTCGCGCCGCCAGGTTCATCCCGATGGCAATGGCCTCGCCGTGGCGGTAGAACGAATAGCCGGTGATTGCCTCGAGCGCGTGGCCGATCGTATGGCCGTAGTTGAGGATCGCCCGCACTCCCCCCTCGCGCTCGTCGGCCGCCACCACGTCCGCCTTGATCTCGCAGCAGCGGACGATCACGTGCTGGATCGCATCGGGCTGCAGGCCGCGCAGCTCGGTGGCGTGCTGTTCGAGAAAACCGAAGAACTCGGCGTCCCTGATGATGCCGTACTTGATCACCTCGGCCATGCCCGCCGCGAATTCGCGCTCGGGCAACGTTTGCAGCGCCGCCGGATCGATGAACACCGCCGACGGCTGGTGGAACGCCCCGATCATGTTCTTGCCGCGCGGATGGTTTATCCCGGTCTTCCCGCCCACGCTGCTGTCGACGTCCGCCAGCAACGTCGTCGGAAGCTGCACGTATCGGATGCCGCGCATGAAGGTAGCCGCCGCGTAGCCTGCAACGTCGCCCACCACGCCGCCGCCCAGCGCCACGACCATGCTGGAGCGGTCCAGCCCCAGCTCGAACATCCTGTCGTAGACCGCCGCCAGCGTTTCGGAATTCTTGTGCTCATCCCCGGCCGGGATCATGATCACCCCGGGCTGATGATGCTCAACCTTGGTAAGGGCGTATTTCACGCGCTCGGCGAACAGCGGCCCGACGTTCGTATCGGTAATGATGGCCGCCGTCGACGCCTTGGGAAGCAGAAAGGCGAACTTGTCCAGCAGCCCCGGCTGCACCCGGATGATGTAGCTGCGCTCACCAAGCTCAACGCGCACTTCCTTCACTCGATCAGCCTCCGCGCGCTTTCCGCGCCGCCTCGCGTGCCTTGGCCGAGATGTTCGGCGGAGCGTGGCTGAACGTCCGCCGGCGCCGCTCCTCGTTTTGCCGCTTCATCGACCGCACCTCGAAGGCAGCCGCGATCGCGACCACCACGAATGCCAGGCCGCACACGCTCAGGACCACGATGTAAACCGACGACGAGTCGGTGGTCACCGGCACCAGCGTCCTGCCAACGACAATTGAAGCTTCGGTCTCCAGGTTCCGCTGATTCACGTAGCGATAGTTCTTGACGAACATCCCGTCGAGCGCCACGAGGTCGTTTTCCCTCACATTTCGCGGAAGGTCGGCAATGTAGAAGAAACAGGTGTTCTTCGCCTTGTTGACCAGGTAGCCCGTGAAGTACTCGGTGAGGCCGGTGGGATTCGGGTCGGCTGTGCGCTCCAGGCGGGCGATGGCACCGATGAACCTGACGTGCTTGCCGCGCAGCCGGACGCCGCCGGTCTCGAGGTCCGACGGCTTCACCGTCTTGTCCACGGCCTGCGCCGCTTCCGCCGCGGTCATCTTCAGCATCTTGTTCATCGCGTAGTAGATCGCCCGGCTCTCCTTGAGGAAGCCGCCCTCCTCCACCTGGTTCAGCACCGACGAATCGGTCAGCCAGTCGGGCGGGTCGAACCGGCGCGCCACAATGGTGGGCGACGTCTCCTCCGCCCCATCCTCCGTATGCTTCCACAGGCTCAGGAAATACCCGTGGAGCTGCACGTGATCGCCCGGCTTCATGCCCAGCGGGCCGTCGAGCAGATAGAAGCAAATGGTGTAGGAAGGTGTGCCGGGGCGCTTCAGGTGGCCGAAGTACAACGTATCGACGCCCGTGCTGTTCGCCCCGATGCTCGTCTTGTAGAGCTTCGCGAGGATGCCGTCCACGTACACCAGCTCGCCACGGTGGGCAGCCGGCTCCTTGTAGAGGTCGTCGATGAACACCCTGGTGTTGGTGCCGGCGACCACGTCGTCCTGCGTCTTGCCCTGGAGGTTGTGCAGCAGCAGCACCAGCCCCTCCTTGGCGACGGTAGACGTGTTGTCCTGGACGTCCTTGAGGATTGCGGGATCGTAGATATCAGGCACGTCGGAGGCGTCCGGCTCGCCGGGTTCCGCCATTTCGGGGCCTTCGCCACGCTCGACTGATTCGTCCGCCGGAGGCTCGGCGGCAGATCGCTCGGCGGCAGGCGGCTTGATGGCAGGCGGCTTGACGACGCCTCCCTCGCCGGGCGTGCTGGCCGATGCATCTGCAGTCGCATCCGGTGCCGCCGGCGCCTTGCGCTTCGCCACCTCCACGATCAGAAACATCGACGCCACCAGCACGACCAGCGCCACCAGCATCAGCAGCAGCTTCGCTCGCTCGCGCGGGGGAATGAACTTCCACATACCCATCTGCTTCTCTGCCATGGTTTCGCTCCTTTCTCGCCGCCGGGAAAACCTGCAAGACACTCTGGTCATACTAACGAACCCCGGCGTGAACAAGCGCGCAATATCCGGCCGCGCACAGCTCCCTGTGGAGCCGCAGGCGCACCGCCATTTCCGAAATATCTGCCTCCACATTGATTTTAGCACAACCGAATGGACCTTTCAAATAGCTTTTATCCTCTGGAAGTGCCTCTTACGATATTTTACCTTGCCTTGCCCACCGGAGCGGCGAAACTGAGGGGGACGGGAGGACGGGATGACCGGAGGACGCGGGGACGCGGGGACGCGAGCACGCGATGACGCGAGGAAACGCGGGGACGCGGGGACGCGATGACGCGATGACGCGGGGACACGGGGACACGACTTCTTAGCTTCTTGACTTCTTAGCACTACAACGCTGGAAAACGGCGAAAACTGCGGCCAGGCGTAGGGGCAGGCCGCACGGCCGCGTTCACGCGGGCGGGTGTTGCCTGCCCGGAACGTTACTCAAGCTGCCGAT
>Ga0307380_10006460_pt1 | contig 15409 bp, 11 predicted proteins | sample UN3MG_FD_202239 | JGI IMG/M metagenome (GOLD analysis project Ga0307380, IMG submission 202239) | Soil microbial communities from Risofladan, Vaasa, Finland - UN-3 | ecosystem: Environmental > Terrestrial > Soil > Coastal area > Acid sulfate soil | place: Finland: Risofladan, Vaasa | collected...
TTTCCCGAATTTCTGATGATCTAAAAGAAATTTTTGAATGGGTGGACAATGCTAGGAAAACAAAAAGACCTTTATCTATAGCATACAATGGAAATATCGTTGATTTATGGAAATATGTTGTTGAAAATGATATTAAAGTAGAACTGGCTTCGGATCAAACTTCTTGTCATGCGGTTTATGATGGAGGGTATACTCCATTTCAAATTAGTTTTAAAGAAGGCAGAGAGTTAATAAAAACTAACATTCAAGGATTTAAGCAATTAGTTGATGAATCATTAAAAGAACAATTTGAATTCATAAAAATTATGACAAAAAGAGGTACCTATTTTTGGGATTATGGTAATTCTTTTATGAAGGCTGTCTTTGATGCGGGAGTAGATGAAATTGCTAAAATTAAGAATAATCCTGCCGAAGGATTTATTTTTCCATCTTATGTGGAAGATATAATGGGGCCTATATGCTTTGATTATGGTTATGGACCATTTAGATGGGTATGTCTTTCTGGAAGAGATCAAGATTTAGATAAAACTGATCAAGTCGCAATGAATTCTATTAATCCAGAAAGAAGTCCTCAAGATAGAGATAACTATATATGGATAAGAGATGCAAAAAAGAATAATTTAGTAGTAGGTACAAAAGCCAGAATATTATACGCCGATGCTAAAGAAAGAATAGATGTTGCTTTAAAATTTAATGAATTAGTCAGGAAAGGAGAAATCGGACCAATAATGTTGGGAAGAGATCATCATGATGTTTCTGGAACAGATTCCCCTTTCAGAGAAACAGCAAATATTAGAGATGGAAGTAATGTAATGGCAGAAATGGCCGTTCATTGTTTTACTGGAAATGCAATACGCGGTATGACTTATGTAGTATTATCAAATGGAGGCGGGGTTGGAATAGGTAAATGTTTTAACGGTGGATTTGGATTAGTTTTAGATGGTTCTAAAAATGTTGATAAAATTATCAAATCAGCTATAGAATGGGATGTAATGGGAGGAATTGCAAGAAGAAGCTGGGCAAGAAATACAAATGCCTTTAAAACTGCTTATACTTGGAATATTGAAAATGAAAACAGGGGGCATTTAACTTTACCTTTTATAGCAGATGATAAATATTTAGGCAATATTATTGATACTTATTTAAAAAACTCAAATAAGAAATAAATCGATTATTAAAATTAGAAAGTGAATTATAGTGAAAAATTATTTTAGATACGGAATAGATAAATTAACTGTAGAAAAAGCTTTAGAGGTATCAAGAGGTTTTATCGAGGGCATTCTAACTGAAGATGTGAAAAATAGAATTCTGCAAAACTATAATGCTGTTCAATCAATAGCTAATGGAGAAAAATTAGTTTATAGTATCAATACGGGATTTGGACCTCTATGTAGAACTAGGATATCAAAAGAAGAAACAGGAAAATTACAGGAAAATCTTCTAAAAAGCCATAGTGTAGGAGTTGGATCACCTATAGAATCTGAAATTTCAAAACTGATGTTAATACTAAAAGTTCATGCATTAAGTATGGGATATTCTGGAATTTCTCTTACAGTAGTAGAAAGAATTTGTTGGCATATTAAGAATAATTTTATCCCATTAGTTCCTAAACAGGGTTCAGTTGGTGCATCTGGAGATTTAGCACCATTAGCTCATTTATTTTTACCGTTAATTGGATTAGGATTTTTAACCCAAGATGGCAAAAATTACACACCAACCGAGAAAATATTATCCGAACAAGAGATGAATCCCCTAGAGCTTCATGCAAAGGAGGGTTTAGCTTTAATTAATGGCACACAATTTATTTCCGCATATGGGGCAAAAATATCTGAAAAATTTTCAAATTGTCTAGATCATGCTGATCTTATTAGTACTTTAACGCTTGAGGGTTATTTAGGTTCACCTCAACCTTTTGTAGAGAAATTAATACAATTACGACCTCATAGGGGAGCTATATTTGTCGCAAAAAGAATTAGAAAATTTTTACAGAATTCCCAATTTGTTAAATCTCATGAAGATTGTGAACGTGTTCAAGACCCTTATTCTATTAGATGTATCCCACAAGTCCATGGGGCTTCTAGAGATGCTTTATTGCATTTTAATGAAAAATTAGAATGTGAGCTCAATTCTATTACAGATAATCCGATTATTTTTAGTGAAGAGGAATCCTATAGTGGGGGAAACTTTCATGGACAACCTCTTGCTCTTCCTTTAGATTATATATGTTTAGCAGCATCAGAACTGGGTAATATCTCTGATCGACGAATTTTCTTATTACTAGAAGGAAAATGGGGGTTACCTTCAAATTTAATTGAGAAGGCTGGTTTGAACTCAGGATTTATGATGACACAGTATACGTCAGCAGCTCTAGTTAGTGAAAATAAATCACTTTGCTTTCCTGCAAGTGCAGATAGTATTCCTACAGGAGGAGGACAAGAAGATCATGTAAGTATGGCTCCCATAAGTGCAAGAAAAGCTTTTAAAGTATTAAATAATCTAGAAAAAATACTTGCAATTGAACTTTTATGTGCTGCTCAAGCATTTGATTTTAGGAGACCATTGAAATCTAGCATAATTCTAGAAGAATGTCATAAATATATACGAAATCAAATACCTCATATCAATGAAGATACTATTTTATCCGAATATATTAACTCCGCATTAGATATAATCAAAAGTAATGAATTATTAAAAATCTCGCAAAAAATATAAGAGATTGATCAAACTGTTTGTAGCGTCGACGTATTCAAAAAAAGAAGTTTTTACTAATGTTGATCCAAATTTAGTTGTATACCACTGTAATGAACTTGTTACTATGAACACAAAATATGGCGCTCCAAGATTAGGCGGAGATATGTCCAAATTAGCAATTATTAGTGATGGAGCAGTTGCAATTAAGGATGATAGAATTATTTTTATAGGTACTACTGATGAATTAATATCAAAATTTGAATTTGGGAAAATTCCTACTAAAATAGATGCCACAAATAAGCTGGTTACTCCCGGATTTATCGATCCGCATACTCACATTATTTTTGATGGTACACGAGAAAATGAATTATCAATGAAACTTGAGGGAAAGACATATATTGAGATTTTAAAAGCGGGAGGAGGAATTTTAAAGACTGTCCACGAAACTAGACAAGCACCATTAGAAAAATTAGTTGAAAATGGTAAGAAAATCTTAGATAGAATGATGTTATACGGGACAACTACAGTAGAGACGAAATCTGGTTATGGTTTAACTACTGAAAGTGAAATTAAACAATTAAGAGCTATAGAAATTTTAAATGAACAACACCCATTAGATATAATTCCAACCTTTATGGGAGCACACGCAATAGCTCCGGAATATAAAGATAAAACTGATGACTATGTTAGACTAATTATCTCAGAAATGATTCCTAAAATTGCGAAAGAAAATCTTGCTGAATATTGTGATGTTTTTTGTGAAGAAGGAATATTTTCAAGAAAACAAACAAAAAAAATATTGAAAACAGCTATTAGATACGGCTTAAAACCTCAGATTCATATTGACGAGATTGTGGATACAAATGGCGCTTTATTGGCTTCTGAAATAAAGGCAATTCAAACAGGCCATTTACTTAAATCTAATGATGTAGGTTTAAAAGCCATGGCAGAAACGGGAGTTATCGCTACACTCTTGCCAGGAACACCATTTTGTTTAATGTTAGATGACTATGCACCCGCGAGAAAAATGATAGAATTAGGAATACCTATTGCTCTAGCAACAGATCTTAATCCAAATTGCTGGACAGAGTCAATGCAAATGATAATTGCTTTAGCTTGCTATCATATGAAGCTCTCACCAGCAGAAGCACTCACAGCAGCAACGATTAATAGCGCGTGTGCAGTTCAAAGACAAGATGAGATTGGGAGTCTTGAAATTGGTAAAAAAGCAGATTTAATAGTTTTAGATGTGCCTAATCACCAATTCTTACCTTATCATTTTGGCGTAAACTTAGCATTAAAAGTAATAAAAAATGGAAAAATAGTAGTTGATAATGATTTTTCAACTTAATTTCTTAAAAATCAAAATAATATTCTAATAAATGTTTTTCTTCCAATTTTTCTGGTATGTTTAGTTGTAGATAATATTCTAATGAGTTGAGGACGGCACCCAATGGTAAGACACCTATCAATTCAGAGCCAATAACTGCCACGCCGTACCGAGCAGCTTCCATCCTTACTAACTCCATCTGTCTATATAAAGGCGTTTTCCTATAATTAATATTACTTATTCCGACTTGCACGTAATCTTTATTTAATAGTTCTGTACCCATAGCTTTTATATTTACTAGTCCTCCTGAACGTAAGTGAATAGCTTTAGCTACTTTCCTAGCAATTTTTACATCTTTAGTACCTAAATTAATATTAAAACTTATTAATGGATTTCTTGCACCAGTTATTATTGCACCTGCAGTAGGATGAAATTCAGATGGACCATAATCGGGCTTTCTTTCGGGATCAGTTTTAATAGCATCCTTAAGTTTTTCAAAATCCCCTTTTCGAATATTATCAATATTTTTTCTCTCCAATTTCCGAGCAGATTCTTCATAAAGGTACACGGGTATTCCTTCTTTTGCCATGGTTTCTGCAAACTTTACTGATAACTCTATACATTCTTCCATTGTAACATTTTGTGCTGGTATAAAAGGAACTACATCAACAGCCCCAATTCGAGGATGTTGACCATTGTGGGAATTCATATCAATCAATTCAACAGCTTTTTTGGCAGCATCGATGTTTGCTTTTAAAACAGCTTCAGGAGTTCCCACAAAAGTGATAACAGCTCTATTATAATCAGAATCATATTGAATATCTACAATACGAGTATTAGGGGTATTTTTTATCTCATTTACTATTAATTCAATCTTTTCTCCATCTGTTCCTTCAGAATAGTTAGGGACTGACTCAATTATCTTTTTTTCTTTTTCCATATAAAAAACCTCTATTAATTAAGTTTCTACTTGAAATATAATAAATAAATCATAATGAATATTTCTTTTTATAGAACGTTTTGTCTGTAAATACATATACTTTATCATGTCCATTTCCAATAGTTTCATCAATTTCACCTAATTCAATAATAATTTTCTTATTCTTTGCCCCTCTTGGTGTTTTATTAACTATTCTTCCTTGATACTTAATCTTATTCACTTTCTGATGAATATAGGTGTCAGTATCCTTACTCATGATTATAATATCATCATTTATTGAAAGATATCCATTATCTAAGGCAATAGATGTGAAACCATTGCTTTTATTATATGTTTCAATTTGTCCTACCCTTATATATCTATAATGAGATAAATTTGATGGTGATTTGTGCTGGTGATCTTCTTCAGTCATCCTTTTGAAATAAAAACCTGGCGTAAAGCCTCTATTATATACTTTTTTTAATTCAGTTACCCATTTTCCTGCTTTTTTTTTTGAAAATGTTCCATCATAATATGCATCAATAGCTTCTCGATATGTTTTAGAAACAATTTCCACATAATGTGGATGGCGCATCCGCCCTTCTATTTTAAAAGCATCGATTTTAGCTTCAATTAATTGAGGAATATAAGCTATAGTGCATAATTCTCTTGAATTCATGAACCTTACACCGTCATAAATATATTCTGTACCTGTTTCTTCACGAACCCACCACCTTCTTCTACAAGGTTGTTCACAACTTCCTCTATTGGCTGATTTTTCAGCTGTTCCGCAGATGTCTTGAGAAAAATAACATCTTCCGCTAATAGATGTACACATTGCTCCATGAATAAACACTTCAACTTCTGTTTTTTTTAGATTTCGTTTAATTTCTTTAATCTTTTCTAGTGATAACTCCCTAGCTAAAATAATTCGCTCAGCACCTAGTTCTTCATAAAATCTAGCTGATAGAGAATTAGATACATTACATTGAGTAGAAATGTGAAAGGGGATTCCAAACTCTTTAACAATTTGAATTACTGCTAAATCGTGTACAATAATTGCATCAATCCCAGCTTCTTTCCCATTTTCAATAATATTCCTAATCTCTTTTATTTCATTATCATATACTAAAATATTTGTTGCTAAATATGCTTTCAAATTGTTATTATGACAATAATCGATAATCTTGGGTAAATCATCTAAAGCAATATTCTCAGTTCTCATCCGCATGTTGAATCTTTCAACACCAAAGTAAACAGAATCTGCATATTTTGAAGCTGCTTTTATTGCCTTGAAGTTTTTAGCGGGTGCAAGTAATTCTACTTTTTTCAAGATTTTTTTCAATAATTTTAGTGAATGTGATATTCTTTAATTGAAGTTAAAAATAATTCCAAGATAAAATTTATTTCAATTAATTTAGATCCTATTAATTCTTATGATTTTATGTATTGTAAAACTTTAAGATGGAAAAAGAATTTCAAGATTTTAATCTTATGATAGAAAAAAGTGAAAGTAGTTTTCTATTCTGGTTAAGGAAAAATAAAAATCTAATTATTGGAATTACTACGATTATTTTAATTATATTTATGGCTTTTATCGTAGACTTTCCTCGGTTAATTTCTAAAATGATTACTATTGGAATTTTGGGAACTATTCTATTTATTATCACATATACAATTGCATTTTTGATCCGAGCTTATAAGCTAAAACTAATTTTTAGAAATCTAAATCTAAAAGTTAAATATTCCACTTGTTATTTTTCATTGGGAATTTCATTTGTAATTAACGATTTAACTCCAGGAAAAGTGGGAGATATCGCAAAAATTTTTTTTATAAAGGATAGAGAAGATATTAAACTTAGTGATTCCGTCTGTAGTATTGCTATAGAACGCATTTTTGATTTAATTTTATTATTTTCGATTAGTATATTTGCCCTAATTTATCTATACATTAGCAATATAAATGATATCAATGAAAAAATTCTTTTAGGTCAAAGTATACAATTTTATCTTATTTTTGGTGCGATTATAATAATTGGGATTTTGATTTTGTTAATCCTTATAATATATAAAACAGATTTTATTGTGCGTATTGTTAGTAAAGTTTCACCAAAATTATCCAATCTCATTAAAAGATTTCTAAAGAATTTCAAAAATGGAATAAGAAATTTCAAAAATAATAAAAAAGGATTACTGAATATTATATTACTTGGATTCCCAACTTGGATAATTGATGCTGTAATTGCGATATTCTTTTTTTACTTATTAGGTTATCGCTTAAATATAATAATTATCATTTTAGCTACACTTTTAACTTTCTTTAGTAAAACTTTTCCAATAACACCTGGTGGTTGGATTGTATCCGAAAATATTGGTGCATTATTTGTATTTATTTTCTATGCACCTGAACTTCAGTTCTTGGAAATATTGTCTATATTTATTATTGATCATTCATTTAGAAGTGCTTACCTTTACTTTTTTGGTGGTTATTCAATATTTCATTATAATTTTAAATTGAGAGATTTAGAAAAATTAAATAATTCGCAAATCAATATCCAAAATAATTCAAATAAAATTATTTAATACTAAATATAATATGGATTACATAGATTATATTGAGGGTCAAACTGAAGAAAATTTTTGGTTTAAAGGTAAGAAACGTCTTATAAATATCTTATTATCAAAGATAAATCTCAAGAATTTAAAAATTTTAAATATTGGAGCGGGTACAGGGGCAGATTTAGATATTTTAAATCGCTATGGAGATATTTTTATATGTGATATAAATAAAAGAGCATTAGACCTAATACCTGAGGTTTTATACAAAGAGAAAAAAGTCTGTAGTGCCATAAATTTAAAATATCCTGACGAAAAATTTGATGTAGTATGTTCATTTGATGTTTTTGAACACATTAAAGATGACAAAAAAGTGGTTAGTGAAGTATATCGTGTTTTAAAGAAAGGTGGTTTCTTGTTTTTTACTGTTCCGGCTTTTAATTTTTTATTTAGTGCACATGATAAGGCTTTAAGACACGTCCGAAGATATAACAAGAAAACAATGTATCACCTTCTAAAAAATTTTAGATATATAGAAATTGGTTACTGGAATTCTTTCTTATTTATTCCTTTTGCTATTTTACGATTTTTGAAGAAGAAATCAAAACCAAAGACTGATTATTTCAATTTGCCTTCACTAATAGAAAAAGTATTTTTAAAAATTTTAACTATCGAAAATCGTTTAATTAAAAATGGATATAAATTACCCTTAGGGTTATCTTTAATTGGATATTGTAAAAAATGAACTAATTGTCCATTATAGTTTTTCTTTCGTTTCTTAATCTAAATTTTAAAAATAATATGTAAGGAACCATCGATTTTTCCTTATTTATTGAAATATAAGATTTTGGACCTTCTACCCAAGTAACTGGAACTTCTCTAATTTTATACTTTTTGCGTTGAGCTCTAATAAGCATTTCAGAATCCCAGAATGCTCTTCTCTTTAAATTCCACCCCATGTCTTTTATTAGATCCTTAATTATATTTGCCTTAAATAATTTAAATCCGCATTCGTGATCCTTTATTTTGGAGGAAAAATAAGTCCTTAAAAATAGATTAAAAATTTTTGAAATAATAAATCTATATGGCGTTCTACTAAGTCTCGAACCTTTTATATATCTACTACCAATTGCAATGTCATAATCCTGATTTATTGCTTGTAACAACTGTGGTATTGCAGACATACTAGTTGATAAATCAGCATCCATAAAAAATATTACATCTCTTTCATCCGCATGATTGAAAATCATTTTCGCAAGATTTTCTCGAACTGAAGGGCCTTTACATCTAAGATGAACAAGATTTCTTTGATTTATTGCATCAATTATATCCCCAGTTTTATCTGTGCTTCCATCATTAACTAAATAAATTATAAAATCATCTTTAAATAATTTTGTGAATCTCTTATACATATAATTTAAATTTGATTCAATGAAATCTTCCTCATTATAGACTGGAATAAAAATCTTTATCATATTTAGTTGATGAATTGGTAAAAGCTTTGTAAAACAAATAAATAGAAAATAAACCTTATGCTTTAATAAATCTTTAGATTTAATAAAAAATTGCAAAAAGAATACATTTCTGTTAAGAAAAAAGAATAATTAAAAACGTAACCGAATATTCTGAAATTTAAAATAAATGTGTTCTTTTTTTTCAAATATAATGCTTAATAAGGTAAATGATATGAAAGAGAATACCGAAAGACAAAACCAGTCGCTTTTAGAAAAAATATTGGATCATAAAGGGCTTATTTTTATAATCGGAGGTATTTTAATTCGCATGTTTATGCTTGTTTTTTACTATTACACTCACTTAATAGATCCTTCAAAAAGTTGGGGAGATGTAGGCATCAATTTTAGAGGTGGTTATCATTATCCTCCATTTACTATATCATTATTAGGCGTTTTTAGAGTAATTTCATTTGGATTGGTTGAAATTTTTGCCTTTTGGGCTTTTCTTTTAGAGATACTTACCATAATTTTGTTTTATCTAGTATTAAAAAGCTTCAAAATATCTAATTTAGAGTATGTTTATGGTTTATTCTTAATAAATCCTTTCTTCTTTTTAAATAATGTATTTAGTTTAGAGAATTGTGGTTATCACATAACTGATTCATTCTTTTTTATATTTTTATTTTTAGCTTTGTATTTTTACCCTAGAGAGGAAAAATGGAGTAGATATTTATTTTATATTTTTCTAGCGATTTCTGCTGTCGCAAAATTTTATACTCTCCCGATTATTGGATTTTTCTTCCTTAAGTTTTTAATAGAAAGAGATTGGGAAGAGCTGAAGAGGTTTTTAATTTGCACTGTACCAATCGTTTTTGTTTTCCTAATTTCTCCAATATTCTATTTAGAGAATTACTTTTATGTTTATATCTTATGGAATGAATTTGGTGAAGATGTATTACCATTGTACGTTAGGCTAATAATTATTGCTATCATGAGTTTATCATATATCTTCTTTAGACTTAAAAAAGGTGGGATCATCGAGATAACATTCTTTTCTATACTAGTTATGACTGTCTTTTTGTTCTTTAGTAAACCATTTATAAGATATTTTCAGCCACTATTAATCTATGGAATTTTAACACCCTATATATTTTTTACCTTTACACTAAATCTTAGATTTATTAAAAGAAGAATAAATTTTGATAATAATTTATTAGTTTTTTACTCCTCATTCATTTTTGTTGGTATCGCTTACTTAATAATAATTTTTTTACTTTAGGTTTATAGCTTTCTTGTATATGAAATCTTAAAAGTGCTTTTTATTGTATAGAATTTTCTTTTAGGTTTTATTTCAAAAACTATAAAATTTGACTTTTTAAACAAAATCTTTTAATGATAACTTAAATACATTTACTAATCGTAATCAAGCAAAGTTTCTACTAAAAACATAGTTATGTTATAAAAGTATATATATTCAATAAAACTAATTATTACTGACACTATTTAGAAAAATAAAAATGGTATAGTCAATGTATAATAGAATAAAGCATATTTTTAGGTATATAATATTATTAGTTATTATTATTTCTTCCACAGTTTACCCAGGACTTCTCAACATTACGTCATTAGCTTTAAAAAAAGAGACTTCCAATAAATCTATAGAACCAAAAACCAGTGCTAATGAAATCACTATAATCACTCCAGAAAATAAAACATATACAGAACCGATGAGTGGGTATTATCCTGCTTCAAGTGGATTTGAAAACGATGCTGATGGTAGTGATCCCGTTGGATGGGATGTATTTGAAGGTGCAGGCTATGTGAACGTAAAGGACGAAATGTTGACCCACAAAAAAGTGGTGGAAATGTATGATAATACTGGTGCAAATCATGACGAATTACACAATTCATTTTCACTACAAACCAATGGAACAGTTGAGTTTTGGATGTTAGCAGATGATGTTTCGGAAGCTTTAAGTATCAGACTAATGGACGATACCGCGACTGATGTCTGGGGGCCCGCTATTGGTTGGATTCAGATCTATCAAGATTATATCAGATATTACGATGATACGTTAACTTATTATAATGTTAAGTCAATAACAGATAATACTTGGTATCACGTAAAAATCGAGTTTGAATGTAGTACGGGAAATTATAAAGGATTAGCACAAGATACATGGAGATTTTATGTTGATGGGGAGCAATTTGGTGATTTTGGGTTCCAAAATAACATTGATAATGTCACGCAAATCTATATTTTTACTCGTGGCGCTAATTATAATTACTGGTGTTACATTGATGCTGTTGGATACTCTTGGGATTTTGCATACGATATTGGAGATAATGCACTAGAAGGGTTATTACTTAGTTTTGAAAATTCGACTACTCTAGATTGGATTGGCTATTCGCTAGATGGATTAACAAACAAAACGATCTTAGGCAACACCTCTATTCCTACGCCATCTGACGGGTTACATAATATTCAAGTGTTTGGAAATGATTCATTAGGAACAATGTATCCATCTAAAATAAGATACTTTACAATAACAATACCTCCAATAATTGCGATAAATTTACCAGCTTTAAATGAATATTTCAGTTTTTTACCACCTGATTTTGATATTTCTATTACTGAATCTAATTTAGATACGATGTGGTACACAATTGATGATGGTTTAACAAATATTACGTTTTACAGCTTTACAGGTACAATTGATCAGACAGAATGGGATAAACTAGATAATGGAATAGTTATTATTCGGTTTTTTGCCAATGACTCTTCTGGATTATTAGGCTATGTGGAAGTGTCTATTCATAAGGATATTGATGATCCAATAATTACAATAAATTCACCCGTTTTTAATGAGGAGTTTATATATCCTCCCGGCTTTAGTATTTCAATAGAAGAATCCAACTTAGACACCTTTTGGTATACTATTGATGGTGGTCAGACGAATGTACCAATTACAGAATTAATCGGACTCATTGATGAAGATCTCTGGAATGCTGCTCAAAGTGGCTCACTAACAATCAGATTTTATGCTAGAGATAAAGCCGGTAATATAGGATATAATGATGTAATTATCGTAAAACTAACACCAAGTAATGGAGGACAAGCAATTCCGGGATTTAATCTACTAATTATACTTGGCATTTTAAGTGCTGTTTCAGTATTATTCATTAAAAAAAGACTTAAAAAATAATTATCAAATTTTTTCTATTTTTATATTTCTCGATTATCGAAGTTGGACTTATTATTAAATTATTTCAAATTTTTAAAACTGCTATTTCGATTAATATTAGAGGTTCAAATACTATTTTGTTATATTTTTAAAATCATTAAAAAGAAAATTTGTAGAAAAGCTACAAATATTATTACAATGTTCCTTTCCTAACCAAAAATTAAAAAGTAAAGATATATCAATAAACTATATAAAAAATGCCCCGAACTTTTCAGAGGCAATTTCTCTTCTTATTTTTTCTTCTTGTTCAGGGGAAATTTTTTCTTTAAGAGCTTCATTGCATATCTCTTTTCCTATAATTACTTTAGGATTATTTGCCCAATTCACATTTATTAATAAACAAAGATAATAAATAGATGATAATATAAACCCCATAAGATGTCCAATATTACTTTCTGATGGGACTCCAATTGAAATTTTTGCTGATGGTACTTGTTGTTGAATTAAAGCCTGAAATGTTGCATTCGCTTGATAATTAACTATAGTTTGAGCGCTTTGACCATCCACATGCCTGATGGAGGAAGTCAAAAAAACATCAGGTTCTTCATTATTAGTTGTCCATAATATCGGTATAACGATTCCTTTGGTTCCTCCCAAAAGATATTCTAATACAGAATGTTGGCAAATTGGGGCAGATTGATACGTACCAATCATTCCTTTTTCATCTTTTCCTGTGCTTTCCGATATTCCTTGAACCCATAATCCAATACTTCCTTCAAGATTTTTTGAATAGGGCATTGAAAAGACCACATTATAATCTTTTTTATATAAGTTAAAGAGAAATGTTGCAAGTTCTATAGATGGTTGTTTTTCGTATTTTGAAAATATTTCATAACTAGTTTCTAATCCTTTTAAAAATTCTTTGACATCAATACCAGCCATATACGCTGGAGCAATTCCAACATTTGTAACAGACCCAGCATAACGTCCAGAAAGATTAGGCACATCTAATATAGGGCAATCTATTTTTTTCAGAATTGTGTTCATAGTGCCCATGGAAGAGAGACCTATAAATTTATAGCCCCGCTTAAGAAAAGTTCCAATAGTTGAATTAATATCTAAGGTTTCCCCTCCTCTCGATATTGGAATTACAATTGAATCTTCTGGAGATGTTTTATCTAAACATCCCTTTAATTCTACGGCCCTGGAACTAGTAACGGGAAATATTTTTCTTTTCGCTAAATGTTTTAAAGCAAGTAAAGTCTGAATTGAACCTCCTGTGCCTAAAACGATAATATTTTTAAGGTTATCAGTAATAAATTGTTCTGTTATTTTTTGAATTTTCGGTAGATCTATATAAGTCTTAGTGTCAAAGAAAAAAGGAGGATCCCAATTTTCTTTATTTTTATTAATTAGATTAATAGAATCTTCTACCATTGAATCGTTTATTTCTGGATAACATTCAAATTTTACTTTTTTTTTCATAAGATTTCATCTAGTGTAAATTAGTGATGTTGATAATAACTTTATATAATCTATTCATCTATATATTATTTTATTTATTAATCATAGAGAGAAGGAAACTATTAGCACACTTACAAATTATAGAATTTTGTCGTTCCTTGCTTTTTCATCACTAAAAGAAAATTTGAAAATTAGAACTCTATTTTAGTTAAAATAAGGATGTATCCAACTATGCATAATAAATAGTATCTATAAAAATTACACGTATTTTGATGATCTTATATGGCTAAGGCAACAGAAATTGAAGAAAATAATGGTTTTGAAATGGGTAATCCTTATTTTTGCAAAGAATGCAAACGTAATCATACAAAAGGGAAAATCTATAAAGAACATTTAAATTTTGCTTTATTTGAAAAAAGTGACGATGAAGACAATTTAGATGAAAACATTGAATTAAATAATGATGATTATGATGATGATGAAGAATTGATTGAAGCATTTGATGAAATTGATGATCAAACTAATAAAATTGAGGCTGAAAATCAATTAGAAGATGATTTAGAATTAGATGGGGAAGATGATTTAAAGAATATAGAAAGTATAAAAGAATGTATCGATGCTGTAAAAAAGCTTCCCGGTGTAGGAGAAGCTACATTAAACAAATTAATAAAAGCGGGATTCTCTAGTTTAGAATCAATAGCATTTACCCCACCCAAAATTATACAAGAAGAAAGCGGCTTAGGAGAAAAAACAACTGAAAAATTAATTAAATCGAGTATGGAACTATTAAATATTGGCTTTAAATCCGCAGAAGATGTCTGGGAACACAGAAAAAACATAGGTCGAATAACAACAGGTAGTCAGGAATTAGATGACTCCTTAGGTGGTGGTGTTGAAACTGGTAGTGTAATAGAATTCTTTGGAGAATTTAGGACCGGAAAAACTCAAATAATGCATCAATTATGCGTAAATGTTCAAATGTCCGAGGAGAATGGAGGACTTCAAGGAAATGCTTTATATATAGACACTGAAGGCACATTTAGACCCGAGAGAATTATCCAGATGGCTGAAGGTTTAGATATGGACCATAAGAAAGTGTTGAAAAATATTATCTTTGGCCGTGCATATAATAGCGATCACCAAATTCTCCTGATTAAAGAAGCTGCAAACTTAATTAAAGAAAGAAATATTAAATTAATTGTAGTCGATTCTTTAATTGGACACTTTCGAAGTGAGTATATAGGGCGTGGTACATTAGCAAATCGTCAGCAGACAATTAATGCTCATTTGCACGATTTATTAAGATTATGTGATATATTCCCAAATTTGGCGGTCGTAGTGACTAATCAAGTTCAGTCTAAGCCTGACGTTTTTTATGGAAACCCAATACAAGCCGCTGGGGGAAATATAGTAGCACATGGTTCGACAATTAGGGTTTTTTTAAGGAAAGGTAAAGGAGAACAGAGAATCGCTAAAATAGTCGATGCTCCACATCTTCCGGAAGCAGATGCTATCTTCTCTATAACTGAAAACGGTATATGTGATTAATTACAAAATTAAAAATTGTTGGACTCCCAAATTAAAATTAAATTCTTATTTTCCAGCCATCTTTTTGAGTGAATTGTATCTTTTCATCTTTATTCATTTGATGAATTATCAAATTTATAGATTTTTCAGAAATCGTAATCCTCTCATTTGCTGCTCTATCTAAGGCTTTTTCGGTCAAATCTTTTAAGGATTTTACTGTTTTTTGATCATAAAGGATCTTTAAAATAATTCTTTCGATTTTTTCTTTAATTTTTAATGGTAC
>Ga0307380_10006461_pt1 | contig 15409 bp, 15 predicted proteins | sample UN3MG_FD_202239 | JGI IMG/M metagenome (GOLD analysis project Ga0307380, IMG submission 202239) | Soil microbial communities from Risofladan, Vaasa, Finland - UN-3 | ecosystem: Environmental > Terrestrial > Soil > Coastal area > Acid sulfate soil | place: Finland: Risofladan, Vaasa | collected...
TTGTGTGCCTCCTAATTTGGTCCCTATAAAAAATTCCGACCTTGTTTATTTACATGGACTTATGTAGAATTCCGAAATTTCATTTAGATTAGACTTTACAGAAATTTTCAGGAAGAATCAATGTCTAAATTAATAGCAAAGCTTATCTTCGGCCTTATAAGGCTCATCTTCCGAGATAATACCAATCTTGTCCTTGAGGTCAATTCTGCGCTGCTTTTTGGTTTGACTGGGTCTGGAAAGTGCCTATAATTGGCCGAATAACTTCTCTGAGCGATAATCTACCAGGGCGATAAAAAAGTTCGTAATTAGTGAATTGTATTTGGCCGATTATATCTGAGGCTCCTTTCTATGGAATCAGCCACCTTACAGCAATTACAACAAATTCCCGGCCTTGGGAAAAATATTGAACGCCATAGCCAAAATATCGCCAGCCATTCTATTGACCATCTTAAGGACCAAAATGGAACGATAAGGAATAAATAATTGCTCCACGACCGGACACAGACAAGCTGCGACAAGAAGATGGAGATGTTTGTATAGATATGTCTAAGAAATGGATTTATTGGATGCCGCACCCCATTCTTGTGAGAAATTACTTGTTGGATTGAAAAAATAAATGCTTACAGAAAAACAGCTATGGTTGGATGACTCATATGAAATCGAAAGTATCTGGTATCCAAGTTTTTCTGTAAAAAAAACGCGACCCACGAAAAAAGATGTTAGGCATCATGGCAAATTAACTTATTCTCCATCCAACGGAGCTTTGCTGCAGCTATATCACGAGGACGTCTCACTTAACTGGTTTGATAATATGATTTATGGTGGAGAAAAGGATAGTTCTTGGTACGATAAAATAACTTGTCTAGGAATTTCACAGCATAGTGGCACAAGCAAGTCAACAATATTCCGAGTTGGATCAGTATTCAGAGGTTTCCATCTTCCAGATCCCAAAGGTAGCAATATTTTAAAATTCGAATTTTCCATAAAACACTTAAATCAATGGTTGGAAAAAACGGGATTTAAATTTAATAGAAACATTAAGAGAAATTCTTTTATGATACGCTATAAAGGGAGTTCTGGTAGATGGTTAAAGCTGAACGATTTATTTGATTTTAAGATATCTACGTCTGCTTGGTCTCCACATGAAGTAAAGGATTATGGAAAAATAGAGACTAGAGAACATGTTGTATTTCAACTAAGAGGTAGAAAAGACACTCCCCAAAAATACTCTGATTTTATTCGCTTCATGGAACCCATCCTGGATTTTTTCACACTTGCTTCTCTTGATTGTGCTAATCCTTTCAATATTGGTGCAACTGGAGACTTTGGTTATATTGATGGTTTCGATGACCAAAAAATCCCCGCGAGTGCTTCAGTATCCTTATCGCCAATTGCCATGAGCAACCAATGGTTCGAGGCCAAAAAACCTTACTTTCTTTTTTGTGAGGAAGACTTAGAAAAATCCCTACAGTATTACTTGAAGAGATGGCTTAAAAAATATCGATTAATTTGCACTCTGTTTTCTCTTTATAAGAGTGCCATTTATAGCGAAAAGAGCATTGAAGTCAAATTTCTATTACTTTCCCAAGCGGTCGAATCATACCATCGTAGATTCAGAGACGGTTACTACCTCTCAGAATCTGAATTCCAGTCCTTCGTGTTAGATCCATTGTATAAAGCAATCCCTGCCCGACTCGACCGAAGCTTCAAAGAATCACTAAGGAATCGATTAAAATATAGTAATGAATATTCCTTGAGAAAACGTATTAAAGACTTAATAAATGAGAATAAGAATATCTTGAAAAGATATTTCAAAGTGCCTAAAAATTTGGAAAATAAGATTGCAGATGCAAGAAACGATCTGACCCATTTTGATGAAGATAATCACGGAATAAAATCGAGCGACTTATCATTTTACATCACTGTACTCAAAAAATTGTTTGAATTAAGTTTGTTGAGAGAAATCGGTTTTGAACAAGATAAAATTTCTGAATTAACCAAAAATTGTGAATCTTTTCGATGGTTAGAATATAATGCTCCATGGAAACTACGCTACGAAAGGTAATCCTTTGAAGAGAATTAAAGGTGTCCGCTTGTGCCCTAGGTGGTGCTTTTTTGGACCAATACTGATACCTGAGGAGTGATCTTAAATGGCAATTATTAAGGAGATAGCTTATGCCTAATGGAGATCCCGATTGGGGAATAACGGAATATCCTAAGTTGGAAAAGTTCTTTGCCGGGATATCATCCATCCTCGAAGACTTTGCAGCACAACACAATCTGAAAATTCAAAAGTATTATCATCAGAATTCAACATGGAGCCTTCAATTCAGGCATCCACAGGGCGGTGTTGGACGAATACAAACAAAAAAAGATGGAAACAGGCATGTAATCGTACGTCTAACGTGGTGGCTTGACGACTATGAAGTAAGAAAACGTTTTTTAAAAGAAAGTGATGGGCGAAAGTGTTCGCTGGATCGCTCTGATTTGCAACCGCTATTAGAGGAAATGCTGCGCCGAATACTATCATGGACAAAGGCAGATTTCGACCAAACCTTTGATCATCCCGACCCAAAACCTGATGATGCCATGCTTGCACAATTGGAACGTGAGAGACAAAAATATCCTATCCCAAAGCTTTCGTAAGTATATTATTCCGTAGGTGCAAGTATTCATAAGCAGTTAATTCTTTGTTGTGCCTACCAAAAACTCCATCCGTGCATAAAATCAATCATCTGCGCATATAGCTGGAGGTAAAAATCTCACTTTCCACAATTTTTTTTATCCCTTACAGCCAAACAACTTACAAATTTTAACCCCCTTAAAATTCCACCAATTTTCGCTTCATCCGCGCATGCCCGCCCTAATAGGGGAACCTCTCTCCTGTCTCGCCGAAGCCTTGGCGAAGGCGGATTACAAAACCCCCTGAAAAAAAACCAATTACAAATTTAGAGGAAACCTAATATATGACTCACCACTTTTTTTTAACAATAAACCTTCTTACCTTATTTTTAATGAGGAGTTTTGTTCGCCCGGCAGGGCCGACCGACCAAAATATACAAAATATGCAAAACAAACCCAATTTATGCGGTTTTCAGGCCGTAAGTGGCGATTATGAAGAAAAACAAACCCAAACAAACCCAATACAAACCCAATTCAAACCCAATTCAAAGCCATTTTTGACCTCTCAGCCCCCTATCAAAGCCAAAACAAACCCAATTCAAACCCAGTTTCAAAAGCGGATGAGATTATTTGTTCAGCAGGTTCGGCTTCCTTTTCTGAAGCCATTCAGGCAGTTGCTCACGTCTCACGTTCTCCCACAGTCCTTTCTTCCGGCCTCGAGCAACAGCTTCCAGCTGCTGATATTTGTGGTAAAGGCTGTGCTTGAATCGCACATCCGCATAGGCATAACCTTCGCCGAGCAGCACCTCGTTCAAAAACCTCCCGTCGGCCAGCTTAACATAAGCCAGAAGCCTGCCGTAATAGCCCCTGCTCTTGCGTTCAGCGTCGAGATAAACAGTGACCTCTTTGCCGAGTGTTAGCTCTTTGACAAATTCCGCAGCCTCCGGCCCGAAATACATCACGCCAACTTTTGGGTTTTTGGTCTCCGGCGTATCGATACCCCAAAGTCTTATTCGCGTACGTTTGTTATCGCCGTCCGAAATATCTATATCGATGGTATCGCCGTCAACCACGTTTACAACAGTAAACGTCCCGGCGTCGTATTTTTTGAAGTCCCCCGACTTTAGTGCTTCAGCCGATTGTTTTTCCGCCTGCGGCCTTAGCGCGATGTCGCTGTTGTCCAGCCAGACCAAAAGACAAAACAACAACAGGCACAGGGCCGCTATTATTGCACGCCTGCGCCTGCTCATGGCAAAAGTGGTTTTCTTCTTTTTAGCCAATATTAGTTCATTAAACCTATTTTGCCCGCTCATCCGCCGGCTTGTCCAGCTCGAATGCTTCACAAACGGCTATTAAAGCTTTGTCGGCCTGGTCTTTGCCCACAACGCAGCTTATACGGATCTCGCTCGTTGTGATGGAATCGATATTGACTTTGGCTTTGGCCAATGCTCCGAACATCGTATCGGCCACACCATAGTGGTTGCGCATGCCCACTCCTACGACGGAAATCTCTGCAATATCTTCGCGGACAAAAATGCTTTCACAGTTGACCTCAGCTTTGATTTGTTCCGCCGCTTCTTTTGCGGCGCTCAAATCCGAAGCACTAATCGTAAATGACAGGTTCGCCTTTTCCGCGCTGAGTTCTGTCTGCATAATATCGTTGACGACCACTTTTGCCTGTGCAAGATGCGCGAAGATTTTTGCCGCGTTGCCGGGCTTGTTATCCACGGCGACAAGGCCTATTTTGGCCATATTTTTTTGCACCGTTGCGCCAGAAACTACTACTCCTTCCATTTGAGGTACCTCATGAGTTATTATTGTTCCCTCTGTTTCTTCACTACTACTTCGTACGTGAATTCTTACGTCATATTTTTTGCCGAACTCTACTGCCCGAATATGCATTACGCCCGCCCCGAGACTTGCCATCTCCAGCATTTCGTCGTAGCTAATCTGCTCCATTTTGGCTGCGTTTTTGAATATTCGCGGGTCGGTTGTATATATCCCGTCGACATCTGTATAAATCTCGCATTCTTCGGCTCCCAGCGCCGTTGCCAGCGCAACTGCCGTCGTGTCCGAGCCGCCTCTGCCGAGTGTGGTTATGTTTTCGTTCTCGTCTATTCCCTGAAATCCGGCCACCAGAACGATTCTATTCTGGTCCAGTTGTTTGTGAATTCTGTCGGCCCCGATGCTTATTATTCTTGCTTTCGTATGGTCACTGTCGGTCATCATCCGAATCTGGCCGCCTGTAAAGCTGATTGCATCGTAGCCCTCAGCCTCAAGCGCCATCGCAAAAAGCGAGACGCTTTGTATCTCACCGGTGCTCAGTAACTGGTCCATCTCGCGTTTCGGAGGGTTCGGATTAAGCTCCAGAGCATCTGCTATGAGCTGGTCGGTCTGTTTTCCTCGCGCAGAGGCCACTACCACAACCTTATAGCCGTTCTTTACCGCCTTTATTACCCTCGAAGCGGCATGACGAATCTTTTGCGCGTCTGCAACAGAAGTGCCTCCGAATTTTTGTACAATTATCGCCATGGTCAGCCTTTTAACTTTTCAAAAAATACTCCATTAACTCATAACCGTTTTCTATTCTAAATCCTGATTTAGCAGCATTGGCCTCGCTAAAAGCGTCATTTAGAATACCGCTTATACCTTTACCAGCCATCGCAAACGGGACCGGCTCGGGCGAGTGGGCACAACTTCGTATCGGTGTCGGGTGGTCCGGCGTCACGAGTATTCGCCAGTCCTCGTAGTGCTGCAGTGCCTCGTAAACAGGCCCGACAATGTGTTTGTCAATCTGCTCGACAGCTTTTTTCTTCATCTCGGCACGCCCTGTGTGGCCAGCTTCGTCCGGGGCTTCTACATGAACAAAAACGATATCGTAGTTCTCCAACGCTTTTATCGCCGCCGAGGCTTTGCCCTGATAGTTCGTGTCGACAAAGCCTGTTGCGCCCGGTACATCTATCAGGTCAAAACCGATAAGCTTCGACAAACCACGTGCCAAATCAACCGCAGTAATTGTGGCACCTTTTAGCCCGAAGCGTTTTTCGAAACTTTCCATTTTCGCCTTTTTGCCCTGGCCCCATAGCCATATCGAGCTGACCTGGTTTTCGCCAAGGTCCATTCGCACCTTGTTAATATCATGGCCGGCAAAAAGCTGTTGAGACCTCGCCATTAGGTCTATAAGCATTTCTGCTCCTTTGCCGCGGGGCAGAATCTTTTCTATAGCAGTACCTATAAAATCATGCGGTGGGTGGGTCTGTACTTCAAAATCGTACCCTCGTAATACCAGTAAATGACGATAGCTCACACCTGCATGGAACCGTATATGTTCGTCCCCGAACTGCTCATTTAGCTCAGTTATTAATTTGCGTCCCTCTTCGGTTGATATTTGCCCGGCACTGTGGTCGGCCATCTTGCCGTCGGAAATCGTAATTAAATTGCACCTGAAAACCCAGTCTTCCGGTGACAGGTTAATATCCCGTGCCACCGCTTCTATAGGCGCTCGGCCGGTATAGTAACGCGCGGGGTCATAACCCAGAAGGCTCATTTGAGCGATGTCGCTGCCGGGCTCCATTCCCCTGGGGACGGTTCGCACAAGACCCTGCCTGCCGCTGCTGCTTACTTTGTCCATATTTGGAATCTCTGCGGCTTCCAGCACCGTCTTGTTGTCGAATTCCTCGATGGGCTCGTCTGCGGCACCATCCGGAACTATTATCGCGTACTTGGTCACTAATCCCTGTCCTCCGGTATATCAACTATTCTTATAGAAACCGGCTTTCCGCCGATAGTCTCCAGAGCCTTCATATCTTCTAAAGCAGCGGTGACGTCTTTCTCCCGGGTAGGATGGGTCGCGATTACGACCGGGACAGTATTTTCCGGCCCGCGGCCCTCGTGTTGTAATGCTCCGGATATACTTATATTGTGGTCGGCAAGTACTTTGCTCCATTGAGCTATTACGCCCGGCTGGTCCTTGCACATTATCCTGATATAAAACCTGCTGTACGAATCACTGATTTTGTCAATCAAGGGCTCGGTTTCGCTGCGTGGTCGAATATAGAGATTCCGAAAAGAGGTTCCGGAGTTGCCCAGAGCAACATCTATAATATCAGCAACAACGGCACTTGCCGTGGGCATCATACCGGCCCCGCGGCCATAATACATTACCTGTCCCACCGCGCTGCCGAAAATACTCACTGCATTAAAAGACCCGTTGACCCGTGCCAACGAATTATCTTTGGTGATAAAAGACGGATGTACTCTAAGCAAAACCTTACCGTCACTGTCTTTTTGGCCTATGGCCAGCAGCTTGAGCACGTACCCCATCTCTCCGCCGTACCGGATATCGTCTCTGGAGATTGATTCGATGCCCTCAACGTATATGTCTTTTAGCTTAATCTCGTATCCAAAGGCTATGGAGGCAAGAATGGCCAGTTTATGGGCACTGTCACCGCCACTTATATCCAGTGTTGGGTCCGCCTCGGCGTAGCCTTTTTCCTTTGCCTGGGCCAGTGCCTCGGAGAAATCCTCATTCTTACCGCTCATATTCGATAAAATATAGTTACACGTGCCGTTGACTATCCCGTACAGTGCCGTGATGTTATTTGCCGAAAGGCCTGTTCTAAGCCCGGAGATAATCGGCACGCCCCCTATGCAACTTGCTTCAAACGCGATGCACCGGCCGTTCTTATGGGCGCATTCTATCAACTCGTTGCCGTATTCGGCCAAAAGCGCCTTGTTGGCGGTAACAACGTCTTTGCCGGTCTGGAGCATCTTGAGCTGAACCTCCTTCGCTGCCTTGGTGCCTCCGACCAGTTCGACTCCTATTTTGATACTCTCATCATTCAAAAGCTTGTTTATATCGCTGGTCAGCACGCCTTCGGGCAGCTTCACAGGTCTGGGGGACTCGGTGTCGATGTCCACTACGCAGGTAAGTTCGAGGCGCAGACCGGTTTTGGCTGCAATGGAATCGGCTTGTTCAGCAAGCAGTTTTGCCACGCCGCAACCGACGGTACCGAAACCGACAAGCCCGATTTTTACACTTTTCTCAGCCATAAGTGCACCTTTAACTTATACAGTCAAACTGTTTCCAGAACCTATAAATATAATTGAAAAGGGTCTTTGTGGTCAAGCAAAAATAATCTAATAGGAACTATTACAGACGAATAAAACAACCGCAATAATCTCCGGTTCCAGGCAACTTCAGAAAAAACTTTAAGGCTCCGGCAATTCCCGCACCCATATGTTGCGGTATCGCACAGGGGCGCCATGGTCCTGCAGCCTGATAGGAAGTTTCTCTGCGTGGGGCTCGTATTTTGCGCGCGTTTTCCACGCAGTTGCTCCCTGTATCTGCCAGTTGTCCTGTACCAGCACGCCATTATGCAGCACGGTTATGGTTCCCTGTTTGACAACCTTTTTGTTCTTAAAGACCGGACGATGAAATATTATATCGTAGCTCTGCCACTGTCCGGGTTTGCGACAGGCGTTTACCATCGGCGGTTTCTGAGCGTAAATCGCGGCGGCCTGACCGTCAGCGTATGTCTTGTTGCCATATGAATCAAGCACCTGCACTTCGTAATTGTCCATAAGAAATATCCCACTGTTGCCTCGACCCTGACTTTCGTCGTTAACCTCAGCAGGACTTGCCCACTCAACATGGAGCTGACAGCTTCCGAAAGGTTTTTTTGTCAGGATGTCGCCGGTTTCTTTGACGACCTCCATGTAGTCGTTTTCGACCTTCCACTTTGCCGGCCCGCCGTCCTCAGCTGAAACCCACTGCGAAAGGTCTTTGCCGTCAAACAGGACAATTGCATCAGACGGCGCTTTGCCTGGCAGTTCCTGTGCACTCTCAGTACCGGGCCTGATAACCTTTGGCAGGGGTCTGCTAGGGTCATGGACCGCCCAGCGGTACTGTTTTTGACATCCTGCTATTGATATTAACAACGCTGAACAAATCACTAAAAGCGATAATTTAACTCTCATGTTCATCTCCTATAAGTATTTTCTACTTTGCTTTATCTGTGCACGAATTCATACAATAATTTGTTACGAATGTAAAGCAGCCTTTAAATAATAACTGCAAAAATCAAACTCTCAACAAGATTGTATGACACCTTAGTCTAATTTTTGGCCGTTTATGATTCTTTCAAAGTCATCAGGTTCGATAAATGCTTCGGTGCCCGACGGATTATACTTTGTCAGCATTTTTATGACAGCGGCAAATTTCTTATCCAGTTGGGCTATGAAGTACTCAGGTAGCTTTGGCTGGAGATTAACAAACTCCAGTTGATAGGCGTGAAGTGTGAGCCGTTCAATGAGTGGTTTTTCCGCTTGTTCTTTTGCGAGTCTGTAGTTTAGCTTGAAATCGGACAAAAATATGCCTCTGTTGGAGCCGTATACCGGGTCGATTGCCAAAGGCAGGCCGATACTCGGCAGGTGAACTCGAATCTGATGTGTCCGGTCTGTCAGCGGATTTACCGTCAACAAAGCTATTGACCCGAAATTGGCCAGCACCTTCCACTTTGTAACTGCCTCTTTACCCTTTCTGGCTGTTATGTTCATAAGGGCCGTATTCCTGTGGTTTCGCCCCAGCCTTGCATTTATTCGACCCTCCCGCTCAGATGCTATGCCCGTTACAATCGCCAGATAAGTTTTTTTGATAAGTCTGTTTTCGAAGCAGCTTGAAAATCTCGATTGGGCCTCTTTGTTTCTGGCCAGAATCATAACGCCCGATGTCCATTTGTCCAGCCGATGAACAAGGCGAAGATTGGCAGTACTGTTGGCGCCCAACTGCTCAGCTAACACATCGACAAGCTCCACTGAGCCCGTCCTGTCTTTGGTTACCGAGACTCCCGCCGGCTTGTTGATGACCAGGACATCTTTATCGGAGTATATTATTTTTATATTGGGTTTAGCCATTCAAATCCTTCCTGACCGAAGCCATATTATAGGGCTCTTTGCTATAAATTGCTATATGTCCTTGACAATTGCCGCCCGCGAGAGTTAAAGTAATCGAATTGGACGATGAAACATGATTGATACCGGCTTTGGAGTTTTTTTGTAATGACAAAAAAAGTTTTGTGTGATAGGTGCACGGGTTTGTGCTGCAGGTATTTTGCTCTGCCCATCGAAACACCGGAAGACGGGGAAGACTATGACGATATAAGGTGGTACCTGTGCCATAAGGATATAACGGTATTTGTGGAAGACGGCGACTGGTATATAAATATAAAGAACAGGTGCAGGCACTTCTCTGAAAAGGACTATCAGTGCAGGATTTATAACAAAAGGCCTAAAATCTGCAGGGAGTATACCATAAAAGATTGCGACATGGTCGAAGGCGAGTATGACTATGAACTGCACTTTACCAGCGGTAAGCAAATGGAAGAATACATAAAGATAAAGTTCGGCAATAACGTCAAGGAAAAACCGAAGAAAAAGAAAAAGAGAAAAAAATGAAGATACCGCCCGTAAAAGGAACCAGAGATTTTTATCCGCCCGATATGGCGGTGCGCAATTTCATCGTCGACGGCTGGAAGGAGGTTTCCCTGCGCAACGGCTTTGAGGAATATGACGGGCCGATATTCGAATATCTTAAGATTTTTCAGATAAAAAGCGGCGACGAAATCGCCGAGCAGCTCTTTTCTCTTACCGACAGGGGCGGCAGAGAACTTGCCATAAGGCCTGAAATTACACCAACCCTTGCCAGAATGGTTAATCAACAAATCAATTCGCTCCCCAGACCTATCAAATGGTTCTCGGTGCCCCGGTTATGTCGTGCTGAACGGCCGCAAAAAGGCCGGCTGCGCGAGTTCTTCCAGTGGAACGTCGACATAATCGGCGTCGATGACGTTCTCGCCGATGCCGAGACAATATTCTGTGCCATAGATTACCTTCGGGAAGCAGGTTTAACGCCGGATGATATTGTAGTGAAAATTTCCAGCAGAAAAATGCTCGCCGCTGTCCTGAAATCAATCGGTATTGACAAAAGCAAACTCGATGGACTTTATGCCGTTCTGGATAAGAGAAACAAACTCCCCGATGAGGCCTTTGAAGAAACGCTCGAAAAACAACTCCCCGACAAGGCCAAAAGGCAAAGAGTCCTTGAATTGATGAATGCCGAATCCATCGAGCAGATTGAGCAGATGTTTGGGGCTCAGGGAGCTTTCGATGAACTCAAACAGTTGATGCTCCTGTTAAACAAAATGGCAGTTGGCGACTATTGTAAGTTTGACCCGGGTATTGTCAGGGGTCTGGCATATTATACCGGCATTGTTTATGAAATTTATGACAGGGCTGACCAACTTCGCGCCATCGGCGGGGGAGGCAGATATGACGACCTGTTGAAACAGTTCGGCGGCCCGGCCATCCCTGCTACCGGTTTTGGCATTGGTGACTGTATCTTAGGGATACTGCTTGAAGAAAAAGGGCTGCTAAAACCTAAACCGAAAGAATTAGATTATTTTGTCGCTTATGTAAATGAAAATTACAAAGGCATGGCCGTTGAATTAGCTGTCAAACTACGCTCTAAAGGTTTAATTGCTGATTTCAGTTATAAAGCCGGCAAATTGAGCAAGCAACTAAAGCTTGCGTCAGAAAGCAATGCTAAAAAGTGCATAATTATTGGCGACGAGTTTAAAAATAATGAGCTTGTCATCAAAGACATGGGAACGGGTGAGCAGAAGCTTGTCAAAGTCGATGAGTTTCTCTCACGGCCAGAGTCTTTTTGACCGTCGGGTTGGACGTTAAGTGCCAACCGTGTATTCAGCGCTTATTGGGAGGTTAGAAATGAGAATACGAGGATTGGGTAGTGCAGTTGTCTTTGCCGTTATTTTAGCTTCCCTGGCCTTGTGGTTTGAAGCCACTGCATATGCCGACCAGGTCATATCACCTGAAGTCCATTCGGACCGGAGAGTAACATTCCGCCTGCATGCGCCCGAAGCCGACAGTGTCAAGGTGAATGTTCAGTTTGCTAAAGATGCCCAGCCTATGAGCAAAGATAGCGAAGGGCTGTGGAGCATAACGCTGGGGCCGGCAGAGCCGGACGTCCACGTGTACAGTTTTATCATCGACGGCCTGGAAATCGCCGACCCCGTGAACCCCTCTATCAAATTCTGGCAAAGGTCAAAGAGCCTTCTGGAAGTGCCCGGCGAGGAGCCCATGTTCTTCCAGGAACAATGTGTCGGCCACGGCGTGGTTCACATTCACAAATACGAGTCGAAGTCATTGGGTGTCACACGGGGGCTCTATATCTATACTCCGCCGGATTACGGAAAGGACCCGGACGTAAAATACCCGGTGCTGTTTCTGCTGCACGGCAGCGGCGATACAGAAAACACCTGGACGATTGTTGGTCGTGCTAATGTGATTGTCGACAATCTGATTGCACAGAAAAAGGCTGTACCCATGGTCATCGTTATGCCGTACGGGCATACACCAATCGGCAATAGAGATGGCCTGAATAAGCGTAACACCGATGCATTCGGGAGAGACTTGATTGAGGATGTCGTTCCTTATGTCGAGCGGAACTACCGCGTGAGCAGCGACCGGAAACATCGGGCGATAGTGGGACTGTCAATGGGCGGCGGCCAGTCAGTGAGGGTGGGGCTGGGTAATCTCGATATATTTAGCTGGGTTGGCGCTTTTAGTGCGTCCGTTCGCAGGGAAGCCGAATATAAGGAACTGCTTTCTGAACCGGAGTCGGTAAATGCCAGGCTGGAGTTGTTATGGGTCGGTTGCGGCACCGAGGACTTTCTGTTTGATGCCAACATGAAATTCCTCGAAGTACTGAAAGACAGAAAAATCAAACATGTCGTGCATATTACCGACGGCGCCCATGAGTGGCGAGTTTGGCGGCGTTATCTGAATGAGTTTGTGCCGTTGCTATTCAGGGAGGAGTAAAAAGTTTTGGAGCCGCTTGAATGTAACAGTTTTTCACACAGTAAGAATCCTGATTCGAAATGAAAAACTTCCATCTCAACCATTACGAAAAGGCCTTTGGAAACTGGTTGATTGATAATCACGTCCAGTATTTAGCGGTGGACGAGCAGAAAAGGGCCGCTTTCGGTCGTTCCAAAATCAAGAGCTTCGACTACTTACTCTACCCGCAGAACCAGAGCATTATCGTTGCCGAAGTAAAGGGTCGCTCTTTTAAAGGCACAAGCTTTGCAAAAATGACCGGTTTCGAATGCTGGGTCACCACCGATGATGTGGACGGATTGAGTATGTGGCAGGAGCTTTTCGGCCCGGGACACACCGCCGCATTCGTATTCACATACAACATAGAAAATGTTGACGTCGATTTCGACGGCAGGGAAGTATACGATTATGACAGGAAACGGTACATATTTTTCTGCATCAGTCTGGACGACTTCAAAAAATTCATGACACGGCGCAGCCCAAAGTGGAAAACCGTTACCCTGCCTGCTGATAAATTCCGCCAGTGCGCCGTACAAATGCAAAATCTCCTCTTTTGACCCTCTCCGGTCCGCCGGAGACATTATTCGTAAATTCATCTACTTCTGATTCACAAAATTTCTCGCTTAAAACGGGCGATCATTGTATGATATTCGGCTGTAACATAAACAGTACGATGAGAATAATAGCCGGCAAAAAACGAGGTATGAAGCTGCTAAGCCCGAAATCGGATGTCTCAAGACCTATTACGGACAGGGTAAAGGAATCGCTTTTCAGTGTGCTTTATAACTATAACCTGCCAAAAGGCACAATCGTCGCCGATTTGTTCTGCGGCGTCGGTTCGCTCGGCATCGAGTCACTGAGCCGGGGAGCCGAATTTGTTACGTTTGTTGAAAAAGACCCAAAGGTCATCGCGATACTAAAGAAAAATGTAGATAAGGCTGGATTCGGCGATGTCTCAAAAATTGTAAGAGCCGATGCATTTAAAATTGGAGCACCGATTGGACAGCGGCGATATGATTTAATTTTTGTGGACCCGCCGTATGCAGCTACTAAAAACGCGGACAATAATTCGGCTTTGAGTGAACTGCTTAGTTTGGTAAATAACCAATTGGCTGATGGCGGAATTGTGGTTGTTCGAGCGCACAGGGACACGGAACTTTTGGAGCATTACGGCCGACTGAAGAATATCGAACGGCGCCAATGGGGCACCATGGCGGTAACCATATTAGGACAAAAAAGCGAATGACGAACAGGCAGGCGGCCATAAAAATAATCAAAAAGCTCAACCGCAGCGGCTTCGAGGCGCTGCTCGCGGGCGGCTGTGTGCGCGATATGCTCCTTAAAAGACCCGCAAAAGACTACGATGTCGCCACAAACGCAGAGCCTGCCGATGTCATAAGAATATTCAAAAGAACGTTAAAAGTCGGCGCAAAATTCGGCGTAGTGATAGTCCTTATAGACCGGACTCAGGTCGAGGTCGCCACTTTCCGCACAGAGAGCGGCTACACCGACGGCAGACACCCCGCTAATGTAAAATTTGCAACCGCCGCCGAAGATGCATCGAGAAGAGACTTTACCATAAACGGCATGTTCTACGACCCCTTGAAGAAAAAGGTAATAGATTATGTCAACGGCCGGGCGGACCTGAAAAAACAACTTATCAGAACCATCGGAAGACCCGCCGAAAGATTTGGCGAAGACTATCTCCGGATGCTCCGTGCCGTCAGGTTTTCAACCCAGCTTGGATTTAGAATCGAACCAAAAACATTTTCAGCTATTAAGAAAAATGCCAAAAACATACACAGCATAAGCGGCGAGAGAATAGCGATGGAACTCGAGGCCGTCCTGGTCAATTCCAATCGCTCTGCCGGTGCGTCAATGCTTGCCAAGAGCGGACTGGCAAAAGTGATTTTTCCCGGCATTACACCACAGCAGGTTAATCTGGCGACTAACGTGCTCGCTCAACTAAGAAAAAAGACCGATTTTCCTCTCGCACTTGGGGGTCTATTTGCAGACTGTAAAACAGAGTTTGCTCTTGAAAGATGCGGGATTTTGAAACTTAGCAGAAACCAGACAAAGCATATAAAATTCCTGCTGACCAACAGGGGGAGACTGCTCAATGATAAAATGCCTTTGGCCCAGTTGAAGTTAATCGCATCCGAGCCATATTTTGAGGATTTGTACGAATTTCAAAAGGCCATTCAGAAGGCCGGTTCAAAAAGCATCGGGCCATTAATAAAACTCAGAAAAAGAATCAAAGCCTTGGGCGATATGGAACTAAGACCGAAGCCCTTGCTTGACGGCCACGAATTGATACACCTCGGTGCCGTGCCCGGACCGGCCCTCGGACAGCTTGCACAGGAAATGTATATAGCACAGTTGGAAGGGCAGTTGACTACTAAACAGCAGGCTAAGCAGTGGGTAAAAAAGTGGCTGCAAAAACATCAGGCCCTTGACTAAAATAAGGATGATATATCGAGCGTCCAGCGTGTTATCAACAGGTAAAATTAATAAGGAGCTGATTATGTTGTTGATAAAAAAATTGTTTGTTCTGAGCATTGTTACGTTCTCTTTGTTCTTTGGCACCAGCGCACTTGCCCGTGATTATTATGTGAGCACTGCTGGAGATGACACAAACCCAGGGACTGAAAACAAGCCGTGGAAAAGTATTGAAAAGGTAAACGCCACCGACTTCGAACCGGGCGATAAAATCCTCTTTCAGGGTGGGAAAACCTTTGCCGGTACTATTAAACTCGACGAAAACGACAGCGGGACAAAGGAAAGTAAACTCATCGTGACTTACTACGGACAGTGCAGAGCAACAATAGACGGAGGAAGCAGCAGCGGCATTGTCGCCAGCAGTAACCATCTT
>Ga0307380_10006462_pt1 | contig 15408 bp, 10 predicted proteins | sample UN3MG_FD_202239 | JGI IMG/M metagenome (GOLD analysis project Ga0307380, IMG submission 202239) | Soil microbial communities from Risofladan, Vaasa, Finland - UN-3 | ecosystem: Environmental > Terrestrial > Soil > Coastal area > Acid sulfate soil | place: Finland: Risofladan, Vaasa | collected...
TTGGTTTTAATTGAGCAATTGCTTCCATCGTAGCTAAAACAACAGCTCCACCTGTCATATCAGTTTTCATAGAGCCCATATTTTCACTAGGTTTGATACTAATACCACCAGAATCAAAGGTAATTGCCTTTCCGATTAAAGCTAGGGTATCAACATCTTTCAATTCAGAACCATATTCCATAATAATGAATTTAGGCGGTTCTTCCGTTCCTTGAGCAACAGCCAAAAAGCTATGTAAACCAATTTCTCGAGATTTTTCGCGATCAAAAATAGTTGTTTTAATTTTATATTCTTTTTCAAGACGTAGTGCTTCTTCAGCTAATTTAGTAGGGGTAATATCATTAGCTGGTCCCCAAGCTAATTCACGACAAAAATTAACCGCTTTAGCAATAATTTCACCACTTTGTAATCCAATTTTCATCGCTTTTTGGTCAGCTTTAGGACTGAAGAGGATTAATTCATCAACTTGCTTGAATTTATCCAAGTTCTTTGTTTTATATTTGAGATTTTGGAAGCTACCCATAAGAAATCCTTGAACAAGAGCTTCAGAAATTTTGGCAAGGTCAAAACCTTTGCGTAAGAAGTGATCTACACTAATAGCTATTTTCTTAGCACCACTATCTCGAGCCTTTCTTGAAGCATTACCAATAGCTTTTCTAATGCTATCTATTGTAAGCTTATCTTCTTTACCTAATCCCACTAAAAGAACTCTTTTAGCAGGAATTAATCCTTGAGTATAGGTGAGAAGAAGTTCACCAGATTCACCTTTAAAATCTTCAAGAGAAATAATATCTTTAACGAGCTTACCAAGTGCACTCGTATCTTTACCGACTAAAGGATCCTCTTTACAGTTTTCGAGAGCACCAACAATAACCATAGATGCTTCGACTTTATCAAAATCAGATTGTAAAGTAGAAACTTTCATAATGAACACAACATTTTGTTTCTGGATTAGTGTAGAAAATAGGTCTTTCTTATATTTTGTGATTAAAAGAAATTAGAGAATGAAAAATAACAAGTACTTTTTAGAAGAATTTATTACATCATCTGTTGCATAAATGCTAAACCTTCAGAGCTAAATTCCAAATCTAAAACAATTTCCTTAGAGTTTTTAGTAATTAATTGTTCAAAAGGTTGTTGCCACCACTCAGCAACATTGTCAATATTTTTTGGTTGGATAAAATCAAAAATTAATTCAATGGCTTGTTCAATAACACTTTCATCTTGTCCTTGTAAAATGTCAGTAAAAATATGTTTGGTAATAACATCTTTAATTGATTTATTTTTGTAATCCTTATCTGAGAGATCAATTGATTTTTTTGGAGAATTACCTCCAATAGCTAAATCAGGAGTGTTAAGTATCAATTTAATGGTCATTTTTATCACTAATTCTTAATTAGTCCTTACTATAATATTAGCAAAAATAATTTAATAAATACTTGGTGTGCGCAAAAAATAACTAAAAAATTAGTTTTACAAGAATTTCACCATTTTTCGTAATGAATTTTATCTTTATTATAGCGAATTTCAGCTTTTTTCTTTTCATTTGGGTAACCAATAGCGTTTAAGGATAAAGGAACAATATCAGGTGGTAAACTAAGTAAATCTTTGATGCCTGAAACACGTTCTTGAATTGGATAAATACCTAGCCACACTCCACCCAATCCTAATGCATGAGCAGCTAAAAGGAGATTTTGTGTTGCAGCAGAGCAATCTTGAACCCAATAATCACAATATTTATCGGTTTCAACTTTAGCACAAATTAAAATTGCTAAGGGAGCTTCTTTGAGCATCTTGGAATATGGATGAAAATCAGATATTTTATCTAATTTCCCTCGCTCAGTAATGATAACAAAATGCCAAGGTTGTCTATTACCAGCTGAAGGAGCTTGCATTGCTGCTCGTAGAAGTTTATCCAATATTTCATTTTGAATTGGTTTATTTTTAAATTTACGAATACTTCTTCTTGTCAATATTGCTTCCATTAATTCCATTGATTTCACAATATGAGATATCTTTTACTTACAAATAAAAATTACTATTATCTATAATGTTAAATGAAATGGTTTTTTAGTTTTTAATAAATTTTAAAAGAATAAACTATTTATTGTATAAAACAAAATAAAATTACAAGTGATGAGCTATGAGAGGTTGGACTAAGAAATCAATTATTTGGGATTTTATACTAATATTTTCACTTATTAGTATTAATTATATGCAAATTGAACCTATCCAGGCATCAACGGTTAATTTTACATTAGTAGCAAAAACAAGTGGTAGTGTATATAATGTCGATTTGCTTCATCTTGTAGCTCAAAAATTACAGCCTTTAGGTATTGATTTACAGATTATTTATCAAGATTGGCCAAATTTTATTGAAGAATTATTATCCTTTCATGATTATGACTTAGTTTATTTGGATATGGCAGTAAGTTTGAATCCAGATTATTCAGATATTTATAGTGAAAATGGTACTTCGAATCTTTTTGGATACGATAAAGAAATGGATTGGAATGTAGAATTAGAGACAGGGAAAAATGAGTGGTATTTAAATCAAGCACAAAAAATATTTCCACCAAATTCAAATGAGAGGATACAGCATATTTGGGATTGGGAACAATATCTCATGGATAAGTTATGCCCATTATTACCTATTTTTGTGCCAAAAACTTATACTGCTAATTGGAAACCGTTAAAGGGATATAACAGCACTGAAGACCTGATACAGTCATGGGGAAAAATGTTTTGGCAATCAACAACAGTTCATGAAGGACAAAATAGACGAGATGAAATTGTTGTTAGTGATTATGACTATTCTGAATTAAATCCCATATTACTCACTAATTCTACTGTTAATTCAAAATACATTAACAGTTTCACTTTGGATCCATTGCTCTGGATTGATTCTGATAGATCAATTTGGCCACATTTAGGAACAATAAAATACCTAAATAACACCCACATTCAAATCGATGTTAGACAAGGAATTACTTGGGCAAATGATACAGATGATTTATTTTATAATGAAAGATTAGATGCAGAGGATATTTATTTCACTTTTTATCTCTGGAAAAGTGTTTTACATGACACAGCTTTTGATTGGTTAGAGGATATGAAAATAACTGGTAATTATACACTTGAAATGTTCATTGATGACAATCCAGCTACAATAGAAAATGAACCAAGTATTGATTATTTGACAGCCTTATCTCAATACATTTTACCAGAACATTACCTGAATCAAACTCAACTAATTGATGGAATAACACCAGATATAACACATACATCATGGGAGAAATTTTCAAAATATTGTTTTGGAACAGGTTTATTTGAAATAAATACTCAATTAGATCATTTTGAAACAACCTTAAATCGTAGAACAAATAGCTGGTGGTTAGATACAACGATAACAAAAGATCCATCCTTGAATTGGCAAGTTCGATTTGGAGATTTTAATGTTGGTGGTACATATAAAAATCTAACTAAATTAAAACTAATTGTAACTAATGATATTATTGATGAACATACATTATTTATGAAAGGTCAACTAGATATCATAGATGTTTGGAAGGATTATCAAGATAATTATGAAAATAATCAATATCTAGAAGTTCAACAATCAGGTATTTCAAATATACTATCAATAATAGGGTATAATTTAAGACAAAATAGAGGAGCAATAGCTGATAGAGCACCTACACCTACTGATCCAGGATTAAGTATGGGATTAGCTGTTAGAAAAGCAATAAATTATGCAATTGACAGAGAAGAAATGAACAAAATATTAAATGGCAATAATTATCAAATAATCAATCATCCAACAAATCCTAGAATGGGTATTTGGCTAAATCCAAGGATAATAAAATATGATCATGATTTACAGCTAGCAAAAGAAATAATGGTAAATGCAGGATTTACTATAGATAACTTTACTCCTAGATTAAATGGGTTTTCACTATTACTCTCATCACTAGCAGTTCTTGCTTTACTACCTATTAGTTCTCTTATAAAGAAAAGACAAATAAAAAATAAGTAATTGCCAGCTTATTTCATATTTAGTAACCTTTTTTGCTTTTTTATTAAAATTATAGATGTAAAAAAATATATAAACCATTTTGGTTAATATAGTATTGGAGTAGCGGTATTAATGGATGGTTAAAATGAAATTAAAAGAAAAGGGGTTAAAATTATTTGGAAAAAAAACAGTAAAAAAAGAAAAAGTTCGAATAATAAAAGGATTAATAATAGCCATTTTTATTATTAATAGTGTAATATGTCAACAACCACCTACTGTAAAAACTATTATTCTACCATTCTTTACTTTAGTAGCTAAAACATTTAGGGGAGGTAATGGGTACGATTACCTTAACTTCTTAAGACAACACTTGGCAAGAATCGGTATAGATGTTATTATTATCATTCAGGACTGGCCTACTTTTATTTCTGAATTAATCGTCTTTAAAGATTTTGACATTTGTTATGTCGACTTTTCAGGTGTTGGTGCGGATCTAGATTTTACTGGTATTTATAATGAAAATGACTCACTCAATTTGTTTGGGTATGATACAAGCATGGACTGGGATGAGGACTTAGGAACCGGTCTCAATGAATGGTACTTAGAACAAGGAATTCTTATTATGCCTCCTTACTCAGCAGAACGTGTACAACACTACTGGAATTGGGAACAATATCTTATGGATAAAATTTGTCCAATAATACCAGGATTTATTTCTAAAACATATATTTCATCTTGGTCAAATCTTAAAGGGTATAATTATTCAAGTGGTATTCGTCAATCATGGGGAAAATTATCTTTTGATGGTTCTCACAGAGGACAATTAAATACTAATGAATTAGTCATTTGTGATTTTGCTTGGTCTGAGTTGAATCCTTTATTCCAAGATGATAATGCATCAGAATATATTAGTGATGCTTGTTTAGATAATCTTATTTGGTGTGATAATGATAGAAGTATATGGCCAAATTTAGCTGATAGTTATACTTATTTAAATGATACAACCATCCAAATTCACATTCGTAATGACATAAAATGGGCAGAAGATCCAGAGGGATTATTTCCTGATGAAAAATTGGATATTGAAGATGTCTACTTTACTTTATATTGCTTGAAAACAATATCACCTGATAGTAAAACATGGAATTGGATAAGAACTTTAGAAAAAAATGACCAATATACTATGACCATATATATCGATGGTGATACTACCATTGATGAAAATCAAGTATATGCTCCCTCTTTATCACATTTATCTACTGCTAAAATTCTCCCTGAACATTATTTGAATCAAACACAATTACCTGATGGTACAACTCCTGAAATTACTCATACTTCTTGGGAAAAATTCTCAAAGAATTGTTTTGGAACGGGTCCTTTTGAAATTAGTAACTTTTTAGAGGGTATTGAAACAGTCCTCTCGATAAGAGAAGATTATTGGGGACTTGACAAAACTATCACGAGTGATCCAGCACTTAACTGGGAAGAACGTTGGGGTTTTGGTGCTCAATTTGATACTAAAGGTTTAACTCAACAAAGAATAAGGATTGTTCCTAATAATAAAATAACTTTACTAGAATATAAAGCTGGAAGAGTGGATTTAATTGACATAACTAATTTCCCTCTTGAAAGAGAAGAAATTACTGATAATCTAGACTTTAGTATTCAATCTGATATAACATCTAAATTTGGCTTTTTTGGTTTTAATATGAGAGAAACTAGACTAATTGTTGGTGGTAGATCCCAAAGTCCAAGAGACCCAACAATTACAAGGGGTTTAGCAATAAGAAAGGCTATATCCTATGCTGTAGATAGACAAGAAATCAATAATGCTGTCCATGGAAGTGAATATTACATTAATAATTGGCCAATTAATCCAAAGATGGGTATTTGGTGTAATCCAAACATCATCAGATACAACCACGATCTTGACAAGGCTATAGAGTACATGTATAAAGCAGGGTTTTCATCTTTTAATTACAATTATTCTCAATCAGCTTTTATTTCATCTTCAGGAAATGAAATAATTTACTTTGGAATAATTTCAGTAATTGCTATCAGTTTTAATATTCTTAAAAATAAAAGAAAGAAATTGGTAAAATAATTATTTATGATAATTATGATGATGAAATTACCAAAAAAATAGAGAAGAAATAATCTATTTGTTTCTTTTTTTTACTGTAAGTTTATAATTAATTAGCTAATAACAAACATAGACTTTATGGAGGGTTTATATGAATTCTAAAAAAATAATCACTAATTTTCTAATATTAATAATTTTTGTATCCACTTTAACACCATTAATAGTATCATCTAAAAAGCCTGAAATGGAATTTGAATTAGACTTAGCTCCGAAAACTACTAAAAATTGGACCTTTATGATCTATTTTTGCGCAGATACTCGAGATGATTATGTTACTTCTAGTTTAGATAACTCCGCGAATTGGCTCGCAAGTGCGATGTTAGGAACCATAAATTCTTTGTATTGGTATGATTTATTAGACGGCTCTGAATCGAATCTAAATGTTCTCGCACTATTTGATCACCCCTATTCAGCTGAATATCCTAGTGGGCAAGCAAAATTATACGAGCTCCAATATAATAATCTGATTACTCTAGCTAACTATGGACCAAAAAATATGGGAAATCCAAATACTCTTAAAGATTTTATCAATTATTGCAAAACACATTATCCCGCGAATAATTATGGCTTAGTACTAAGTGATCATGGTCGAGGTTATGCTGGAGCATGTTATGATTATCATGCTACTCATGAATCATGGGAATATGCATTAGGTGATTGCCTTTCTCTACCAGAAATAGAACAAGCTATTTCATCAGCAGGAGATGTAGATGTATTAGTTATGGATACCTGTCAAGGAGGTTCTTATGAATTAATGTGGCAATTACGTGGTGAAGCACATTATGTAATTGCTGGTGAAACATTACAAACCTCTAAAGCACTATATCACCCTCGAGATATTCTTTATACTTTAAGCAGAGACACAACTATGACAGCTTTGGAACTCGCACAAGTGTGTTTTGATTTTGCTGTTTCACCGGTATATGTACCATCTGATCCATATTATTCAGCTCAATGGCCTTCTGTAACTCTGTATGATTTAACGAAATTTGAAGCTCTACCTTTAACAGGTGGTTCAAGCTTGTTTTATTCTTTTGATAAAATGACTGAATATTTGTATATGGAAGTTTTACACAATCTTACTTACGCCCGAGAAGTATTCATACCGCTTAGAAATCAATTAAATTATCCTACATCAGCCTTTAAATCTAAGGCTATGCTGGTTGATTTGGGAGATTTTGTAACTACTTTATTGGAACATACTGATGAACTCTATTACCAAAGTGATATTGAATATTGGGCAGGACAGGTTTCAAATCGTTTAGAAGAAGGAACATCAACAAGTGCAGTTGTTGACCATGAAGTAAAATCAGCTTATGCTAATTCAAATATAACTGGATTTAGCATTTGTTTTCCCGATACTAGAGATATGTATCAAGAATACTTGTATGCTAATCTCTATGATACATTTGACATTTCTGCTGATACCTATTGGGATGAATTTATTTTCAACATCTACCCACCAAATCAAAGTTTATTGAAAATTCCTATCCCTGAATTTTACGAAGAATTTCACTTTTTCTTACATCCATGTGATCCTACAATAAATTTGCATGTTTTTATTGACACACAACCTTTTGAGAGACCATTACATGTTGGATATGGTGGACCAAGGACAGGTATTGGAATGGGTATTGACATGAACATTGAAGGTGCTTCATTTGAAGATACTCTTATTTTTGGTTCAACTATGATTCGTATCCCTGTAGCGAGCATCCCTGCCTTATCAAAAAGTACGTTACAAAATATCCAAGTAGTAATTAATGCATCAACTGCTGCAAGTGCAACACAAGATGTGAATCTTACTGTTCGCCATGTGGATTCAACTGGTGTATTATGGGAAGCTTCCAAAACATCTGAAATTGAAGTTGGTCAAATTATTAGCACAAATGTTACAACCGATGATGAATGGACCGATTGGGAAGAGTTAGCACCACCATTAAGTACAAAGAAATTTAGTGGATACGATACACCAATAGCTGCTGTATCTATAATTTTCACTTCAATAATCTGTTTAATAATAAACAAAAGAAAAAAGAAGGAATAGTATTCCTTCAATCATTTTTTTATTTACCACTTGAGAATTTCATTTCATTCAAGAGGAGCATAGGTGATTTCATACCTGCTTCAACAAGAAGGTCTTTTCCTATCAATTTAATATTTTTAAGAACATCATAAACTGTAGTTCCAAGCATTGTATTCTTTACTGGGTATTGGATTTCTCCTTTTTCAACCCAGAAACCAACATCTACTTGTTGGCTAATATTTGGACCACCTTGAGCATTCAAACCATTTTCTAAATACAAACCAGTACCTAGTTCTGCAAACAATTCATCTTTCGTTGCTACTCCTGGTTCAATTTGAATTACGCTTGTTCTTGGATGAGGAATACCATCATAGCTTTGTTTTGAAGCACTACCAGTATTAGGTATATCTAATTTTTTAGCGGTATAAACATCACTCAAGTATGATAATAAAGTACCATTTTCAACGATGATTGTTCTTTGACTTGGTGAACCTTCATCATCAAAATAACGGCTACCAGTACCACCTTTTTCCAAAGGATTATCAACTACAGTTAATATTGGACTAGCTATTTCTTCTGCTAGTCGATCGTTAAAGAAAGCTGTTCCTTGAATAATATTGTAGGCTGAAACACCTTGGGAAATGATACCATTAATTGTTCCTCTAGTTGCTCTTTCATCAAGAATTAAAGGATAAGTTCCTGATTCGATCTTTTTGCTTCCAAGCATTTTAAGAGCTTTCTCGCCAGAGGTTTTGCCAATATATTCAGGATTAATTTCTTTTAGTGATCTTCCTTGGAAGAATTCAAAAGCAACTCCTACGTCATCATCTTTGGTTATATTACAATTAATGTACATCTGAAGAAATGTTTGATCGTTATTGACGTTAATACCATTGGAATTAGCGATTATTTTGCTACCAATAGTCAAACCCACAGTTCCTGCAACATTGAAAGCAGGTTCAATTTCAAGACTAGCATCTAATCCTCGAATAGCTATTTCAACTAATTCGCCACTTTCTAGGTTTGCTAAATTCTTATCATAAAGACCTTCTACTTTAGGATATTGTTCAGGTGGATGAGCAAATCCCACATTATCTGGATTTGGAGTATTTGCTTTTGCTAATGCAACAGCATCTTTAACCATTGCTTCCAAGATATTTTTATCAAATTGTGTTGAAGAAGCAAGTCCAATAGCATTATTGATAAGAACCCGCATACCGATACCAGATAAGCTTTTGCTATTAGCTTTAACTATACTTGATTCCTCAAGATTAACACTTAATTGATCACCTTGCATTAAGAAAACTTCAGTGTGTTCTGCACCAGATTTTTGAGCCATTTTGACTACTTTATTAGCAATATCTATCAGTTCATTATTAGTCATGATTATTCCTCCTATCGTCCTCCAACAACTAGATCCCTAACAGCTAATGAAGGGCCTCCACCAGTTACAGGAACCCATTGACCATATTTCCCACAAGAACCATTAAATGCAGGAGATTGATCTTTACCTACACCAATAGTATTGGTAAGAACTTCCATGATCATACCTGACATAGAAACATTTTGAGTCATTGCTTCTTTCTTACCATTCTTTATAATATGACCATTTTGAGCTGAAAACATAAATTGCCCTTTAGTAGGATTGACATAACCACCATATGAACTCTCAAGGAAAATACCTTCACCTACAAGTTCAAATAATTCATCCATAGTTTTATCCCCCGCTTCTACTGAGGTATTGCCCATACGAGCTAGAGGTGGATAACTGAAATCCATTGCACGTCCAGCACCATTTGGTTCAAGACCCAAAAGAGTAGCAGTCTCGAGAGTATGGAAATATTCTGTTAAAATACCGTTAGTAACCAATTTTCGAGGTTTAGCTTTAGTTCCCTCAGAATCATAAGCAAAACTACCACGAAGACCAGAGATAGTGGGATCATCGGTTACACTAATTTCCTCGACACCGACTTTTTTGTTAAGTTTATCATGTAAAATGGATGTTTTAGTTATTATTGCATCAGCTTCGCAAGCGTGACCAAAAGCCTCATGAATAAACACTCCCACCAAACTTGGATCCATTATAATATTCATTTTTCCCCCAGGAGCTTTTTCAGCTGAAAGTAAGGCAATAGCTTTCTTACCAATATCAGTTCCTTTTTCAACAACGTTAAAATCAAGGATAGCTTTAATACCTTTTGAGGAAGCAACATCATCTGAAACTCTTTGCTGGAGATTGCCTTCTCTACTGACACCTCCTCCCATTAAACGAAATACTCCACTTTCAGTTAAAACATCAGTACCGTTTGTTGAAATTATTGTTTCTGAATTAACTGTTTCTCCATAGCGAGCAGTAGAATTAGCAATACGTTTGTCTACTTCACGGATATTCTTTTCGAAATCATAAGCAATTTTCATTTTCTCTTCAATAGAAATATCCTTGGGATTTACATCCATTTGTAACTTTGCTTCTCCTTGTGTAGCAAAATTCTTATCGACCTTTCGAGGTTCTTTCACCTTGGTTGAAGCAACTTTAGCCATACTAACAGCTGTTTTGAGTATCTTTTCTAAAGACTCCTTTGTAACATCAGCAGTAGTGCTAAAACCCCATGCACCATCGACTAACGCCCGAGCTGCAGCTCCACCCATTCGAGTGGAAGTCATTTCTTGTGTGATTCCATTCTGAATGAATATTTGTATTGAATCAGAATTTTGAAAACGGATATCTGCAAAGCCACCCGGACTTAATTCGAGTTTATCTAGTATTTTACGGGCAAATTCTTTCATAAATTTATCAGAGTTAGTTCTATATTAAAAAATTATTCTACTTGTTAAACTTATTTTAACATTAAAAATAAATTGAAACCAAAAAGAGATACTGGGTAATCACCTATTTAAGGCATTAGGTAACATAATGAGACCTCTGAAAGTGAGGACACCATAAGAGACCTCAAAATTTGAATCTGCTTTTTATTTAAAGTGCTATTTTTGTTAATTTAGCAAATTATGGTGAATAAAATGTATGCTCTAAATGTTGTAGGAGTAAAAAAAATCTACAAAAGTAGAAAGAAAGAAACAAAAGCATTAACTGGATTAGATTTGCAAGTTAATGAAGGAGAAGTTTTCGGAATTTTGGGTCCAAATGGTGCAGGAAAAACTACTCTAATAAAAATTTGTTCTACCCTATTAGGTAAAACTGAAGGTCATGTAGAAGTTTTAGGTTTAGATTTAGATAAAAATGAACGAGAAATAAGAAAGAGAATTGGATATATTGGGCAAGATTCTGAACGATCAACGTATGCTCGTTTAACGGGTAAAGAAAATCTAGAATTTTTTGCTACGCTTTATAACGTTAAAAGGGGTGATTTTTTAGAACGTCTTGAAGATTTTAAAAAGACATATGAAAACGATGAAATTTTTGACAAAGAGGTTATGAAGCTTTCTGGAGGGCAAAAACAAGCTATCGTTGTTATGCGTGGCTTTCTTCACAATCCTGATTTGGTTTTTGCAGATGAAATTAGTAAAGGATTAGATCCTATTGCTGCAAAGAAGATAAGGAGTTTTGTTAAGAATTATGCTAAAGGTAAAGGAAAAACTGTAATTATCACATCTCAAATAATGTCTGAAATCGAAGAACTATGCGATCGAGTTGCTATCATTTTCGAAGGGAAAGTTGTTGCTGTTGATACACCACAAAATCTCATGGATTCAGTAAATATTCAATTACTTGAATTAAGATTACGTTCGACTGAAATTGCTACACCAGAATTCATCCAAGAAATAGCTACTTTAGATACAGTTTTTGATGTTAAGAAAGAAAATGGATATTTACGCATACCAGTAAAAGATAGCTCACTTGCTTTTCAAGCTGTAATGGAAGTCTGTGAAAAATATAATCTTAATCCAGTTATTTCCTACCGAACAGCTACTCTTGAAGATGTATTTCTAAAATTCTGTGATAAAAAAGTCGATTTGGAGGCTTAACATTGTCTGTTCAAAATGTTAAAATTAATTTTCAAAACTCTTTACGTGTTGTAGGCAAAGGTATTTGGCGTGATTTAGTTAATATTAGAAGATACCGAATGAGACTTATTGGTTGGCTTCTAAATATGATGATAGGTTTAGGAGCGGCTTATATTTTTGGTGTTATTCTGAATTTCAACAGTATATCTGCTTCAGAAACAGGTATTTCATATAATCAAGTATTTGTTTTCTTTGCCGGGGGGATTGCTTTAAGCACTTTTGGTGATGCTGCTATATGGACTCCAATGGGAAGAGTATCTCAAGATATACATTATGGTACTTTGGAAGCTGTTTTTGTTACACCTACAAGTAGAATGGCTTATTTATTAGCTCCGATATTATCTGATTCAATTTTGAATATATTATTTTTCATCCCCGCTTATACTATTATCCTAGGTGTACACGGTGCATTAACAAATTTCTATATTATTGGTACAACAATTCTAATAGTTATGTTAACGATTTGTAGTATGATAGCTTTTGGTCTTTTTTTTGCTATGTTAGCAATTTTGATAAGAAAAATTGATCCAGTCGCTATTTTCCTAAATAATATTTTCCAATTTATTTGTGGAGCTTTTGTCCCAGTTCAAGCATTTATTGGTATGAGTAAATACGGAGGGCCAGTACTCAAATATATTGCTCAAATATTTCCCTATACGTACTGCTACGATCTTTTTAGATTCTATATGTTTGGTCCAAGTTATATTACACTATTACCAGTTTGGTTAGAATTTGTACTATTAGTAGTATCTTCACTTTTTTTTGTTGTTCTTGCTTATTTTCTATTAAAAAAGGTTGAGAAGAAAGCAAAGAAGACAGGTTTATCAATACTCTAGGAGGAAAAAAAATGAGTTTACAATTTACAAGTCGAGTAATCTTCAAAGGAGTTTGGCGCGATTTAAAGTCATATTTTAGATATCGTGCATTCTTCATAGGAACCATTTTAGAAATGGTTTCTTTGACGTTAGGATTTGCAATTATTGGTGGAGCTTATTATTTTAGTCCTAAAGTATTAACTTTAATAGGTTTGGAAGATTCAGATCTTTTTCTTTTTATGTTATCTGGAGCAATTTTGCAAATGTTTGCTAGTGTTGCGACATGGGCTCCTTTAAATAGAGTTGAAGAAGATATTCATTTTGGAACAATAGAAGCAATTTTCGTCTCTCCATCTACAAGAATGGGGTATATGGTTTCAACAACTATCTCTCGAGCAATAATCAATACAATCTTCTTTATTCCCTTATACATACTTACATTATGGTTAGCTGGTGCCTTAACTAATTTCATTATAATAGGGTATACTTTGATAATAGCACTTTTAACAATAGTAACGAATATTTCAGTAGGCATTTATTTTGGTATGTTCGGTTTGATTACTAGACAAGCACGAATATTCGTCTCTATGACACATCAATTAATTCAATTCCTTTTTGGAGCATTTTTGCCTGTTCAAGGATTTATGGCAATAAACGAAGGTTTTGGAACTGTTATGAAATACATTACTTTGGCTTTTCCTTTTACTTACAATTTTGATCTAATGAGACATTTTATGTTTGGTGATAAGTATATCACTCTGTTGCCAATTCGGTTGGAGTTTATACTATTAGCTTGCTGTTTTGTCTTTTATATAGTACTAGCTAGGATTCTACTTGTATATGTAGAGAAAAAAGCGAAAAATAAAGGATTAGCGATCTTATAAATAGATCACTAATTTTTTTTCTTTTTCAGAAGAAGAGTGCAAATTGACCTCTTGGTAGTAGGAGGAAGAATAGTAGAAATGCTTGAGCTATTGCTGTAAACAACGATTTTTTCCAGATTTGTTGTAGTAAATTCCCTGTTAAAATCACTAACCCAATAATAAGCACATCATGAATAGCATCTGGCAAATAAATTATCCATCCCAAAGCAAAGATTACAATTACTGCTATAATGAATGGAAATAAGAATAGCAGATTGTTAAAAATAGTATATTTTACTTTATCAGGATATTTTTCCTTTATTATTTCAGATTCTAATCTTAGAACATAAAATCCTAAAGTTGAAAAAATCGTGAAAACAACTAACCAGATAAGGCGTTTATTAAATGGAAAAACGTGATAGAGAAAACTATTGATAAGAGAAGCTAAGACGGTAGTAATTATAACTAGACAACAAATAGCAAATATAACATTTATCCAGTTAATCGTTTTGAAATAATTTGTTACTCGAGGTTTCCATTTACCTTCAAAACCAGGCATTTTTCCCACTCGATAAAGAATAATAGACATTATTCCATAACCAGTTATCGGGCAAACAAATAGTAATGTAAAGTATGGTATACCTATTGGTAATAGAACGATAAGTAATCCTATGATAAATGCGAAACCTAAACCCCCAAACCAAATTAGTATTTTATAGAGAGCATATTTCCTAAAATTAGTTAATTTCACGATATTTGAATTTTCTTGCTCTTCGGAAGTTTGGACAAGTGATTCTTCATGTTTGAATTTAATATATTTTTGTCCATAAATAAGAAGTAAAACGATACCCGTTAGTTCTATTATTGAATAATAAACACGGTAGTCTTCAAAACGAGAATAATCAAATGTAGGATTAAGGGGATTTTCACTGGTAAGAACTTCAGATACCCATCTTTTAGCAAATTCAGCACATCTAAAACTTGATGCTTCATGTGTATGTGTTAATGCTTTAAATATTCGTAATTCTTTAATGTGTCCATTTGGAGTGATATATTGTTTATGATAAAGTATATCATCTACTGTTATACGTGTATCATTAGATAATTTATAATAGAGACTGAATGCTTGTACACGTGGACAAACATCTTCTAGTGCACCACTCATAATTAAAATATTAGTGTCAGGATTGGTAGCGTTAAGATTATTTACCCAAGAAGTAGTATTAGCAGCAGCATCAACATTTATTGCTGGACCTAACAAAATAAAACCTTTAATAATTGAAGGATCTAATGTTGCAGCTTTCATAATAGCTCTAGATCCCATTGAATGTCCTAACATAAAAATTTGTGAATCATTTAAACCAGAAAGTTCTTTGAATTTAGCTTTTGCTTTTAACACTTGATCAGCAAGCTCAAGATCACTATTATTACCAGAAGGGATTACCCCCGAGGATCTTCCATGCCCCGAAAAATCAGTACAAAAAATATGTGCCCCTCTAAATTTAGTAGTATAGATATCTAAG
>Ga0307380_10006463_pt1 | contig 15405 bp, 26 predicted proteins | sample UN3MG_FD_202239 | JGI IMG/M metagenome (GOLD analysis project Ga0307380, IMG submission 202239) | Soil microbial communities from Risofladan, Vaasa, Finland - UN-3 | ecosystem: Environmental > Terrestrial > Soil > Coastal area > Acid sulfate soil | place: Finland: Risofladan, Vaasa | collected...
AAATAGCGGAACCCTCTTGATGGCGTTCATTGTGTCGCTGCATTGTCTCTTATATCTTTTTCCAATAGTAAAAACAAAGGAAGCGCCAAAGATTTCGGCGCTTCTCCAAAGAGTTCCAATGTTATAACAATTTTTAGTATGGTCAATACCTATTGCGAAATAACCATCACTCACCAAACTCTTCCTCCTTGAAAACTTTTCCCGCATATGCGAAAACACTCTTCAATGTGTCAATGGACTTCTTCATGCTAACTTGATTCTTTGCCATGGAATCAACTTTATCCACCATCTTTTGAACATCAGTAAGTTCTTTCAATCCGCCTTCAATCGACTTAACTAAATTCAATCGTTCCAAACTGGTAGGGCTAATAATAAGACCAGTAAGCTTTTTGACCTCATCAACGAGCGTCTGTGCCGCACCCCTTATTTGATCAGCAGTTTCACTGCGCAATTCTTTTAGTTGCTCTTTGAAATCTTCCTTCGTCAAGTAACCTGAAAGAGAACCATCCAAAAGCTCATCCATGTTGAAACCATCTTTGGCTTCTTCTATAGCGTCATCAACATAAGATTGGGAAGCAAGGTCTCTATCGTTTATAGCATTTTCAACTATTTCAACTATCTCTTCCTCTTCCTTATCAGTAAGAGGAAGGTCTCTATCAGCTAATTCCTCAGCTTTGTTTTCTAGCTCGTCAACACGATTAGCAATATCTTGAGCCTTCTTCAAAATCGTTGTAAGCAACTGCTCTTCGGTTGTCATGTTATTTGTCTCCACCTTTTTTCATGAGCCCAAGCCCAGCAAAAATCCAGGCACTTAATAGTTTTACGTCATCACCAAACGACTGTTTGCTGTCAACAAACTCTCTAATTTTTTTCAAATTATCACTAACATTAAGTATATCGTTAATATTATTAACAATATGCCAACCATTTTTAACAAACAAAGGATCATTACACTGCTCTTGAATTTGTTCTATATACTCTTCAGTTAGTTCATTTATAAGTATACGCATATCGTGTTTCGTTATATAGGTTTGAATGTCGTGCTGACAAACTAAGTTTCTTTTAAATTCATCATCAACTGTCTCTTCAATTACCCTTTCCGCTTCATACTCAACAGCGTCTTCAATGTGGGAAGTAGCCTGCATACAAGTAACATAATCAATTGTTTCGTTATCAACGCATCGTTCTATAACCTCACCAATTCTATCGTCAAAGCTCAGTCTATCTCTTTGTGAATTCTCTGTTTCATTGAGAGACTTTTCAACCTCATCCAATCTAGCCAAGACCTCATCTTGTTTTTTAGATATAAACTCAAGTATTTCAAGTAACATTGGGAACCTCTTTCATTTTACCAACAACCGCCTCAATTGTTTTTGCTATAACGATTATGTCTTCAACATATGTTGAAAATTTTTGCTCAGGCGGCCAACAGGTTTCAATCGCAAATATAGCTGTATCATTTTTTGCAACATAAGTATACCTATCATCACCAATATTTGACACATAAATACGTGAATTTATTCCAAATTGCGAAGCGGTAATGTCAATTATATGATCTCCAAATTCAACCCAACAATGTCCAGACTTCTTTTTCTTTCGATTTGGTGTCTTGAATGTACCCAAAACAAAATCGGTTTTTATATTATGAACAGTAGCAGTTTTGTGCAATAGCGCAGAACCAAGTCCACAATAGCCAGCCATGCCATCAATTCGGCTTTTCTTCAATAAGGAAAGCGTCTCAAGATTTGTTCGTATTTGGGCACCAAAACTAATCAGCGTTTCCAGTTCCGTTGCCATCAAACCCTTTCTGCTTTTTTAGTTTTTCCTCTAACGTTCTAGCATACGATAAAAAGGCTCTTCGTTCTCTACCAACAGGATAAGAATATGCTTCTTTATAAACTTGATCAATATCATTTTGATCTATTAAAGAACCGCATCCAAAATTCAATGGAACTAATCGATTGTTTGTTTTGTCAGCCATATTATTATATGAAATAATACAATTAAAATAAAACCGAATCAGTTAGTGCCGACATAATATGTTGCCAAATCTTTTCAATACTTGATATATGGGATTTCTCTCCGTCTCCTCCAAATTCATGCGCATATTCATGAATCAAAACCCTCAAAGTCAAAGTTCTATTATTCAAGATACTTCTAGCAATTCGAATCATGTTTCCCTGATGCTGCCCCAGAATTGATTTGCTATTAAAATCACATACACTAGCAGAGTAGAGTCCCAATTTTTCTTTACCCATTTCTTTCAAGCCCATATTCAAAGCACCAACTGCCCAAGTATAATTCTCTTTTTCGTTTTCTTCCAATTCATCCAACGTATATACTATAGTGGTTTCACTTTCAAGCTTTTGCTTTATCTCTTCAAAGTCTCCAAAGCTTTTCTTCAAAACCTCGCGAAGAGCCTTTGGAACAACAATCCCCTTTGATCCAGTCAAGTGACCAAGGACAGATACCTGCTCGTTGTTTTCAAGGGGAATAGCATCTTCTCCATATTTAGCTATGAATTCATTCTTAATAGCTTCAACCGACTCGGTTAGATAAGTATGAACGCAGAATCCGCTAGTATCTTTTGAGTCGGTATGCAGCATATTAAAAAGATCTTTGGATGCAAATTCCCCAGAGCTTGTTGCCTCATCTAAAATTCTACCAACATTTGTATCGAATGAATACCAATCAACCATTTTGCGGTCTCGATCAAGCTCCGCATCAAAGAAGTTATATCCATAATCTGTATCACGACTTTCAACCCAAATTCCTTTTACGTAAATCTGACCCTTATATTTTTCATCCTTAAGAAGCTCACCCTTCCTGGTTTTGACATAATCTCCCTTGCTATTTCCGGGTAGGAACAGGAACTTGTCCTTCATTCCATTCCACTCATCCTCACTCAACCCCTCAATTTCAACACGAACACGCTTGCGATACTTCGCATCTTTTACATGAATAGTCAACACATTTGCGTTGAAAGTATCAGATCTTTCAATAGTAGGAATCCAAACCTCTCCAGTACCATCATTGTCGTTGCCTGTGAAAATTTTCACCGTCACTCCAGCACGAACCAAGACCAACAATCCAAGCTTCAACCCCTCGCCATACTGTCCAATTGTTTCACGATTACCAAATTTAGTAGTGTGACCGAACAGCAAAGCCTCTTTATCAAGGTTGCATCCTTCATTTGTAATGCGTAGGGTTTGCCTACCAGTATTCCCCTTATAAAACTCAACACTCATTGGCGCATCAAATTGCGTCTCTGCGTCCTTAGCGTTTTGAATAACCTCACGAACGCCCTCATAAATGCTCCAGGTAGGAAGGTATCCATCAGCACCAGAATCAGCTTTGATTGTAAGTTGGATTTTTCTGGCTTTTCTCATTCTATTCTACTCCATTCGATCGAGGATATAAAAACCTTTTCCTCGCAAATCAGAAGCTATCCATTCAATTCGTTTATTTTTAGACTTATTTTTCAAACCCATACGAGCACTGTTGCTTTCCCATACAGTATGCAAAGCCTCTTCAATAGTTTTTTCACCACCACCTCTAACACGATGAAGCACAATAAAAGCATTTGCAAATACATTGCACTCATATCCCACAAAACTTGAAGCAGAATCTTTTACAACACGTTTTGATAAGGACCACAAACTATTAAGAACTTGAGTGTTTGTAGAAAGAGGCTCTTTAATTTCACTCTCTGCCGTAACCTTAGCTGTTTGATTAACAACTTGTTGAGTGGTTGCTGCTCCAGTTTGAGAAGTAACCTTATTAGAATCAACCAAACGCTTTCGTTTTGGAAGGGTTGACGTTTCAACTAGAATAGTAAAATTAGACGGACATTTATCGTTCGGAGCAAATCTCGCACAATTTCCCTTACCTCTCGAACCTTTTGTATATTTGCCATATTCGTTTTTTTCGAGCTGTTCAAATAAAGCAAGAACATGCTGTCTAGAATACCCCATAACCTTTGAGAGATTGGGCATTGTCAATTCTTTAGTCAAATCAAAAGTGATTGGGGAGAACTCGCTCATTTATACCTCATCTCATCCTGTGTGTAATTCTTCCTTTAGTTGTATCATATGGTGATACTTCAACTTTAACCTTATCACCTGGAACAACTTTAATATAATGTTCTTTCATTTTACCACATAAAGTACAAATAATAGTTATTTTATTTTCTTCTGTAATATCAACATCTCCATCAACAGCACAAATAGCTTCAACTGTAAATTTTGCAGACCTATGAGCTTCAAGCACAACACCTGATAATTCAATACGATCACGTTTTATACGTTTACCTTTTTTGCCTTTTTTCATATCTCATCTACTTCCGTATCCTCTGGAACTGGAGCTAAACTCTCAAGTAATAGTTTTATTGAATTTTCAATTTCTGATTTTTTACCTAGGATTGCTTTTAACTCTGGCAGTTTTCTTCTGATTTCAACGATCCTGAAATCAGAACAATCGTTTTCAAGTTCTGCTTTAATGTTATTAATTTCATCAACAGCATTATTATATTTATCTTCTTCTGTTTTTTCATCAGGAATAAAAGAAAAACGTTTATCTTTTGAGCGACGCTTTTTTGATTCTAAATTTCGCAAAAAACTAATGTTTCTTACACAGGCACAAGCTTCAATAAATTTTTTCCACTCATGAAAAATAGAAATTACTCTTTCAATTGGATCATCTCTACGACCCAATTGTTGTTGAAGTTTCTCTGAATAATCTAACTCGTCACGATCTTTGACAAACTGTTTCACGATGGAATTATGAGTCCTCTTAGGATGAATGCCAGAGAACCTTTTAGAGATCCAAGCACCACAAGAGAATACATCAAAATCCACAGCTTGCAAGTGGGGGGAAATTTTATAATCGTTTTCAAATTGATCGAACAAAACATCGGCAGAATCAACTAAGGTTGTTTGTTTTAATAGACGATAGCGTCTGGCCCTGACAGAATATTCATAATATTTTCCTACAATATAACCTGTTTCAGTAAGGAAAAAGACCGTTCCTCTTTTGGCTCCACTAAGATATGAAACCGACATGATGAATTTATGCTCTTTATTTTTATTAATTTTTGCATTTTCAGTATATTCTTTAATAGATATAACGGTATTGCTACCTAGCTTCACACCGTAGATTGTCTTTTCTGGCGTTTCGTTCATTTTGTCCTGCTTGTTTTTGAATCATTATGTTCTTTGCAAGACGTTCCAAAAATTTCTTTCGATCAATTAAACTTTTTTTAATCTTACATTTAATTGGATCTATATCTTCTGATATAGTTCTGCCAAGTAAACTCGGCAAAACACAATTAAGAGGATTATAATGTTCTAACCATTCTGGACTTAAAGAAACCCCAACCGCATATACATTTTCCCATTTAATATTTTTTGTTCCAATTTGTTTTTTTATCTTTTTCCACTCAGTACTTTTAAAATTTAAATCTTCAAAGTTTTGAAAAATCATTGCATCTTGACAAAACCCCCATTTTTCAAAACTTTTATTTGGTAACATCCATATAAAAGTTCCACTTTTTCTCCATGAAACAAAATTTACCCACGTTCCTTCAGTTATAACTTTTTTATCTTCTGGATAATAATTTGTTAAATCAGAATGAAAATCAACATTCACTAACGTATCACAACTACTATCACTCGCATGACGTAAAAGACCTTCGTGATGTCTAACAAATTTAATTTGTTTTACATTTTCATTTACATTAGCTAACTTTTGAAAAAATGTATTGCATTGTTTTGCAGAGAATAAACAATGATTTGCCCAATAATCTAAGTCTATAGATAGATAAATTTTATTCATTAATTTTTCATTTGATTGGTGAGAGATATGATATCTTTCATAATTCTTTCTATTTCTGAGATGGGAACATAACCGGCAACCGGATTCGAACCTTCTTCAAACATAACAGCCCACTCAAATTTACTAAACTTTTCATCTTCATGAATATTTATAAATCTCTTCTCTTCGCCATTGTTTTGAAGAATAGCAATTTCCAGACTATCATAGTCTGCCAAGTTTTCCAAATCAATTCGAGGACTGCAATAATGAAACTTGCTGCCCTGTATCGAAACAACGATGGAACCAAACTCAATTGAATTGAAGAAGCCTCCCGGTTGACGCTTGGCTGATGCTAAAAGTTCTTTGGGTCCAGACATATTTCGTACTCCTTGGATGACTCATGTGACGTGAACGCCCAACGAACTTTATCCTGGGCGTCTGACAATTTACTATCGGACGAAACAACGCGGGCTGAGAACATTCCCTCTTCCGTCAAGATTTGACCAATGAAGATTCTTCCCTTCAATAAATGCCGTTCAAACTCAAGCATTTTTTCTTTAACTTCTTCAGGAGATTTATCCTCCATTGACACACAGTGTATCTTTTTGATCATCCGCTCTCCCTATAACTTTTTGTTCTAAAAAGGTTGTTAATTACCTTACTGTTAATTGCCGGTTAAAGGATTTAAGATCTTAAGATTAAGATCTTAAAGATCATTTAAAGATACGAAGTATCTTTAAAGGAAAGTTTTGAATCCCACATAGGCATACATCATTCCCCTTTGATGTAAATTGTACTATTAACAATCTCTTTAGGAAGGTCTGAGTTTTCAAACTTGTGTTGCATTTTGAGAACAGTTTCTCTAGGAACATTCTTCCCAGTAACTTGACGCTCTAAAACAGTTTCAATATTGGTATGAACCTGTAGTACTTTGACATCATATTTTTGCTCTTTAGCAACTTCAACATAAGGTTTCATTTCCCAATATTTTAGATTTGTATTATCTACAATAACAACTGAAACATTTGTTTCCATTGCTTCTTTTGCTTTACGTTGAGAATATTTGTGCGCTCTTCCCAACTGAGAAACATCAAAATTGTAATTACCTTCTTTATCAAAAAAGAAATCATCAGCACTACATTTCACAAAAGTAATTCCAGAATCAAGAAATGCTTTAGAAAGCTTTTCGATAAGGGTAGATTTGCCTGACCCCGAAATCCCTCTGCAAACGAAAAGTTGTTTTGATTCAGGTTTGATATCCTCAGCTTTTGTGAAATCCATTTTGGTTCCTTTCTCTTCCCGCTTAAAATTCCCGAGCGGGAAGATTTTATTAATCACTTATATCCTAGTCTAATTCTTTTGATGATGAGATTAGGAGATTGCGAAAACTTCTCTTAGAACTTCTACCTGTGCGTCGTCCATCCCAGTTTGTTCTTTTACAATTGCATTTACAATTTCTCTACTGGGAAGAGAGTCTTGCTTTAGAGTGTGCAGCCATATTTCCGCACTAATAGAATCACTAATCCAGCGAGGAAGATTTTCATAAGATAACATAAAATCTAAAATAATTTCTTTAAGAGCAGTTCGGTTTCGTTCTTCTTTCGGATCGCCGTCGATTAGCCTAGCTGATTTGGCTTTCAATCGTTTGCAAGCTACATCTCGTGCTTTGGTTTTTGAGAACTTTGCTCGGTCTGATGGGGCACAAAACGAAGCCGCAACTAAGAATCCACCTTCATGTGGTTGTACTGCAAAACAGCCATAGCCCTTTCCTTTTTTAGTTGGAAAGATTGCATATGTATATGTAATGCAGTTAGCTGCAAGCTTATTATTCTTTGCTTTTATTTTTGCAAGTTGTTTAACAGTATTTTTTTTACCAGAAGAAAATTTAATAATTGATTTTACTTTTTTTGTTGTACTACGCTTTTGCATAATCTACGCTTGCTCCATAGTAGGTATGACAAGTTTACTACCATCTCGTGTTATAGAGACTTTCAATATGAGATTAATCAAACTCAATTGCTTTGAGATAGGCAGCCTGTCGTAGTTCTTTGTTAGATGACCTATTGTTTTTGATAACGCTTCAAAGTCTATGTTCTGATCTGTTACTTCGCCACTATTAATTTTTGGTTTTGTTTCAGTCTCTTTTTCCTGCATACTTCTACCTTCTCCTTTTAAGTCTAAGTAGACCGTTTCCTTATCATAACATCTAATTGTTGAAAGTCAAATCATTTGACGTAGACTCCGTTCGTACCGGAAAGGCTATATTCTGCCATAACATGCTCACCTACATCCAAAGAACTTACAAATTTATCTCCAAGAACTTTTGGATACAAAGCGATATAACAATTATTTTCTCCAACTCGACCAATTAATCCACTGTCGTCCAATTTTGGTGAACCGTCTTTGTTGTCCCAAAGAATAAAAATCTTTTCTGTTGGCACTGTTTCTTCCTGGTTTTTTGTTCTACGTAAATAATATGTATTAAATATAGGTTCAATGCCATTCGCTTTGCTAGACATTATCTCAATACTTCGCCTTGGGCATACCGTTAGAATCTTTCCCGTTCTAATAGTCTTCATCTTTTATCTTATAACTTTCAACTTCCCAGGCTTGATAATTTGTTTTATCTATAATTGCTTTAGTACATTTTTTCAAAATAGAGCCCTCATCCTCTCTATTGACATCTTCGTCCTCAACATCAATTGTTATTACCACGATGTATTGTTGTTTCATCTGTTTATCGTTAGTGTTTTATACACTTTAGGATCGCCATACTCAGCAGCACCAGTATAACCATAAATCTTTTCAAAATGAAATGATGCAGCATAATGAGTGTGTCCAGCAAGAACAGTCAAGGTCTTCTCTGGAAATTCATCCTTTATTCCAACAATAAGATCTCCAAGACTTGCGCAAGAAAAGAAAGGCAACGCATCCGTTTCGGAAGGACCACCCTTGTACATACACATTCTAGTAAAAGGAGGAACATGTGTTATAAGAATTATTTCATCATATTTTTTCAGTCCTTCTTTTAAATAATATCCAAAATGTTGAAGAGCTTGTTGGGCGATCTTGTTTGATACCTTATAAATATCTTCTTTAGAACCACCACTATATCTATATTCATCAATTAAACTAAAATCCGTTAAAACAAAAGGAGATGTTATAAAGTTTCCAGAACGACAATCATACCACCCCTCATGTCCTACCATAGCAGTATGCGGTGTAAGTTCTAAAATTTTACTATCAGTCATGTAATGCAAGTTATCATATTTATTAGATATATCAATCACTTCCCTTCGGACATCGTCAATACAACCGTGATAAAAATCATGATTACCAAGCACGAAGTAAATTGGTTTGTGAACAGTAGTTGCAATAGTTTCAAGAAACATTGCTACGGTTGGAGCTTCTGCAATGTCGCCAGTGATAACAACACCATCAGCAGGATGGCTGTTTAGTTTGTTGCAAAATTCTTTGATTGAAAGAGGGCTTAAAAAATTTAGATGTGGGTCAGTAACCCAGGCTAGTTTCATTTTTTCTTTAACCTCAAGACCGCTTCTTTCAAGAAAGGTTTTCCAATATCTAATGATACGTAATTATCACCTTGCATTCCTTGTTCGGAATAATCAACACTATTAGCTGCTTTTTTTGAAAAACCAACACCCCTTAGGTAAGCTTTTAACTCTCTTAACCAGGCTCTATCAGTATAAATCAAACCATGTTTCTCAATGTCCCAATTTTTCTTAGGGAAAAATACTCTTAATTCTGCGTATTCGAGTTTCGACAAATCACTATTATCACTATAAAAATTTATTACAGCTTTTGAATGTGTGATTTTGCGCTCTTCGCGCGACCACAATCCATTACCATAAGTGTTTAATATTGTTTTGAAATTTGGTAACGACACTGAATGATGTTTAGGTTCTTTTTCTCTGCTCATTCGATTGTCCCTGGCGGACACTTGTAAGTGTCACAAAATAAAATCAAATCAAATTTTGTTATAAGACCTTGGTTTCCACCGATGTGCATTAAGCCGGGATACTCAGCTTTCAAGTGTCCAATCCCAGCAATGTGACCAACTTCATGTTTGAATATGATTCCAATCTCTCTGTCTGTAAATTCTTTATCATCTGTCATTACGATAAAGTTGCCCTTCGCTGCCCCGCTGAAAAACGAATGCTTCACGACTAGATAGGCATATTCCGTGTTGTCTACGTTTCTATTCCACAACGTAATCTTATCATAAAACTCATAAAAATTAGGATCAAAACCTCTAGGCGGTTCCCAACCTTCTACTAATTCCATTTGAAAGACGCCATTTGTTTGCTTGTTCCAATCAATCAGCGCTTCTTTCATAACTTTAATTCGTTCGGGAGGAAACTCATCCGCAACGTAAATACTTTTAGGAAACTCAATTGGCTTATTGTAAGATGACTCATCAAGAATTTCTTGTGGAGTTGGTAGCGGCTCAGGATTACATTGAGCATATGTAAGCAGCCCAACAATAAAAAGCACCACAACTGCTGCTAAAGCATAAAATGCTGTTCGATTGAATATAATACTTTTAATAGTTGAATTCATTTAAGATTTTTGCTTTCTTTTTTCGCATCAATATATTCTAATATATTTTTAGAGATTCTCTGAACGCTTTCTAGATCATTTTTATCTTTAGCTGCACGCAACTGTATCAGAGCCGGTAATTCAAGGTTTTTTGATTTACATAGTTGTTCAATATAACTGATTATAGAAGACATAATTTTTACCTACATATCGTTAGACACCGGAGGATGTCAAGATATTCACATGTTATGTGTGGCAATCTACAACAACCAACCAGTCATTAGGATTCTTGTTTTTAATAAATCTTTGATAAAAACTATTAGAAAATTCTATCTTTTCATCTGGCGAATCAGAAGATGTACCAAAGAACCCTACTTCTCCAGGAGCATGCCAACCATTTTCATCCAAAGCTGCATAGCATTGAATGGGATTGAAATAACTTATGAATCGCTCCATAAATTCGCTCTTTGTTATATCAGAATATACATCGTATCTAGAGTCTTCTCTCAATTTAGAACGAGATTCTTCCTCTTCACTAATAGAGTCTTTAACATCCATAAGTCCAAGACTATGCGCTCGCATTGTAACGAAGAAATTATCTCCAGGCTGCGCGTCTTTAAGAGGCTTATTCTCTTTCAATGCAACCCATTTTGCCCAATATCTTTCAGCCGCTTCAATTGATTCTTTCGCAATCGCATCAACATCAAGGTTCTTGATTCGAGTTACATCGGCTCTATTTTTGAAAGTTTCTTCTGGAGGATCTCCAAATACGCCAGGTTCGCCCAACATGGTTTCATCTTCGGTCTTTACAGGAAACATACCCTTCCAGCGCCCGCCAATTTGATACCAATCCCACTTAGCATTTGGGTTGGTCCAATAACCATATTCGCCATCCTCACATGAGTATCCGTTATATTTTTCGGCATATTCTTCGAGCGAAGGATAATTCTTTTTAGTATCATCATCTTCATTAGCATAATCTTCTTCAAGGTCTTCTTGCACGCTGATAAATTCAAGATAGTCTTGAGGACAATCTTCCATATTGTTTTCTTGAAACGGAGCCATTAGCTCAACAACTTGCGACTCCAACTGCCTGGGGTTAAGGCTACCATTTTCATCAGCTACACATACTAGGACTGTAAAGTGACTCATTTGTTGCCTCCTTCATTCATCGTCGGTGAGGTACTGAAGTTCCCACCAAGAACGATTGCCTCTTGTAATTTTTGATATTGGTACAATATTCATTTCTCTGTGTCCAAAATTATCAAAATTATCTGAGTCTTCTCTAAAAGCCATGAACGCATCTTGAATTTGCTTTGCCAATTCATTGGTAGCCTCTTCCGACCAATAGCTATTATCACTAACTGATAGTTTTATTGCTTTTTTAGGATCGGAATATGAAGATGGACGCATCGTCATTTGAACGGCATCAATATACATTGATGTATCCGTTTCTTTTGTTGAATAAGTTAGCTCGGAAACGTTTTCATCTTTTAGTTGTTCTTCGTAAGCTGCGGCCAATGCTGTGTCAATACCAACGTTGCCGCCCACCTCTTTTACAATTTTAATCCAGTTATCATAACTTTGTGGTTCAAATTTAGCGCCTCGACCAAAGCTTTTAAACCCCAACAAAATGATTGGAATTTCAAAAACCTTACAGGTTTGTAAGATATTTTTGAATTCTTTTTCATCTGATGTTCCCATTACATAATGGAAAACCAGTTTTTTAGAAGAACAACTAGAGACAAAAGATTTTATTTCTGCAGAACTACCAACAGTTAAAGCACATGCGCCTTTTGCTTTAGGTCTAATATTATGATTTAATCTGTAGGCACCCATTTTTGTCAAATGGTTTTTAGGAATTTCAGAAAGATCTTTTGTTTTGAGCAAGAAATCACGAGCAACCTCACTATTTCTTGTTGCAAAATTCTTTACAATATGTTCCGCATTATATGTTTCAAACATAATGTCCTCAAAGTCTGGAAACTCGGTCGGTTCTCCACCACCGATTGCAACTTCAAAAACTTTCAATTTTTCCAGTGCTTTAATTATTGCATCCACGTTATGTTTAGATGCATGCTTTCCTTGTGAAGTGCTGTTCTGATAACAAAAATTACATCCAGATAGACAGAAATCAGTGATTTTCAAATCTACAAGCAGCGGTGCTTTGGGTCTGAAGTCCTCCACCGACTCATCAAACGAAAGAGAAAATCTTGCTCCCGTTCGTTTGTTGAAAAGGAACCACACAGAACCATCTTTCCTGCATACTAAGTTGCTGCTATCTAGAGAATCAATCCTTGTTACCTCTGCAGCGTTATCAAAATGCGCCGGATGTGATGGCTCGCTATTATCATTTCCTCCAATAATCAAAACGTTATTTTTAGAAATAAATGCTTTAAACTCTTCAAAGAAATCTTGATCGATAGATTTAGAATGTTCATATGATGATGGAAGAATCATTGTGCTATTATGATCAATATACCCGTCCTCATTATAAAAACCATTGCCTACCCATGCATCGACAATCGTTTTAGCGTACTGTTCTCCGACATCTTTAACCACGCTTCTATACAAAACGTGTGACAAATATTCCATTTTGCTGTCAGTTTCAGCACATGTAAATTCGTTCCATCCATAATTCTGATCGCTACAATCATCATCCAAATATTTATTAGTGTTATTTTTATTAAGAAAAACAATATAATGAGTTGAGCTACTATTTGTAGCCAGCCCAAGTCTTACGTTTCCTATTTTCATTATGGTATGATGTTCTTTCTTTTGAGCAAGCAAATGATTTTGTTTACTGAAGAATCAAGAGTTTCAAAGTCTGTATCAATAACAAGTTCAGCATTGTCAGGAGCCTCATAAGGAGAGGAAATTCCAGTAAAATCTTTTATTTTACCTTGCCTTGCTTGTTTATATAATCCTTTTATATCTCTCTTTTCACACACAGATAAAGGACACTTGCAATAGATTTCAAAGAACCGGTCGGGTTCAATTAGTTTTCTTGCAATTAATCTGTCTTGTTTGAAAGGTGAGATGAATGATACGATGGTTATCATTCCGGCTTGATAAAACAGTTTACTTACTTCAGATATTCTACGTATGTTTTCCGTTCTATCTTCCAGGGAGAATGAAAGATCATTACACAATCCATGTCGAACATTATCACCATCTAATATAAAAGATTTTATTTGTAAATTGAAAAGCTTTTCTTCCAATGCTGATGCTATAGTCGATTTACCCGCCCCAGAAAGTCCAGTTAACCAAATTACAGTACTTTTATGGCTGTTTAATTTTTCTCGATCAGAAAGAGTTATATTTGTTTTTTGCCAAAAAATATTACTTGTCATAAAATAAAGCAAGAATATTGAAAGGGGGCACATACGTGCCCCCTTTTAAAAATGAATGGGGCGCAATTGCGCCCCGAAAATTTATGTTACGCCTTGATGGAACGCATCAACTTTTTGAATTGTTCCCATTTGTCCGCATGAATATTGACAAGTGGTTCGGCAAAGAAAAGATTTCCGTCACGGCGGCGATAAACAGGACGCACAGCAATCTTTGTAGACTGCTTCTGGTTTCCTTGACGATCTTCGTAATTCCAAGTCTCTTGCATAACTCGAATGGAACCAGCATCAGTAGAGGACAATTCTTTTGTTGCTGCTGGCTTAAATTTTCCGGAATACAAAGCTTCTCCACTCAAATCCTCTTCGGGTACAGTATTTTGTTTCATTTTTTCCTCAGTTTCTTTCAGGTTACTTGATACTTGTTCGACAACAGTAGGTTCTGCCTTTGCTTTCGCAACCTTTTTCGTCTTGCGGGTAGTCTTCTTTTTTGCAGGCTTAGTAGTTTCAGTGGTTTCGGCAGCGATAACGGTAGTGGGCTCGGTCGTGGTGGCATTAGTTGTTTCAGTCATGGTTTTCTCCGGTTTCTGGTTGTGGGACTTGGCGATCTTGCCATGGCCCTCTCAAGCTGTCAACTCCGATATAGTTTTTTAAACCAAAAATTTATTATAATCTCTAGGAGGTCGGCTCAAGTTACCCCGCTTCCAACTTTTGAATTCTTCAAAGCTTAATATTCCTCTTTCATGATTACATTGTTCACAAGACAAGGCAAGATTTTCTATATTCCACCCTCCCCCATAAAATAATGGTATGATATGTTCTACAGTAGCAGATTTAATGTTCATTTTTTGTTTGCAAAAGCAACATTGAACAACTTGCTTTCCTCGTGATAGTCTCTTTTTAAGAGCTTTCTTTTGTGTGGAACTGCGCCCATTGGGATTTGACATAGGACATTATCAACCTCTCAGTTTGTTTAGTAAGAATTTTTCTAATTGTTCTAGCGAATTGAAATGCACCCTTTGTCCATATTTATTTCTGCTTTTCAATGCTTCCTCAAAATCTTTCAGAACAATATTTGATACTTCTACAAGTTTTCCGGGTCCATCTGGAATGTCGTAATCATCAGGAGCAGGACCGGTTCGGGCTCTCGTGTAACTTTTTATATATTTATCAAACTCATCTTTGTTTCTATGAATAGACATTCCGTCTGAAGAAGGTCCAGACCACCTTGACTTCTCCTCCCATTTTACAACAAACAATTTTGTACCAGATTTATCTAAAGCATTTGCGTTTGGATCAATTTGTCCGTCAGCAAACTTTATTGCCTCACCTAGGGTCTTTTGAAACGCTTTCGCACTGTCTAAATCTACACCAAGCCGTCCTGTGAAATTGACAACCGCAATCTTTTTTCCATATTTTATCTCAACACTTGCTCCAGATTTTTTGCATTCAAATACTTTCGATTTCATTACCATCCTCTTTCTTTGCATCCCAGTTATAAAATATTAGAATGGATCATTATTACTTGTTCCACTATATTGTATTGTTGGAACGCATTTTGTATCAGCCGTAATAATTTCTTCAAGTAAAGCGGTTGTATCCACAGAAAGAACCCACTCAATTAATTGCTTTTTTAGTGACCAAATATCTAGTCCAACAAAACTTCTTACTACATTTCCAGCAAGCG
>Ga0307380_10006464_pt1 | contig 15404 bp, 14 predicted proteins | sample UN3MG_FD_202239 | JGI IMG/M metagenome (GOLD analysis project Ga0307380, IMG submission 202239) | Soil microbial communities from Risofladan, Vaasa, Finland - UN-3 | ecosystem: Environmental > Terrestrial > Soil > Coastal area > Acid sulfate soil | place: Finland: Risofladan, Vaasa | collected...
GTGGCCGGTGGTCACGATCTCGACGAACGTGGGGCTGAGCTGGCCCGGATCGTCCACACCGAGACCGAGGGGAACCCGTTCTTCGTCGGCGAGATCCTCCGCCATCTCGCAGAGTCGGGAGCGATCTACGAGTCAGATGGTCGATGGGTGACCGATGCCGAGTCGGTTTCGGACCTCGGAGTTCCCCAGGGCATCCGCGAGGTCGTCGGTCGTCGGCTCGATGCCTTGGCCGACGACGCGAACGCAGCGCTGCGCACCGCCGCGGTGATCGGCCAGGACTTCGACCTCCGCGTCCTCGCCCGTGCCCTCGATCGGCACGAAGACGAGCTGATCGACCTGCTCGACGATGCCCTCGGCCGCAACTTGTTGGCCGAGGCACCCGGTGAGATCGATCGCCTCCGCTTCCCCCACGCGCTCGTGAGACAGACGCTCTACGAAGAGCTCTCGGCAAGTCGTAGGGTTCGGATCCACGCACGGATCGCCGACGCGCTGGCGTCGATGCCGCGATCGGAGGCGGCGCAACTCGCCCACCACCGCCTCGAGGCGGCCGCCGTGACCGATCTGGCGCTGGTCGCGGATGCGGCCGAGGCAGCGGCCGCCGAGGCACTGCAGACCTCTGCATGGGAGACCGCGCTCGATTGGATCGAACGTGCGCTCGAAGCAGCCGACGACCAGGGCGACGACGGGACCGTCCGCGCCCGCCTCCTCGTCGCCAGGTCTCGCGCTCGTGCCACGGGCGGACATCAGATGAGCGAGGCACGGGCCGACCTGATCGAAGCCGCGAGTGTCGCTCGGGCTGCTGGTGACGATCAGGTACTGATCGACGCGGCGATCAGCTACGCCCAGGCCGGATCTGCCTGGCTCAGCCTCGACGACACCGTCGGCCTCGAACTCGTCCGTGAAGCCGAAGGGCTCCTGCCTGAGGCCGAATCGGAGCACGGTGGTCTGCTGTCGATCGCCCGGGCCGAGCTCATGTTGCTTTCACCCGACCGGGCCGCGGTCGAGGAGCCGGCGCGACGCGGACTCGACATCATCCGTCGCACGGCGCCCGAGCACCTGGGTGTCGCGATCAACACGATGTGCGAAGCCCTCCGTGGGTCAGCCGACCCGGCCGAGCTGTACGAGGCGGCGCATGAGGCCCGCTCGCTCGACCACTCGATGTTCAGCCTCTACGGCCTCTACTTCGAGGCACTGGCCAGACTCGGGCAGGGCGACCTGACGTCGTTCGGCCTGCTGGCCGACGAGATCATCGACGTCGCGAGCCGTCGACGTCACCGGGTGCTGAGCTGGTGCGGGTACCAGGCCCGCGCGAACCTGCACGTGCTGCGGGGTCGCTTCGACGACGCTGACGAGGACTACGACACCGCCCTCGGGTTCGCCGATTCGTTCGGTGACACCGGCTTCAGCGTGATCGCCTGGGGACGTATCCACGTGGCCGGGCTGCGACGAGACCTCGTCGCGACCAGACGCGAAGCCGACGAACTCACCTCACGGTTCCCTGCGCTCGAGATGGGAGCCGCGCGGCTTCTGAGCGCCCAGCTCGAGGGCGAGGCGTCCGGTGCCGATCTCAGCGGGCCTGCGGTCGCCTGGGAAGCCGACGTCCTCCCCACAGTGCCCTTCACGATGCGCTCCTCGATCGTGCATCGCCTGGCCCCCTCGTTCCGTCACGCCCCACCCGAGGTCATCGCTCGGGTGGCTCGCGAACTCGACGGCTACGACGACGTGTGGCCCGGTGGGGGCCTTCAGGACACTTCGGGCCACTACGGGTGGGGCATGGCCTGCCTCGCCGAGGGGCTCGGCGACCTCGACGCGGCCGTTGCCCATCACGAGACCGCTTTCGCTGCGCACGTCGACGCCGGCGAGGTGAGCCTTCGGGCCAACTGGTCTCGCTACCTCGTCACGGCGCTGCTCGCACGCGACCGCCCGGGCGATCGTGCGCGCGCCCGCGAGGTCGCCCACGATGCCGCCGAGATCGCCGACCGGATCGGCATCATCGGCCTCGCCGACCAGGTGACCGGCCTGATCGACTGACGCCCGGAAGCCCCTTGCGAGCGCCGCCGACGCGCTCCGCGCCGAGGTCGGCCGTCGCTCCGGCTCGGTCGCCTGCGCCGAAGCCGACCCCGCTGCTGTGCGACACCCGTCGGGTCCGCACCGAGTCGAAGGACTCGTGAATCGCCTGTTCGACCGCCACCGACCTCGCACGAAGCGCGGGGACGAGCGTCTTGGACCGATCGAGGTCGACCGCCGCCTCGGCAGTCGCCGCCAACCGCTGGCCGACCCGTTGCGCGAACCCGAGGAGGAACGAGCGGCGGAACGACTTGGTCCGGTTCCGACCGCGCCCGTCGCCGATCGAGCCGGCCGAGAGCATCGCCGACGTCGCCTGGGTGAGCAGCGACGTGTAGAGCATCTCGACCGCCGTGAGATCAGCAGGAACCCCGAAGACGATCGCCGTCTGGGTGAAGCGACACTGGACGCTCTGGCAGCGGTTGGCAGTGGCGACTGCTGACAAGAGGATCGACTTGGCGCTTGCGTACGGAGCGTCGAGCGGAACACGACGGCTCCGGACGTCGCTGCCCCTGTTGGGGTCGACACCCAGACCGTCGAGTGCGTGACGGGTGATGAGGTCGTGGGCCTTGGCCGTCAACGACTCGGCCTCTGCTTCGAAGTCGGTTGATTCGGCCTTGGCCAGCAAGGCCCGCACCTTGCGGAGCACGTCACGGTCGAGGTCCGCGTGGTCGGTGGGGTCGAACAACGGGAGTGGTTGCAGCGCATCGAGCACGGCGACGATCGCAGCGACGGTGACGACCGCGAGACGCGGGTCGGGACATCGCCTCAGCAACGTGGCGAACAAGGGCTCCGAGTCGGCCGGGATCCCGGAGCCCTCGGCCCGTCCGACCAGTTCAGCGAAGACCCGGGAAGGTTCGGCGCCCTCGCATCGAAGTCCGACGACCCGGGCCACCTCGTCGACGTGCCAGCCGCCGGCTCGGAGTCGGCGCACGTGATCGGTGACGAGGGCCTGCACCTGTCGGTCGGTCTCGATCGCCGATGCCGGCGACAGTCCGGACTCGACGAGATCGCGGACCTCGGGCATCTGCGCCGCTGCGGCGCCGACCGACAGCGCAACCGGGCCGAGACGGGACAGGAGTTCCGAGGCGGTCGCGGGAGGCATGGAACCACCGTAGAGACCTCCAGTGACAGCTACGCCGCCCAAGCCGGCGTGCGCGTTGCGGATCGAGGGTCGTCGATCCGGGCTCAGAGTTCAGTGAGAGCGCTCGCGAGCTGATCGATGTCGTCTTCGTGATTGTAGAAGTGAATCGCCAGTCGCAGGTTGCCGTCGCGAGCCGAACACACGATGCGGCGCTGCTTCAGTTGCGCCACGAGTTCGGCGGGGTCGGCGTCACCGAGTGGCACCGACACGATCGTGCTGCGATTGGCAACCGGAAGGTCGATCGGCCCGCGACCGATGTCGATCATCGTCGATCGGAGCAGGTCGGCCAGTTCGATGTTTCGCCGGAAGATCTCCTCGGTTCCGAACCTGTCGAAGACGCCGAGCGCAGCTTGGTCGCCGATCGCCGCGAGCCAGCTGATCGAGTTGTCGAATCGTGAGGCGGTGGAGGAGAGATCCATGGTGGGCCCGAAGAAGCTGTCGAATGGCACTCGTCCGGCCTTCCACCCGGCGTTGAACGGCACAAAGCGATCCTGGATCTCGGGCGAGAGGTAGCAGTATCCGATCCCGCGGCCGGCGTTCATCAGGAACTTGTGATCCGATGTCGCCATCACGTCGATGCGATCGAGATCCGCGGCGACGGGCAGCGCACCGATCATCTGGGAGCCATCGACGAACACGAGCGCGCCCACCGAACGTGCCAACTGACTGATGGCCGGAATGTCAGCGCGATGCCCGGTTGCGGTCTGCACGCCGCTGAAGGCGACCAGCCGTGTCCCGCCATCGACGTGTCGTGCGATGTCATCGGGTTCGAGGCCACCGTTGCGGAACGGAACTTGGCGCACCTCGTAGCCCTTGTCGGCGAGCAGCCGCCACGGAAAGTGGTTCGAGCTGTACTCCCGTTCGCCGATCACGACGTTCTGCGCGCCGGCGGCGGGGCCGAACTGAGCAGCGACGAGTCCCGCTGCGGCGGATACCGAGGCGATCAAGGCGATGTCTGATCGGTCAGCGCCCATGAGCGCCGCGACCGACGTCCTGGCGATCTCTGCCGCTTCTTCTCCTCGGACGTAGTCCAGGCCGGCCTCTGACCATTCGTCGACGTATCGGTGATACGCGTCCGTCAGGTCGTTGCTCGCCAGGCCCACCGCCGCGGTGTTGAAGTAGGCCGAGGTGGCCGTAGCCGGGAACAGGTTCCGCGCATCTCGAACGTCGACGACGAGGCCCGACTCACGGTTGCTCTCCACCCCGGAAAGCTAGACGCTTCCGCGAATCGCCGAGCGAGCCGCCGCGTCGAGTCAACGCGCCGCGTCCCGATCCCCCGAGGGGTGAGCCGAGGACGCTTGCCGATGACGCCCCCCCTCGGGGGGCCACCCGGGTCGACGGGTGAACTCGTCTCGGTCGGCCCGGTATCTTCGGCCTCATTCGAATGCGAGGGCAGGAGGTCCTGGGGATGGTCGATGAGGTGCAGAGCAAGACAGCGGACGAGTTGGAGGAGGCGCAAGGCACGCCGGGACTCGTCCGCCGCACAGCGTTCGAGGGTGACGGCCACTGGTTCGGTCACGTCGAGGCTGAGGCCAACACGATGTCGGGTTGGCACCACCACGGTGAGAACACGACGGTGGGGTACGGGCTGAAGGGTCGGGTACGGGTCGAGTACGGGCCGGGCGGATCGCTCAGCGCCGAAGTCGGTGCGGGAGAGTTCTTCACGGTGCCGGCCGGCGTCATCCATCGTGAGGGCAATCCGTCCGATGAGGTGGCAGAGGCGATCATCGTGCGCTTCGGTGAGGGCCCGCCTGTGTTTCCAGCCGATGGTCCCGAGCCAGGCTGACATGCCACGGTCGCTCGAGGGTGACTCGCGCGTGGCCACGCGTGCCAGCAGGTGCTCCCTGCGCGGCCGCAACCGCTCAGGGATGCTCATCCACGCGCGCTCACGCTACGTCGCCGTCCTTTGGGGTCTGACGACGGGACTTGCCATCATCGTCGGGTGACGACGCCCGACCTCGACCGCGTCGAGGTGACCCTGACGACCTGTCGGGCGCTCCTGGCGATGCGAGACGATGCCTCGCGCCTCCAACTCGCTGCGCAACTCGTCCAGCGCCTCGCCGATCTCGACGAGACCTCGACGGGCCGGTTGCTCGGTCGGCTCGAAATCGACTTCGGCCCGTCTCGCGAGCACCTCGAGAAGGCGCTCGCCGACGTCGACCTCAGCGTGCCGGCATCAGTCCAGCGACTGCACAGGGCGTCGACCAGCGCACGCCACCGCCTGTTCGAGGCCATCAATGTCGCGCCCGGCGGAACCGAGGCGATCGTTCAGCTCAGGGCGGTGAGCCTCGCGCTCGATCCGAACGACCACCCGGCCACGGCCGACGACCTCGAAACGACCCTCAGAAGCTGGTTCAACCGGGGCTTCCTCACGCTCGAGCGGATCGGGTGGCAGACGCCGGCATCGGTGCTCGAGAAGCTCATCGAGTACGAGGCCGTGCACGAGATCACCAGCTGGGCCGACCTCCGCCGTCGTCTCGATCGCGACCGCCGGTGCTTCGGGTTCTTCCACCCGTCGCTTCCCGGCGAGCCCGTCATCTTCGTCCAGGTCGCGCTCACCCGAGGCATGCCCGATTCGATCCAGACGCTGTTGGGGTCGCCGGCGCCGCAGGACGGCGAGATCGGTGCCGACACGGCCACCTTCTATTCGATCTCGAACTGTCAGGTCGGCCTCCGCGGCATCTCGTTCGGAAGCTTGTTGCTCAAGCAGGTGACCGAGGCGCTGCGCGCCGAGCTTCCTCAGCTCTCGGTCTTCGTGACGCTCTCGCCACTGCCCGGCCTGCGGGCATGGATGGACGACCACGGACTCACGCCAGACCCTGCCGAGCTCGCCCGCCACGCCGCCCGCTACCTGCTCGAGGCCACGCGCTCCGACCGACCTCTCGACCCCGTCGCCCGGTTCCATCTCCGCAACGGCGCGCGCATCGAGCGCATCAACATCGATGGCGACACGAGCCCCCACGGGTCCGCACAGTCGTACGGCGTCATGGTCAACTACCGATACGACCATGCGACGCTGGTGGCCAACCACGAGGCGTACACCAACAGCGGGACCATCGCCATCGGCCCTGAGGTCGAAGCGCTCATCTGAGCGCCACGACACAGCCCACCGCCGGCGATTCGAATCAGCGGAGCTGGAGACTCGATCCTCCGGCGTCCTCGAGCAGGAACCGGGCGAGCTCAGTTCCGGCAGCGACCGGATCGGCGCTGCGGACCTGGTGACGGACGAGCACCTGGCCGGACAGGTCGGCCACGAACCCGTCGACCATCACGTCGGGACCCTCGATCGTGGCGAATGCACCGGCCGGCAGGTCGCAGTCACCACCGAGCCGGGCGAGAAATCCCCGTTCGGCGTCGAGGCGGCGGCGGCTCTCGGCATGCTGGATCTGCTCGAGAAGCGCTCGGGTCTCGACATCATCGGTTCGGCACTCGATCGCCAGCGAGGCCTGCCCGACCTGGGGCACGAATTCGGACGGATCGAGGTGATGCAGGTCGACCTCGATCCCGAGGCGATCGATCGCCGTGGCAGCGACCACGACCGCGTCGTGCTCAGAGGCCCTGGACACGCGGGTCTCGATGTTGCCGCGCAACTCGGCAAAGGTGAGGTCGGGGCGGAGCCAGGTCAGCTGCGCGCGTCGGCGAGGGGATCCGGTCGCGATCCTGGCCGCAGGCGGCAGTTCGGCGAATGAGGTGCCGACGAGCGCGTCGCGCGGGTCGCCCCGTTCGGGCACGGCGGCGATGACCAACCCCTCCGGTGTCACTGCGGGCATGTCCTTGGCCGAGTGCACCGCGATGTCGGCGCGCCCCTCGAGGAGCGCAGCCTGCACCTCCTTCACGAAGACGCCCTTGCCTCCGAGGCTCGACAGCGGCACGTCGCGCTCGCGGTCGCCCTTGGTGCTGATGATCACTGCCTCGACCTCGACGGAAGCATCGACCGCGGCCAGCAGCGCGCCAACGTGATCGGTCTGCCAGCGGGCGAGCGCACTCCCCCGCGTCGCAGCCAGGACCACCGTCATGCGAACGCCCCGCTGGTGCGGGGATGCCAACAGGTGCGGTGGGGCACGCCTCAGTCGTCGAGGTCGAAGAGATCGCGCAGCGCGGCGACGAGTCGATCGCCTCGTTGCGAACCCGCGGCGTCCTTCAGCGTCACCGTCGGCTCGTGGAGGAGCTTTGCCACGATGCCGTTCGCGAGCGCCTCGACGGCCTCCCGTTCGGCCGGATCGAGAGCGGCGAACTTGGCCGAGAATCGTTCGAGCTCGGCGTCGCGAATGTCGGACGCCAGCGATCGGAGGCCGCTGATGATCGGAGCGACCTCGCGTGCCGACGTCTCGCCGAGATAGCGCTCGACTTCTTCGGCCAGGAGCACCTCGACCGAGGCGACTTCACGTCGCCGTCCTTCGACGCCTGCTTCGGCGAAGGCCCGGAGGTCGTCCATGTCGAGCAGCGTGACGGCATCGAGTTCGGCGACCGCAGGATCGATGTCGCGGGGCACGGCGATGTCGACGATGAGCAGCGGACGGTGCGGACGGTTCTGCATGACCGAGGCCATCTCGTCGGCCTCGACGAGCATGGTCGGCGCTCCCGTCGAGGTCAGCAGCAGATCGACGTCGGCGAGGCTGCCGACCAGGTTGCCGAGCCGAACCGGACGGCCACCGACCCGCTGCGCGAGCTCGTCGGCCTTGGAGGCCGAACGGTTGGCGATGCGCAGGTCGGCCACACCGGCGGCTGCGAGGGCGGTGGTCATGTTCTCGCCCATCTCGCCTGCGCCGAGCACGAGCACGTTCAGCCCGGTCAGGTCGCCGAGACGACCCGCGGCCATCGACACGGCGGCCTGCGACACCGAGGTCACGTTCTTGGCGATGCCGGTGTCGGTGCGGGCACGCTTGCCTGCCTCGAGCGCGTGACGGAAGAGAAGGTTCAGCCCGGTGCCACATGCATCCTCGGCGCGCGCCCGCTCCCAGGCCGCCTTCACCTGACCCTGGATCTCGCTCTCGCCCAGCACCGCTGAGTCGAGCCCCGACGTGACGCCGAACAGGTGGCTGACCGCGGCCTCGTCGTAGTGGACGTAGAGGTGGTCGCTGAACGCTTCGGGCGGGAGGTATGCCATCTCGGACAGGAAGTTGCGGATGTCCTGATACGCACCGTGGAACCGCTCGGCGTGGGCATAGACCTCGGTGCGGTTGCAGGTCGACAGCACGACCGCCTCGGAGACGTTCGGCCGACCGATCAGATCGTGCAGCGCCTTGTCGAGACGCGCGTCGGTGATGGCCATTCGCTCGAGCAGGTCGAGCGGAACCGTTCGGTGATTCACACCTATGACGACGACAGACACGACCAGAGCACACTCTCGGCTTCGATGATGTGGCCCTGACGGACCACCTCCAGCATTCCCGAATCGAGGGCCTTCTGCCAATCAAGTCCCTCGGTCGATCGTCCTTCGGCACGAATTCGCTCGCAAGCCTCGGACAGCAGCTCCGACAACACCTCGACCTCGGGCGCGAATTCCCCCCTCGAGGCGGGTCCGGATCCAGGGCAGTCTGCTCGGGGCAACGGGCCCGCTGCCGATTGCGAGGACCGACCGGCCGCAGGCGCAGGTCGACCGGGTACGGCGGCTCGTCGGCCGGCACCCGCCGCGCCTAACCGTCGGCCGGCTCGGGCGCGGAGGCGTCGAGACCGAGCATCCGCTGCTGGTAGAAGCTGAGGATCTGGAGTTCGACCGCGAGGTCGACCTTCCGCAACGACACCCCCTCGGGTACCGAGATGACCGTCGGTGCGAAGTTGAGCACCGAGCGGACCCCGGCCGCAACGAGCGCATCGGCGACCTCCTGGGCCACCCCGCCCGGTGTGGCGATGATGCCGATGGCGATGTCGAACTCGGCGACGACCTCGGGCAGGTCGTCGACATGACGCACCGAGATGCCGTTGATGAGCTTGCCGACGGTCTCGTCCGCAGCGTCGATGAGCGCCACGACGGGGTAGCCGCGGTCGCCGAACCCGCCGTAGTTGGCGAGAGCATGGCCGAGGTTGCCGACGCCGACGATGACGACGGGCCAATCCTGGGTGAGGCCGAGCGAGCGACGCATCTGGAACAGCAGGTAGTCGACGTCGTAGCCGACGCCGCGGGTGCCGTAGGACCCCAGGTAGCTCAGGTCCTTGCGGACCTTCGCCGCGTTGACCCCTGCCAGCTCGGCGAGTCGTTCGCTCGAGATGGTGTTGGACTTCTCGCCGGCCAGCTCGAGCAGGCTGCGGAGGTAGAGGGGCAGGCGAGCGACCGTTGCATCAGGGATCTTCTTCTGCGTCGATCGTTCCGCCATGGCCGACCGAGATTACGGCTCGGATCACAAGCTCACAAAGTCACCCCGACCAGGAGCGGAACACGTCTCGGGTGGTGGCATCGGCCGGGTGGAACGCCTCGATCGCCAGATCCTCGACCGTCACGTCGTGTGGCGCGCCGAACACTGCGATGGTGCTGAAGACCGTGAGCCGCAGGTCGTTCCACCGGACGATCATCGGGAGGACGACCTGCGAAGCGTTGATGGCGGACACCGATCCGCCGGCCGCGTCGACGTAGTCGGTGGCCTCGGCGAGCAGGTCGGCGAGGACGGGGTCGCCGGTCCGCTGGTGCTGTCGGCGAAGTCGGTCGAGCATGTGGCCTGCGTACTCACCGAAGTTCTCGATCCGAGGCTGGAGCCCCCCGGGGTGCATGCTGACCCGAACCACGTTGATCGTCGGTTCGAGCAACTCCGGAGCGACGTCGCCGAGGAAGACCAACGCCGACTCGTTGGCCGACACGAGGTTCCAGTGACGGTCGACGACGATCGCCGGGAACGGCTGATGGGTGCTGAGCACCGCATCGATGGCATCACGAACGGCACCCATCGCGGGATCGTCGAGATCGAACGACGAGTAGGCCGGCGCGAAGCCGGCGGCGTTGAGCACCTCGTTGCGCTGAGCGAGTGGAACCTCGAGGTGCTCGCACAGGTGGATCACCATCTCTCGACTCGGCTTGGATCGGCCGGTCTCGAGGAACGACAGGTGTCGCGCCGACACGTCGGCCGCAAGCGACAGATCGAGCTGACTGAGGTGCCGTCGGGTGCGCCATCGGCGCAGCTCGGATCCGAATCGGTTCTCGTCGGCGACGGCGAGACTCACGGCAACCACCAGCCGGAATCGGGGCAGGTGTGGTGACCGGGGCTGCCCATGGCCGGACCGTAGCCACCGCGATCGACTGGGTGCGATGACCTACGACGTAAGCGTTCGCTGCCGGCGCGACCTCCGACCACAGGCGCGTCGCCTGCGTGGTCGCGAGACCGGCGCTGTGACCTCAGACGATACGGAGTTCGCGCTTGAGCACCTTGCCGCCGAGACCCTGGGGCAACTCGTCGACGAAGAGCACCTTGCCGGGGCACTTGTAGCGGGCAAGGCGTGTCTCGCAGAACTCGATGATGTCGTCCTCTTCGACGGCCGGCGTTCCGCTGGGAACGACGTAGGCCTTCACGGCCTCACCCGAGTACGGGTGCTCGACTCCGACGACGGCCACGGCCTCGACGCCAGGGTGCTCGATGATGACGTCCTCGACTTCAGCCGGATAGACGTTGAAGCCCGACACGATGATGAGGTCCTTCGCCCGATCGACCAGGAAGATGAAGCCGTCGTCGTCGACGACGGCGATGTCGCCCGTGCGGAGCCAGCCGTCGGCGGTGAGGCAGTTGGCGGTGGCCTCGGGGTTCTCCCAGTAGCCCATGAAGACATTGGGGCCCTTGACCCACAACTCGCCGGGGTCACCGATGAGCGCGTCCTGACCGTCGGCGTCGACGAGGCGGATGGAGAGGCCCGACAGCGGCACGCCGATGCTTCCCCGGGGGGCCGGCACCCCGACCCCGGTGGTGACCACGGGACTCGCCTCGGTGAGGCCGTAGCCCTCGACCAGTTCGAACCCGAGCCGGGCCTCGACGGCTTCGGCGGTCTCGAGGTGGAGCTTGCTGGCTCCCGAGGCCGCACGTCGCACCGTCGCGAAGTCGGCGTGGGTGACACCGGGGAGTGCGGCCCACGCGGCGTACATGGTCGGCGCGCCCGAGATCACGGTCACGCCGTGCTTGCGAATGGCATCGATCGACGACTGCGGGTCGAATCGCTCGACGAGCAGCACGGTTGACCCGGTCGCGAGCGAGCCGGCCAGCACGACGTTGAGCCCGAAGATGTGGAACAACGGCAGGACCCCGAACACCACGTCGTCAGGATTCTGCGTCCGGGTCGGGAGCGAGTGCTGCTGCTCGATGTTGCTCAGCAGGTTGCGGTGGCTCAGCATCGCGGCCTTGGGCCGCCCGGCAGTGCCGCTGGTGAACATCATCACCGCCAGGTCGTCGTCGGCGCGATCGAGAACGTCGACCGGGGCGGCCGCCATGAGCTCGTCGAGCGCCACGACATCGGAGGACTCACTCGCTGCTGCCTCGACCACGAACTCGACCGTAGGGATCGCGGCACGATCGCACGCTCTGAACGCACGGGCACCGGTGGGGCCGAGGACGACCGCGCGAGCGCTGATGGTCGAGAGTTCGATCTCGATCTCGGCCGCTGGACTCGAAGGGTTCAGCGGCACGGCCACCGCACCCACCCCGACCGCTGCCAGGTAGGCGACCACGAAATACCAGTTGTTCGAGGCGACGATGGCCACACGGTCACCCGGCTCGATGCCGAGTCCGACGAACCCGCCTCGCAGCCGAGCCACCTGGTCGCGCAGCTCGCCGTAGGTGGTCGGCTCTCCGCGACTGATGATGGCCACCTGGTCGTCGGGGTGGTTGTCGATGATCGAGGCGAGATTCAACCGAGCACCTTCCGTTGCCAGCACGTTTGCGAACCACCAGTGCACCACAGACGGCGGCCTTGCGCGCACTTCGCTCCAGCACCGGCCATTCACGCCGCATTCCCGTTCAAGATCGGCTCGCCGACTGCCGATGCTCCGCAGGTCGCGCCGTCGGCGTGGCCGCCCGGGCGATGACCGTGGCATCTTGCACAAGCTTCCGTACGATCGGGCACCCATGGCCGTCATTGAAACCCACGATCTGACCCGGAGCTTCTCGTCGGGTACCGCGGTCGACCGGCTGACCTTCGATGTCGAGGCAGGCGAGGTGGTGGCGCTCCTCGGCCCGAACGGGGCGGGAAAGACCACGACGGTGCGCCTGCTCAACGGGATCCTCGACCCGCACGGCGGATCGGCCCGGGTGCTGGGGCTCGATCCGTTCACCCAGGGCGACGAACTCCGCGCTCGAACCGGGGTACTGACCGAGCACGCCGGCCTCGACGACCGCCTCACGGCGCGCGAGAACCTGATGTTCACCGCCAAGATCCGCGGCCTCGAGGCTCGCACCGCGGAGCGGCGGCTCGACGAGCTGTTGGGCCGCTTCGGAATGGCCGACCGGTCCGACGACCTGGTGCAGGGCTTCTCGACCGGTCAACGAAAACGTCTCGGGCTGGCCAGAGCGCTCATGCACGACCCCGATGTGCTGTTTCTCGACGAACCGACCTCCGGACTCGATCCCACTGCGACGCGCGACGTGGTCGAACTGATCGGCACGCTGGCGAGCGAGCACGGACGGACCATCGTGCTCTGCACGCACTTCCTGGGCGAGGCGGGCCGATTGGCGCACCGGATGGCGGTGCTCCACCGCGGCACCCTGCATGCATTCGGCAAGCCGACCGACCTCGCCTCGGAGCTGTGGCCTCACCTCGAAGCTGCGATCGACCTGGGCGCGTCGGCCCCGGCTGACCTGCTGACGTTCATGCGCCAGGTGTCCGGCGTCCAGTCGGCCGAGCCCACGCCCGAGGGCGCGACGTTGCGGGTTGCCGATCGTGACGCCCTTGCACGGGTGGTGACGATGCTCGTCGGACGAGGCGTCGACGTCTTCGCAGCGGTGCCCCGCCCGCCGACCCTCGAGGATGTCTACTTCGCCATCGAGGCGGGGATCACCGGCACCTCGGTCACGGCTCCCCTCGTCGAGTCCAGGGCGTTGGAAGTGCCGGCATGAGTGCGGTGAGCCTCGATCACCCGAAGACGGCGCGTCGGGCGCGTGAACCGATGGACCGTCAGGCGATCGTTGCCGTCTTCAAGAAGGATCTCACGGCCATCCGACGCTCGAAGGCCGTCGTGCTGCCGATGCTGCTCGTTCCCACGCTGCTGATGATCGTGCTTCCCGCCGTCATCGGCTTCGCGGCCCGCTCGCAGGAGAGCTTCAGCCTCGACCGCTTCCTCGGCAGCCTCCCAGGCGATCTGGCACGCCCGATTCTCGAACTGCCCGCCAAGGAGCAACTGGTCGTCCTCGTCAACGGCTACCTGCTGGCCCCGCTCTTCCTGATCGTGCCGCTGATGGTGTCGGCAGTGCTCGCCGCCAACGCGTTCGCCGGCGAGAAGGAACGACGCACTCTCGAATCGCTGCTCCACCTGCCCATCTCGGCTCGGGACCTCTTCTACGCCAAGATGCTCGTGGCGTACGTGCCCGCCCTGCTCGTCAGCTGGATCGGGTTCGTGGCATTCGCCATCGTCGCCAACACGGTCGCCTGGCCGGTGATGCATCGGGTGTTCGTGCCGACGCAGCTGTGGGGCGTGATGATCTTCTGGGTGGCACCTGCGGTCGCCGCCCTCGGGCTCGCCGTCATGGTGCGGGTGTCGGCCAGGGCCAAGACCAGCCAGGAAGCCAACCAGCTGGGTGGTGCGGTCATCCTGCCGCTCATCTTCCTGGCCGTCGGTCAGGCCACCGGGCTCCTCCTCGTCGACCTGCCCGTCGCACTGGCCATCGGGGCGGTCATCTGGCTGGTCGCCCTGGTCCTCATCGGTGGCGGCGCCAAGCGGTTCACCCGCGAAGAGCTCTCGAGCCGCGTCTGACCTCGTGGAAATGTTCAGCGGGCAAGGACGAACAGCTGCAACACCGCGGCGCCCATGATCAGCAGCAGCAGCAGTCCGAGGACCAGGGTCGTTCCGGGTCTCATGGCATCTCCGTTCTCGGCCGGAGCTCGACCGGGCTGGGTTGGCCGCGTGGGGCTTCCGCCGGCTCGAGGCTGACCTCGACGGCCGTGTCGATCCCGAGTTCGAACGCAGCCGAGCTCTGCGCGACCGACAGCGCCAACAGCCCGTACGAGTCGATGACGAGGCCGATCTCGCCGAGATCGAGCTCGGAGTAGGACGACACGACCCGGACCCGGCGGCTGTCCTCGCCGATCCGCATGCGGAACCACTCGCCGTGCACGACCAGGTCTTCAGGATCGAGGTTGAGCTGAGCGTTCCCGAACCGGTCGACCCACAGGACCTCGGCAGTCATCACCCCGTCGTCCTCTCGGAGCACCGGCAACACCCCGGGCACCAGGGTGTCACCGTCGACCTCGGGCCCCAGCTCAGCCAGGTCGACACCCGCACACAGGTGAGCCGCAGCCGGGCCGAACACATCGCGACCGTCGAACGTCGCACCCGGTGCAGCAAGACGATGCTCGTCGGAAGTGAGCTCGACGGCTCGGGTGGCGCCGCCCACCATGGCCACTGCGGCGGCGAACAGCCCGTTGTCGGGTCCGACCAGCACCGACTGGCCACCGCCGACCTCGATGGCGACCCCGCGCCGGGTCGAACCGACGCCCGGATCGACCACTCCGAGCACGACCCCTGGCAGCAGGTACTGGGCACTCCGCGCCAGCAGCAGGCCACCGGCTCTGACGTCGTGCGGGGCGATGTCGTGGCTCAGATCGACGATGCGCACGTCGGGCGCGATCGACGCGATCACCGAGTGGACGACGCCGACGAACTCGTCGGTCCGGCCGTAGTCGGAGAAGAAGGTGATCGTGTCGTAGCCGGCGGCCATGCGGGCACGACCGTACCGAGCCGGTGCTGCCCCTTTCGCACCGGAGCGACGTGCCGTAGGGTTTGTGCCTCACGCGGAGAAAGGGTGGAGAACCGTGGCCGTGTCCCATGCGCGTGCGCGCTTCTTGACGGTGAACGAGGTGGCCGAGCTGTTGCGGCTGTCCGACATGACCGTCTACCGCCTCATCAAGAAGGGCGAGCTCCCGGCCGTTCGCATCGGTCGCTCGTACCGCCTCCGCGAGGACGACGTCGACGCCTACCTCGCCGAGCGCTACACCGAAGCAGGCTGACCACCAGCATCTGTGTTGCGTTTTCGACAGCCGGCCGTCGAAGACGCGACGGGGATGCTTGGGT
>Ga0307380_10006465_pt1 | contig 15404 bp, 9 predicted proteins | sample UN3MG_FD_202239 | JGI IMG/M metagenome (GOLD analysis project Ga0307380, IMG submission 202239) | Soil microbial communities from Risofladan, Vaasa, Finland - UN-3 | ecosystem: Environmental > Terrestrial > Soil > Coastal area > Acid sulfate soil | place: Finland: Risofladan, Vaasa | collected...
CATGCTCCTCGGCTTCCGCACCAGAACAGAGCCCCCTGGCCTGGTATATTTCAAGATGCCTGTTGAACAGTGCCGAGATCACCTCGCCAGCCGATCTCTCCTTGGTCTCGCCTAAAAGCGTTCTGGTCTCCTCCTCGGACCTGTTGACCAGGCGCTTGATTTCGGCCGTGACGGCTTCCTTTGAGAGGGCGCCGACCACAGGTGCCTCAGCCTTGAGGTGGTAGGACCAGCGGTCTGATGCATCCCTTCGAAACGCATCGAGGAGACGCAAGAACGGAGTCACCATCTCCCAGGGACACAGTATCGACGAGTGCTCACCGGACCTCTTGAGAAGCGCGATCGTCAACGTATCGCGGCCGCTCTCCTTCGAGCGTTTGGCGGCTTTCCTTGTTGCTTGCAGGACCGAGCGCAGGTCCTCCTTGTAATGAGCTATAGCCAGCCCCCCTGAGATGGTTGCACGAGGCCCCATCACGAGGTAGTTGCCGCCGTCAACTTTGCAGAAGCCCTCGTAATCGCCCTGGAGACGGCCCTCTCCCCGGAAGGCGGCGCGCAATTCCAGGGCGCAGCGCAGAGCGGTTTCAGTGGGGAGCAGGGCGAACACGTCATCTCCCCCCGCATATACCAGAAAACCGTGATGTTCTTCAACGATCTTCGGGACTATCCGACAAGCGTAGTTTGAAAGGGCCTCGCTGATGGCTGCGTGCATGGCTGGTATGACGGGACGTTTCGCATCCAACAACTCCTTCGCGCCTGATAGGTTATCGATGTGTTCCTTGATCTTGGGATGGTAAAGGGCCCCAATTGTTGGCGCATTCTCTCCCCGCAGCCACTTGCCCATCTCATCGCCATCGAGCATCAGGATCGAATAATAGGTGGGAGGAGGATTCTCATGGCTTTCCTTGGCCTTCCTAATTCTTACCCAAACTTTTTCATGGACTGGATCCTCATCTTTATCCTGGTCGGGCTTGGACCAATGCAGCCATTGGCCGCTCCAAACGCCTTTCTCCCCGGATTCCTCGAATCCATCGATATAGTCTTTCAGATCGGTTTCGGAGATCCAAATCCCGGCAGCCAGAGTTGCCGTGTCCGGTGTCTTGAACGAGTCCTGCAAACCCAACTCGCTTTGAAGCATGACCGGCACAGCAAACCTCTTGACCAAAGCCGGTGCTGATAGCCGATCACCGGAACGCAGCCTGACACCCGACAAGGAGACTTTGGACTTGGCGTCATTCCAGAAATCAGCCGACTCGCTGAGATTGGCCGGTCCCATCTGTTCAAACGTACCAAGCAATGTGCATTTCTGGGGCACCTCTCCCTGCGGTGAATAAGCAGGAAAATGGCCGACGGTGCGTTGTGCCTCCATGAGCTTCGCGGAGAGGGCGGATAACACCTGCCATTCCCCGATCATTCCTTTGCCAGTGGTGTAAGGTTTTCCGGATTTGGGGGACGGGTTCTTGGCTGTCCACACATCGTCGTCTTTCTTGATTATTCGGGCCAGACGCCGGATTTTCTCAGTATCTGGGAAAACCGAGGCTGTTTCTTCGTTGCCCAGCAAACCCGGTATGTCCCTTCCCCAGTTCTCCACATTTCTGGGCAAGACTGCGGTCCGGAACTCGAGGCATTCCTTGACCTGGTCATCCCATAATTTGTCCCACCCATCTGCACCTTTGATTTTTTGATGAAGGGCTTCGTGCACTCTTCGGCTAAGTGCCATCCACGCTTGTTGGGCCGCTTCCTCACACTGTTTTGCTAAAGAATCGGCGGTTTCACCTTCTCTTCCGGCAGGAACCAAAGCAAGAAAGCGATTCGGCAGGGCGAGCGTTTTGACCTCTGGTTTTTTTTGGAAGAGCTTGTTTAGGGGAGGGATTCGATACAGCCACAGATCCATTAAGGGATTTGCTCGTAGGGCGGGGTAGACCACCGATGTGGGCCCATATGTCTCGATGATGGGCTCCATCGCTTTAAAGCAGAGCCAGGAGAATATGGCGCTTCCTGACCAAAGGTCGCGTAGGGTTCTTGCTCCTTCGATGAAATCTTGAGCACCGCCTATACAGAAAGACAAAACGGCCATACCTCCGACGTCAGTGCCCGCGTATGACAGTGCGCTGGCGACGTCCAGATGGTTCCAGATCGAGTGGTCCGGAATCCTCGTGTCCGCTGGCAAGTACTGGAAGTACGGCGCTTCTTCACTGAGAGCTACGGGAAGGAAACGCCACAACGCCAGGAACTGATGCTTGCGGTCGCCCAAATCGCCGGTGAGTTTTTTTACCGATTGTGCCACGAGCCTTTCGTCGATCTGGCAACCGCGCAGGTGGACTACCTTTCCGCTGAGAGGATGGAGTACCGTGATTTCTCCGTCGATGGGGCCTACCGCAAGTTCACCCCCTCTGTGATGAGGCATAGGCAGCCGTTCTAACATACTGGCGATTATGTCGGGGGTGCCTCCCTTGATGCTTACATCCAAACCCTCCTCGGATAAAACCGCAGTCAAGTACCGGTTAGCCCGGGATTCGTGGCCACGAATCCCGAGGGCTTTATCTGGTGGATCGTGCATCCATGTCCTTATTAAGTCTTCCCAGTACATCGTAGAAACCTCGCGCCGTTAGGTATCGTTTTCAGAAACAATTACCCTGCGTCTGATGTTGAACTTTTAAACGGATGATTGTCCTTAGTAATACTAATGCCTAAACTAGAATCGCGCAACATCATACGGATGGTATTAATGACGAAATCGGACAACGGTTGGCGAGAGCACGATGTAAACTATAACGTGGTACTGGTTCATCTCTTTTTTGGTTTTTGGGCCACATTGAGAGGAGATGCGATTTATTTATTAAAGTCGGACTGCATGCCTTTCTTTGAAGCGATTCCGAGCATAGGGGTGATAGAAACCAACTATCTTCCCAGTTGTTGGTTCTGTGTATTGATATGCGGAACGAATTCTGAGGAATCTCATCGTCTCGACCACAGGGTGGGGGAACAAGCATGCGTTTGATATTTGAAACCTGCACGCCTCGTGAAGATGTCCTAACCGATGACCTGCGAGAGGAGATGTTCGCTGCGCAACTGGGCGATCTAGTTAGGATTCTTGCCGCAGTGAAGTGATGGCGTTCGCACCCCTGGGATGGGGGTAATCGAACTCATTGATCACCTTGCTGCGCAAATGGTCGTAGCGCTGAAGGGAGCCGGCTTTAACCTCTCCCGAATCGCGTATATTTAGCCTGCTCTAGTATTAAATGATTCACGAAAAAAAGCAAAGATATAATAGTTACTAAAGCCACTCAGTATTTGGAATACACCCAAATAAATGGTTGAACCGCTATATTATTTCGTGGCGGCTGGCCAATAGCGATCATTCAATTACTGGAGACTATTGCTTGCCGCTTCTTGATGAGTCGCGTTTGGCTGAGATTTTGAGCTATCAGGAGGACTGTCGCGCTCAGCTCGTAATTACCGGACTCAGCGAACGACTGCAACGTATTTTCCTCGTCATTCAGACCTCCCCTGGGATATCACTCAGCCCATCATCGCCGGCGGGGCTGGGGGTTGCCCTCCACGCCCATCTCGTAGCCATACCACAACTCCACCTCGGGATCGGCGAGGATGGCGCGCAGGCGCCCCAGCCAGGCCGCCCGTTGCGCCTCGTCCTGGCGGTTGGGCCACGTCTGCGGCACCTTGAGGCGGAAGCCCTCCTCGTGCAGCCATCGTAATACTGTGCTGTAGCTCAACTCGTGGTCCAGCTCGGCGCGCAGCCACGCCGCAGGCGTGGTTCCTCGCCGTCCAATGGGTTCACCCGGCCAGTGATGGTGCCTCGATAAACTCCTTGTAACGCTCTGCCTACCGGGGGATTATCTTGCGGGGCCGGCCGGAGCGCGAGCGCTCGATCAGCCCGTCGATGCCGCGCGTGTTGAAGCGCCGTATCCAGTTGCGCAGCGTCCTGGCCGTGATCCCGAAGAGGCGGTGGGCCTGTTTGCAGACGATGCCCTGCACCAGGGCACGTATCGCCAGCAGGCGATCAAGGCCGAGCGCGGAGCGCCGTCTCCAGCTCAACGCTGGTGCAGTTCTCGGAGTTGGGTAATGTAGCCGCCCGTGCCATAGCGGCCAGCGCATGGCACAACACGGTTTCATGTACAAGACCCTCCAATATGATCCCAACGATGCAGAACTTATGAAAATCGTTCTAAGGCATCGAATTATTGGATCGTCCCAGGATGGCCTTGAGGCTAATCTGAAGCATCTGCGCCAGCGCGCAGATGCTTATAATCCGAATACCAACGCCAAAGGACCTGCTGAGTTTTTCAAATCTCTTACTGTATAGCTTTGGTAAGGGTGGGCTTATACTATGATTGATCTAAGTCGCGTCCCTCCTAGCAGCACCATCCTTCAAGAACACATCAAACATCAGGTTGCAGAAAGTAATGCTTGCACATACCCGATTCTTGTGATTTCTGCTACAGTTTTCCCAACGATTGAAAATCCGCGATGGCAGGGGATATCCTTAAGTGGTTGCAATTTCGAAAAACACAAGAGTGGCACTGCCTCGCGCGAGTGTGCTAATCCCAAATCTCCTTCGCCAATCCTAATACCGTGATCTCCTGTTACGATGAGCCAATCCTTATCGTAAAGCAACCCAATAAATGAGTGAAGATACATGTTTAACTTGCTCAGCGTTTGCCAACATCGGTTAGCCTCGCCCAAGTGGGCATAGCGATCATAGTCCTCCAAGTTAATCATCATGAAGGTATTCCTCTGTGCTTTTCTCTGCTCGTGTGACAGGAACCACATACACTCTTTGTCTGTACGCGTATGTAGTATTTCGTCCGCACTGAATCCTAAAATATCGAACACCTTTTGATTTATAACAATCCGCCAATCATTCGGCACAACGTCATGGATCAGGGAGTCACCATCGATTTTCTGGAAATAATCCCGACGCAGCTCGTCAATAGGAATTCTATTTCGCAACGGTTTCACGATTACCTTCTTAACGCAAGGGCCATGAATACCATTGAGCAGTACTCGCAGTTCGGCTCCTACTTCATAAAGCTGTTCTACATCAAGGACGCATTCCTCAGCGGATATCACAACTACGCTGTCGATACCTCGATATACAATAATCGAAGAGCTCTCCAAGTGTTGTCGCCAGTACTTTGGCACAACATCCTTTCCCCTGCCTTGCTCATTTCCAATAAAGCCTATACCGAAACGTTTTTCAAGAGTTGTGAAGATATCAGAAGGCAAAGGCTCTGACGGCACAGGATGAGGCGTTTTCGTAACCAAACCGAACATCTCACGATGTCCCTCTTCAGAGCCAACGGGCACGGACAGTTGTGTCATCAAGTGCCCCCGTCCGGTTACCGCACATTCGAGTCCAAGGTTGCACAGCGTTTCCAGTTGAGTAACGTCTGTACCGAGTGTCTTGCAGATGCTTCTAAGAGAGCTTGTCTTCCCACCATCAGGAAAAACGCCTAGTCCGTCCACAACAACAAGGAAAATTCTTGGCATTACGGTTACTTCTTCCCAGGCCTCTTCCTAACAAAAGAGACAATTCTCTTCCATAAGGCAGAAATAGATACTTTACTTCCAACAGCCAACTCCCCTTCATATTTAAGAAGAAACGGTATAATAGGTACAGTCAATTTAAGCTTGTCAGCAACGCTCACATCTGAGTCCAACACACGACTTGTTTCTTGTATGCGGGCAGCTAAATCGCGAAGATTTGGGAGATCCTGGGCAGCTTGAAGGAATTCTCGTAATAACATTGCTGTTTCGTCTAGTAGCGTCCGCCACTCATCAAGCTTCACGTTGGTTTCAATAATCGACACGAATGTTTGCGCGATGATTTGTTGAGCCTTCTCCTCGTTACTCCGGAACTCAAGCCTAGATATCTGTCCAGTTGCACGGAGGGAATCATACTCCAACACAAAGTCTGCAATTCGTACGCGTATTTCCATCAGATCGTCATCGAGGCGTTGTTTCTCTTTAGGTCGTTCGGCGACACGTAGCGCATCCTCTGTCTGTTTGAGAAGGATAAAATCCTTCTCAAGATTATCGTTTATATCTCTCAAACGCTTTCCCTCAAGTGATCTGTGTCCTAACATGAAGTCTGTTTTCCCCGTGCTCTCCGGGGACACGCCACCAACAATCCGCCTAACGTCAGCAAGAATATTATCCTTCAGCGGTGCTTCCGCTGCCGCCTGCAGGATGTGGACCAGTGCAGTAACACTGGACCGCGTACGTTCCTGGTCGGTCAATAAACCACGTCCCATCTGAATCATCACATCCGCGCCAAGAGTTTGCACATTCTGAAGTATTTCTTCGAGAAAAATGCTTCCAGAAGAAACAGAGAATGATGGCTTTAAATTCCCTAACTCATCCTGCAGTTTCGAGAGCTCTGCTCGAAGGATGTCAACTTCGTACGGGAAGTCTCGTGTCAATGGGCCTGTGTAGACTGCATCGGCTCCTGCAAGTCTTGAGAGCAAGGCTATCACCTGCTCCGAGATATAGTATGAACTTTGCCGTGTAAGTACACCCCTCCCTATGTTGTTGGTGACGAAAAGCGTTTCTCCATCGTACCGGTCAATGATATGTCTAACGCTTGAGAAACCCATCATGACACAATTGAGCGTAAAACCAGTAGCCCCAGCTGCCATTCCTTTATCAACAAGGTTGAGGGCCGTGTCGATATCAGCGGTTGCATTGACGAAGTACCCAATTCTACATCCTCTCTTGTCCTCTGCAGCCTTGAGTATTTCCCTAATCATTCGCACTCGTTCATCAAAAGGGCAACAACGAGGCGAGACAACCAATTCGTCATCAATAATATAATCTATTCCGCCCTCTACTACCCGCCGAATCGATGGAAGAATGTCTGGCAAACTCATGCGCAGCCGCGGCTTGAGAATTAGCCCCAGGAGTGGCCGCTTCGGCACTGAAAACTGTTTACGAATACCAATAATTCCGTATCTAGGACCAACATACTCAGCCAAGCAGGCACCGGGTAACTGGATATCAGTAACTGCGAATTTCTTTATGGTTGTAAAAACAGAGCAATAGGAGACGCTACTTAAGAGCATTGCTAGTCCATTTCCTAATCCGGCTAGGCATGGTGGGAGTTTTAAAAGTATCTCAATCTCACCGTCCTCATCTCCTTTAATCTCGCGCACATCCACTATTTCCGGATCCTCATGAAACTCGCAAGCTTCATCTACCCGCGGGATTGATATTGCTCCAGTGCTTCCAATATCCATGGCCGAGATAAGTTGCTCCAATCCACGATTACGGTCGAGGAAAATAGCTCTCAAGGTTACGAGCGCATGCATGTATGTACCTCAGCTCTTGACGTCAACAAGCTCGCCTCCAACAAGAAAACTACTGCCCGTCACATGATATACTTGGGGGATGGCTATTCTTAGCTTGATTTTGTCGCTTGAGAATACATCAGAATTAATGTCCGCCTCTACGACAATGCCCACAACAATATGATGGTTCCCAGCCTCTTGGTGCCACTTTAGCTTACACTCGAGGTTTACAACGCACTCCGCAATCCTTGCAGGTGTCACTTGCTTGCTTTTGTAAGGTGTTAGCCCGGTTTCTCGAAATTCGTCTACCTCCGGAGGGTATCCCTGCCCCGCTTGACAGACCTGCGGTAAAATGCTTTCCGAAGGGATACCAACGACAAACTCTTTAGTCTTCGTAATATTCTTGAAGGTGTCCGATTTTGGCGAGATACCAACTGCGATCATAGGAGGTCTTGTCGAACATGATGTGAACATTGCAAAAGGTGCCAGATTCCGGACACCCAACTTGTCGATGGTTGAAATAAGCACAATCGGAGATGGTTGCGTCAAGTAAACAATCTTCTCCACTTTGTCTAATACTTCGATCTTCTCATTTCTCATGATTAGCCTCCTTCTGTAGCTCTTGCCAATTCCATGAAGTCGGAGAAAACAAGATCTGGTCTTTCGTGTTTGTTACGTCTTGCGGCGTCTTCACTCGTGCTTATTCCTCCGACGAGAAGACAAGCCAAGACCCCTGCTTTCTTGGCCGCAACTATGTCAGCGTCGAGGGAGTCGCCTACTACAACGGCCTCCCTCGGATCTAGTTTCATGGCACGTAAAAGAAGCTGGAGTGAGAAGTCGTTAGGTTTTCCTGCAATGAACGGTGTCACCTCCGATACGGTTTCGATTGCAGCAACAATCCAGCCCGTACCAGGCTTAGGTATCTTCGGCGCAGCGAATAGCCTATCTCGGTCTGTACATATGAATGCTGCGCCACGGAGAAGGGCTATCTGGGCATTCAAGAGATCAGCATAAGAAAACTCCTTCGTGTACCCCACTACAAGGGCATCAACGTCATCGTCTGTTTGCCCTAAGACAAGTCTGCAGCCGCTTTTTATTAGTGCCTGCGGTAGCGCGGGCGCACCGCCAATCACCATACAAGTATTGTACTGCGACTGTTTGCAATATTCGGCAGCAGCAATTGTTGACGTCATGATGTAGCGCGGGTGAGAAACAACACACATATGTGCAAGTTTTTCTACTATCTCCTCTTGAGTTTTTACACTTGTGTTTGTCAGGAAGCCAATCAATATACCCTTCTTTTGGAGTAGTTGAATGCCCCGAATGGTTGACTCAATCGGTTCGCTACCTTGGTAAACCACACCATCTAGATCGAGAATCACTCCCCGTTTCTTGCCAAGTGCCTTCAACGTATCAACCGACTTGACTGGCCTCGTCACACTAAGCTTAGTGCGCTGACGACAACACACAATGCTGTAAAGCAAACGGACGCCAGTATTCCAAGATAGCTTGTACTGCTCGTAACCGCGCATAAAATCAAACTCTTTCAATTTGTGTTCACAAGCCCAATGGATAGCCTTGCCAATAAGTACCAAGCCGGGTGAATAGCGAGCAAGAGCTGTATCGAAAGAGGTATTCCAATCATAATATACATCTCCACGTATGAAGCCCAGCCGGTAAGCAATTACCGCACCATCCAAAATCAGTAAAAACACGCATAGACTTCCTGTTTGCGCGAAATCTCTCGCAACATCATGGATAAATCCTCTTCGCCTGCTATCAGCAAATGCTTGAACGGAATGCATCTTCTCCCATCGAGCATCATGAAGAGTGAGTAGTTGTTCTATGACCTCTTCGTTGTAATCCCTGAGAACCTGGAACTCTAGCCTACCTGCGGCGAGGAGTCGACGTGTTTTCTTTCGCAGTATTGCCCGGCGATTGTGTGAGCGAGAGGCCAGATAATTATCCCAAGATTCGTCGAATTGGATGAATGGTGCCTCGTCGCACTTGCGGATAATTGGAGTCAGCCCACAGCTTTGCAGGGCCCGCATTATAATATGAAGAGTGTTGTCGTCTTGGCGAATATTCTGGAGTTCAATCTCATCCCAATCTAATTCCTCACATATCGTAGTAACAATTCTCTCAACAGGATCGTATGCTGCAGATGAAAATATCCCCCCTAAGTAATCGCTGCAACAGTCGGAGAGAAAACTCAATATTCTCTTGTTCCCCGTGGATTTGAGCATCATAGGCAGAATCGCGATAACCTCGTTACCCATTGCAGCCCAGCAGACACGAAGGGCTTTATTTTCTGCGAAGTACTTCCACCAGTGAAACAGCCACCGGGGGTCTACTGAGATAGGGAGGCGGGATTGACTTTCAAGGATCGCTACCCAAGGGGCATAGACCTTATCCCATTCATGCAAAGTGGTTACTATTCCTGTTTCGGCACTTCGAAAATGACTATCAGTATTCACCTCGATTCTCCGATCGCAACCATTTTGCAGCCAGGATTACACGCTGTTTGATTCCTCCCCCGTCTCTTTGCAAACTGTCTTTCTCTCCCTTGATGTTATCGTAGCCACGTCCCAAACCTTCGTTGGCAGATTCGCAGGCTTCAGGCATGCCTTTGTGATATTCGATCTGTTACAGTTCCTGGGCCATTATTCAGGGGGTTGATCTGCTTCTTGATTATATTTTTCTTTACCTTGTTCACGAACTTCCCCTCAACTTTGATCTTACACAACCGAACAGCAGTACTTGTCAAGGGCCACTATATTTATAATGACCTTTTTGCCTCGTATTCTCTTACATAAGGCCGCTGTTTCCTTGGCTTCGCCATTCTGTCCTCTTTCTGGCGCACTCACGTTGGCCAGCCGCACCGGAATCTCCAGACTTACCGTCTCGAACGTATCGTCATCAATCGCCTCGAAAAGAGCCCTCTGACGAACGACGCATGTTAAACAACGTACTACGAATGAAAGGTCGAAGTAGAAATGCCTCTGCTCAAGCTCAGCGATCTTTTCCTTCATGACTTGCCGGGCTTGGGGCCACTTACCACAAACGTGAGCAAGGGCAAGCTCTGCATCAGTCAATTTCGTGCCCAGGCTATTAACACGATCGAATACATCAATTGCATCATCAATATCCGCTGTCTGTGGTACGTATTGTTCTGGGAGTTCCTTTTCAAAAATATTGCGTAAGCGAGTGATATGATCAGTGAAGACCTGGGCTAGCTGGAAAGGATCCTCCTTTTCACTCCCCTTTTGTTTGGCAATCTCGAAAACATTTATCTGCTTTGCTTCATCAAAACAACGCACGACAGGAATCCAGCATGGATTCGACTGCATACGAGTCTTCTGGTAATACTGAAAATCCCCCGTCTCCAAGTCAAAATAAAGATGCCTCGGGTCTCTTCCGATGTCATTCTCAAGGTAAAAAGGCGGCATGGCATTTCTTAACAGGAGGTAGAGTGTCGTCAGGCGTTGCTGACCATCAAGAATCACGCAAGTTGTCCCGATCTTGCTCCTATCTACTGCATCGTTTTTAATTTCGGGGGGATTATCAGTTCTCCAAAACAACAGGCTTCCTGTCGGGTAGCCCCTGTAGAGCGATACCAACAACTGCTTTGCTTGCTCAAGCTCCCAGACATATTCGCGCTGAAACTCGGGAAGCACTAAATCAAACTTCCTTATCCCGTCTAACAGCTCACGTATTTTCATTAAATCCCCCCGAGAATCACTTTAGTTCTTCCTGAAGCTCAACCTTTGCCCTTCTTGAATGCTATATGGTCTTGCTGATCGCATCCTATCATCATACCCGCCACATCGAGTGTAGACCGGTGGCCCATTCCTTCAATGCTGTTCTGGCAAGTTCCAGATCGGTCAATTCACGATCTTGATGGGCGATGTATTTGTTACGAAAGTCATAGATGCTTTCAATGGTTTCAAGCAAGTCCGTCTGCTCTAGACTTGCAAACTCCTTTCTCACCGATTCAAAAACGCCACCTATCTCGCGTCGACTTTTTCTCGTGTATTCCAGACACCAAATCAGCAAGCCGATAGGCATTAAACCATTATGGCCTACCAACGTGCGTTGCAGGTTCGTCGCCATACGTTGGCGGAATTTCGCATCGTGATCACTCATCTCAACTAAGTCGGGATTGAAGAAAGAGTGTTGTTCATCACGTCCGTCAGGCACTTCATCTTGAAGCCTGTCGATGATCAACGCTCTTGCAGCCTCATCTATCGGTCCCAATAGTGGAGTGAATACAGGCGCAAAAGAAACATCTTCCTTGTTCTGCAAGAAGTAAAGCAGCGTAACAGCTTGTTGGATAGCCTTTTTGTATCGTGAAGGCAGCTCGTCGAAGTGTTGCGCTTCAATGAAAGAACTCAACCCGGTGATCGCTCCTGGTTCTGCTTCACCAAAAGGAAGAGCTATTTGGTCGCCGCTTGTTTCTCTGAGTAAATCCCTAAGAGATAAGTCACATGCTCTTTGCAGTGACTTCAAATCAGAACTTTGGAAATCCTCAAATACCCTTTGGGGAACATATAAGTACGACCATTTGTCCTTCCCTTCAGATGCCGCATTGCACCAAGATTGAGCCGCGCGAGCCTTTAATGGAACATCCCTATCCTCTCTGCCTTTTGTCTCTATGAGGATATATTCGTTCTCTTCTACGCGAGCTAAGAAATCAGGAGTATAGAGTGCCAACCTCCCTTTTCCGGAGAGGTAGTCGACACGCAGAGCTTGTGGTCCCGCGTTTTTACAGAATGCTCTGACATCCTGCGCGCGATCAAGGAAGTGGCTCATAGCCACCTCCAACTCGCGGTTGCAGGGAACCAGGTTAAAGACTGTTTTGCTGGCAGGTATCGCAGGATGCGTCTCCGAATGAGTAGCTTGAAATGGCTTCCAATTAGTTACGCTTGCTCCCTCACCGGTTGGTTTGCGGTCCTTGATAATTGTCGTTCGAGAACGAATGAGAGGCACGAAGATTGCTCGAATGTGCTCTCGGACATCGCTTGAAGCAAGCCGGTTCAACAAGCGTTGGTCGTATAGCGTGACCTTCTCCTCGAACAGGATTTCCGTTAAAAAGGTTTCAAGCAAGGGCGCCAGGACTTGGTGCGTTCCTTTCAAGCCGGTAATGTACTCGAGCTCTTCTCGGTAATAAGAAATTGCTCCCACTCCACTTTCCAGCAGTGGGAGTTTTATCTTCATCCTCTCGATGATCTCATTCGTGAAGAGATGGCGGCCCTCATAGTCAATCTCGCGTGGCCGTACACTGCCCAACGGCAGCGGCGCATATTTGGAGAACTCACGCCTTACGTTGTCGATGGTTAGGTCTTCAAGTTTTGGTGTACGAGAGTATCCTGCAGAAATGATAGGTAGCTTGATATCCAGCTGATCGAAGTTTTTATTCTCCCTATCCGGGAAGATAGTTACGGAGGTCCTTGGTACCTGCCCTACATCAATGACCTCAATTGGTAGGCCCTCTTGACTGAGTTCCTCTTGATACAGGCTTACAAATGCTTGATGCTCGACGACCGTCAGAATCTCGGATACGTCCCCGTAAGGAACCATCCGCCTTAAACCCCTACCAAGTGTCTGCTCTGGAAGAATGTTTGCTTTGGATGAGTAAGGCCGCAACGGTACTATCGTTGTGACATTTCGAACATCCCATCCTTCTCGCAGCATCAACACGGAAACGATGCATTGATATGGGCTTTTTCCGGAATCGAGTTCTCTCGACAGCTTACGTAGTGCCGAAAGGTCTTCGTCGCTGATTTCCGCTTCACTTTCCACGAAAGTTGGATAGCCCCTTTGTCGACCGCCGATCCACTTGATTTTCCCTTTGAGATTGGTATGAAGGTTGATTGTTTTGCCGTTTAACTCACCAAACAGCGGATCGGTATCCAGGCGTCTGGCAATCTGATCGGCCGCTTCTGTGTCCTCGGTCATCACGAAGAGCAATGCCTTCTTCCCGCTTTGAGCCCACTCCTCTTCGGACTTGAGCCAGCGCTGGTATCCCATAAGAAGATGTTGCTCGTAACGTTCCGATGCGTCGCCGCTCGCGCGTTCAGACAGACCATCACCTCGGCCAATAACCGGGGTTTTTACTATCCCCGCATCTACAGCTTCCCCCAATGATGAATCGCAAACAACGTGTTTAAAAATGTTGCCGTGGTTATCCTTGGGGGTTGCTGAGAAATCGATTTGGGCGGCTATCCCCCCGTCGGTTTTTTCGTTGATTTGCTCGTGAAGATAATCGATCGCTTCGTTCCAAGCCGAACCAGGGTCCCATAAGTGATGCGCCTCATCATTAAGTATCATTACCCTTTCATGCGAAGTGATACGCTTGCGCAGTTCCATGCCGGTATCTAGAGCCGTCGACTTTGAAACCGGAGGTCCCATCCACTTGTACGTCTCAGCCTCTTTGGCCTTTCTCCGCTTGCCGATGTCGTAAAGCCGGTGGATATTAGTCAAGTACAGGGTGCTCCCTGTAGACGCACCGCTCGCTTCATCCTGCAGGACAACTGATAGGTTCCAGTCGCCCCGCCAGGCCACAGGAATGAGAGGGTCTTTATCGAAAATAATACCATTGCCAAAGTCTTCCTTTAGTCTTTCAAAAACCGTCAAGTTGGGCGCAACTATCACGAAGTGCCTGGCCAATGGAGAATCACTTTCGCGCAACGCATGAAAGTAACTCCAGACGATCGCGAGGCTCATGCATTTTGTTTTACCCGTCCCCGTTGCCAGCTTGATTGCGAATTTGGCCCAGCGATCCTCTGCGGGGTGAATTCCGCGTGCTGTGGTATCTCGATCCTCTCCTCCAAACTCCGATATAACAGCGGATAGATACCTTATGTCTCTGACCTCATAGAGGTAGATGATCGTTTCGATCGCTTCGCGCTGGCAGAAATAGTACTTAAACGGGACTCGCTCGCCGTTTGGCGTTTCTACTATATGATCCCGTTCAAACCAATATTGAAGTAGCTCTCTGGTTGTGTCAGATGCCCCGGGATAATCGCTTTCACGCCACTCTTTGACGAAGTGGCGAAGATTGTTGGCAATAGTAACCGAGGATGGGCGGCGTCCTCTAATAACTCTCGCCGGTTGCCCCGGCGTTTCTGATCTTATCCGATGGCAGTTAGGTTCTTCCCAAGTTGCGTATAATGGCTCAAGTGCCGCCAGATTGATGATCGGGCTGCTCATACCTTCACCTCGACGCTGATGCTGGTGTCGCAGCCAAAGACATCTATCACCTTTACGCAGGCTTTGTAGCTGCCTGGGCTGGGGTAGCGGTCGAAGCCGAAATCGCTGACTGTCTTGAGTGAGCGGTCCTTGCGAGTGCGGTAATCCTGCCAGTGGTGCTCGAAAGGCTTGCCCTCGTGCCAGTCGAAGTCAATCGCCCAGAAGTCGATGAAATCGAAGCCGCTTTTGATAGCTCTTTCCTTAAGCGCTTCAAGTTCCTTGCTCGGCACCTCCGCCAGGCTGGGGAGGAACTTCGTCAGCTTTATGTCTACTGTTCGTTGTTTGCCCTTCTGCTTGTAGACCGGCTCAGCCTCCAGCACCGCCACCTCCAGAAAAGGCGGTGGTGATGTGCGGTTCTTCTCCATGATCTCGCGCGGGATCGGGATCAGCTTGATCTTGATCCCGTGCTCCGCCTCCAGCTTGAGGCACTCGAGCTTGAGATCCATCTCGAACTCCCAGGCCAGGCAATGAACCTCCTTCGCGCCTGCTTGCTCTGCCGCTTTGGCCACCGCTCCCGCTTCTTCGCGCGTGAAGATCGAGTCGATCCCGTCCACATGTACCAGCGCACCGCCTTTACGCCCGTGCAGTAGACCGCTGGCGTTTGGCAGCGGTTCCGCGCGGTAGAACTCGAGCACCACCCGCCGATGCTCCTTGTCCGCCCCCTGCAGCCGCTCCCGCTGCCACCACTGCCGCTCATATCGCCCAAGGTTGTAAACGTCGAAGGAACGGTATTGCTCGCCCTTGGCGTGCAACTCCCGCTGAATCTCTATCAGACGCTTCCTCGACGTATGGATCGCGAACCGCCCCAGATCACACATGATCCAACGCCTGCCCAGCTTCTCAGCCACTGCA